>Ga0070708_100000230_pt1 | contig 41818 bp, 41 predicted proteins | sample KBSK5503metaG_FD_65469 | JGI IMG/M metagenome (GOLD analysis project Ga0070708, IMG submission 65469) | Corn, switchgrass and miscanthus rhizosphere microbial communities from Kellogg Biological Station, Michigan, USA - KBS K5-50-3 metaG | ecosystem: Host-associated > Plants > Roots >... | reverse complement strand
GCTGGTGCAGGCTCTTGTAATGCTTGAGGCTGTGCAGCAGCGCATGCGGCACGGCGTCGAGATTGGTCGTCATGAACACGGCGGTTCCCGGCACCGTCGTGCAGCCCAGCGACGCGCTTGCGACGAACGCATCCATCGGAATCGAGTCGGTTTCGAGCCGCGCGTGCAACAGCTGGCGGCCGCGCTTCCACGTCGACATCAGCGTGAAGACGCCGAGGCCGAAGGCGAGCGGGAACCAGCCGCCGTCCCTGATCTTCAGGACATTGGCGCTGAAGAACGCCAGGTCGATCAGCAGGAACGTGCCGAACAGCGCGATGCTCGCCGCCGCGCTCCATTTCCACATCGACCGCGCGACCACGTAGGCGAGGATAGTCGTCGCCGCCATGGTTCCGGTCACCGCGATGCCGTACGCGGCGCCGAGGTTCGTCGACGACTCGAAGCCGATGACGAGCGCGACGACGCCCAGGAACAGCGCCCAGTTGATTGCCGGCAGATAGATCTGTCCGATCTGCCGGCTGGACGTGTGCTGGATGGCCATGCGCGGGCTGTAACCCAGTTGTATCGCTTGCTGCGTGATCGAATACGCGCCCGAGATCACGGCTTGCGACGCAATGATCGCTGCCACGGTCGACAGGATGACGAGAGGAAAGAGGGCCCAGCCCGGGGCGAGCAGGTAGAACGGGTTCTCGATCGCCTTGGCGTCGACGAGCAGAAGTGCGCCCTGCCCGAAATAATTGAGCGTGAGCGACGGCAGCACGACCAGCATCCACGCGAGCCGTACTGGTACGCGACCGAAATGGCCCATGTCGGCGTAAAGCGCTTCAGCGCCGGTCACCACCAGGACCACCGCGCCAAGCGAGAAAAATCCCAGCGATCCGTGCCTGAACATGAATTCCACGGCGTGCGTCGGATCGAGCGCCGCGAGTACGTGCGGCACATGGGCAATGTTGATGATGCCGAGCAAGGAAATAACGGCGAACCAGACGACCATGACCGGCCCGAACAGCGCGCCGACGTGACCGGTGCCCCACTTTTGCACCATGAACAATCCCGCGAGCACGATCAGCGTAATGGGAATGACGTAGGGCTTGAGAGCCGGTGTGGCGACCTCGAGGCCTTCGACCGCGCCCAGGACCGAAATGGCGGGCGTAATGGTGCCGTCGCCGTAGAAGAGGGCCGCGCCGGCCAGGCCCAGCAGCATCAGGAACCGCGCCCGCCTGGCGTCGGGCTGCGCGTGCAGCACCAGGGCCATCAGCGCCATGATCCCGCCTTCGCCCTTGTTGTCGGCGCGCATGATGAAGATGACGTATTTGATCGTCACGACCAGCATCAGCGACCAGAAGACGAGCGACAGGATGCCAAGCACGTTGTTCTCGGTGATCGGCACCGGGTGGTGCGCGCCGCCGAACACCTCCTTCAGCGCGTACAGCGGGCTCGTCCCGATGTCGCCGTAGACCACGCCCAGCGCGCCGAGCGCGATGATCGCCAAGCGCTTGGGATCCTTGGGCACTCGTTTCATTGGGGAATTTATTGACGCGCAGCGCTTTCGCGGCAACCGCGGATTTGGGACGCGCAACGCTTGGGATGGAACGACAATCTTACCGGAACGATTGGGCTCCGGATAGCCGTCAGACAGACCGGAAGCAGCGCTTGCAAACTGTAGCGCCCGGCAAGGTCCGGGTGCCGCAGTACGAACATTTCTTGACCGCCGATGCGCGCCACCGCCAAAGAACGAACACCCCGCCCATGGCCGCCAGACTGACGGCGCCGATTTCACTGCGGTAGATGAGCTCCGTGCGATCGCGCTCGGCGACGACTTCGCGCGGCGCGTTCGGGGATGGCGCGGCGCGCGCCTTGCCGTCCGGGACGGGAAAGAGCAGCGACTGCTCGGCGACTTTGATGGAGCGGGCGGAAAGCGCAGGCGATTGCGCAGGCATTGGCGACGCCCGTGGCGCATATTTGTGCGCGCACCCGGCAACGGCGACGTTGTCGGGGAGCGTCAGGCATTCCTCGGGGCCGGCACGGGCCGCCTCCCCGGCGGTCGCGACCGAACAAGCCAGCAGCCAATGCAGCGAACTACGGCGTGTCATCGTGTTTCTCCAGCGCGACACGAGGTCGCGATCGGTTTGGAGGCCCTTCGGCACGTGCTCGTCCGTCACGGTTCGCCGTACCGTGCAGTCCATAGCGTTGACAGGCCCTGGATAAGCAAAAGGCACACCAGAACCCACGGGCCCTTGCCGCGCACGGCGGAATACCCGTTCGTCCCGGAATGTTTGTTGATCGAAAGCGTCAGCCGATGGGCGAGGGAGTCATCATGAAATCCGCACTGCAATGGATCGCCGCGCTGTTGACGGCGAGCGCCGCGAGCGCCGCCTTCGCGACCTATCACACGCTGGTAGTCGAGGAGGTCTACTCGAACGCCGATGGGACGGTGCAATTCGTCGTGCTCCACGAATCCCTGGGCATGGACGGCCAGAATCTGCTGATGGGCAAGACGCTGACGAGCACGCACAACGGCGTCACCAAGACTCTTGTGTTCCCGAAAAACCTGCCCGGCGGCATGTGCGGCTATTACGGATGCAATGCGAGTCCGACGGCAGGCAAGCGGGTATTGGTGGGCACACAGGGGTTCGCCGCGCTCGGACTGCTGGCGCCCGACTTCACGATGCCGAACCAGTTCATCGCCACCGACGGCGTCACGATCAATTACGCCGGAGTCGACCAAAAAACTTTCGGCCCGCTGCCGACCGATGGCGTCAACGCGGCGCGCGGCGACGGAACGACCGGTCCGAACATTGCGACCGCATTCAACGATGTGCAGGCTTCGGTGCCGGCTTCTCCGGTCGGCGTCGTCGAGTACTACAACGCAGCTCTGGATCATTACTTCGTCAGCGCGCTCGAGCCCGACATCGATGCGCTCGATTCCGGACGCATCAGCGGCTGGGCGCGGACGGCGCAGACGTTCAAGGTCTTTCCGAGCCAGGCGAGCGGCGGCGCGGGCGTGAATCCCGTGTGCCGCTTCTACATTCCGCCGGAACACGGCAATTCCCACTTCTTCTCGGCGTCGCCCGCGGAGTGCTCGTCCATCCTGCAGAAATCGGCGACCGACCCGAATTACAGCGGCTATGTCTACGAATCCGCGAACGTGTTCTTTGCGGCGCTTCCGGATGTCGGCACCGGCGATTGCCCGGTGAACACGATTCCGGTCTACCGGCTGTGGAATCAGCGCGCGGATTCGAATCACCGCTACACCACGGACGCCGCGATCAAGGCGCAGATGCTCGCCAAGGGCTATGTCGCGGAAGGCTACGGCCCGAACGCCGTCATCATGTGCGCGCCGGCGTGAGGCAGCCTAGCGAACGAACTTGATGTCGGTGATCGCCTCGACCAGCGTCGCGCGAAAGCCGATGAAGAGCGATATCGAGTTCAGGATCGCACACTCGATTCCGTAGTTCGCGACGGTGTCGTCATACACCACGCGGAAACTGGAGTCGTCCGAGCCCGTGTGATCGGTGACCAGCCAGAATTCCTCGCCTTCGCTGCCGTCCGTCTTGCGCGACAGCGCGATCCGGCGCGGCACGATGGCGTGGGACTTGAGCCACAGCCCAACCCTGCGGTCCAGCAAGGGGACGGCCGCTGCACAATCGGCAGCGATCGTCGCGCGAACAGCATTTTCGTCGGTGCCAATCACGTTTCTTCGGGGCCTATGTCGGCGAAGCGTCGACGGCGATTATTTCAGGTCGCGACCGCCATTCCAAGGTCGAGGCTGCGTGTACACTACAAATAACTGGCCCGAAGCGACCCACGGCGGTAGCCTGGCGTAACGAGCGCCTGCGCGATTCCGCGGAGCGCATGTCCGGAAAGCATTCGTGAGAACCGACGACCTGCGGATCGGCCGCGTCCGACCTTTGCTTGCCCCGGCGATCCTGGCGGAGGAGGTTCCGCTCACGCCGCGCGCAGGCGACTGCGTGGCGCACGCGCGGCGCGCGATCGAGGCAATCCTCGACGAGCGCGACCATCGGCTTCTGGTCGTTGTCGGTCCATGCTCCATCCACGATCCCAGCGCCGCTATCGACTACGCCGCACGGCTGCACGAGCTCGCCGCCGCCGTGCGCGAACGCATTTTCATCGTGATGCGTGTCTACTTCGAGAAGCCGCGGACGGTCGTAGGCTGGAAAGGGCTCATCAACGACCCGGATCTCGACGGTTCTTATCACATCAACAAGGGGCTTCGCCTCGCGCGCCAGTTGCTCGCCGATATCGCGGAGATGGGGCTGCCTGCCGGAACGGAATTCCTCGATACGACACTGGGTCAGTTTTATACCGATCTCGTGAGCTGGGGCGCGATCGGTGCGCGAACTGCCGAGAGCCAGGTGCATCGCGAACTGGCTTCGGGCCTGTCGATGCCCGTCGGCATCAAGAATCGTACCGACGGCAACGTGCAGGTCGCGGTGGAGGCGATACTCGCGGCGCGGCAGGGACACCTTTTTCCTTCGCTGACCAAGGAGGGCGCGCCGGCGATCCTCGAAACCACGGGGAACCCGTACTGCCATCTGGTGCTCCGTGGTGGAACGGTGACAGGACCGAACTTCGGGAGCGAAGCGGTGAGCGCGGCGCTTGTCGAATTGCGTTCCGCGAAGTTGCCCGAAGTCCTCATGGTCGACTGCAGCCACGGCAACAGCGAAAAACGCCCGGAACGCCAGCTTGCGGTGATCGCAGACGTGCTTGCGCAGCGGCAGGCCGGCCAGCCGGCGCTGGTGGCGCTGATGATCGAGAGCCACCTGGTGGGCGGCCGGCAGGACCTGGGCGCCGGTCCGCTGAAATATGGACAGAGCATCACCGACGCGTGTCTCGCATTCGACGACACGAAGCGCGCGATCGAGCGACTGGCTGAAGGGCTCGCTTAAGAGCAGCATTACGGCATGCACGCGATGGTGTTGCGCTCCGCGCGAACCGCACTTCAATACTCGCGCGTCGACGATCCGCAGCCCGGTCCCGGGCAGGTTCTGATCAAGGTGCACGTCTGCGGCGTGTGCCGCACCGATCTGCACGTCGTCGATGGCGAGTTGCGGCATGCGCGCTCGCCGCTCATTCCCGGACACGAGATCGTCGGCACCGTGGCCGAGGTCGGCGACGGCGTCACGGCGTTTGCGCCGGGCGAGCGCGTCGGCGTTCCGTGGCTCGGCGCGACGTGCGGCGTTTGCCGGTATTGCCGCGCGGGCAACGAAAACCTGTGCGACGCGCCGCAGTTCACCGGCTACACGATCGATGGAGGCTATGCCGAATATGCGAAAGCCGACAGCCGTTATTGCTTCCGCCTTCCTGACGGTTTCTCGGATGTCGAGCTGGCGCCGTGGCTGTGCGCCGGCTTGATCGGGTTCCGCGCGCTGCGCAAGGCCGGCGATGCAAAGCGCTTGGGCATCTACGGCTTTGGCGCCGCGGCCCACATCATCGCGCAACTTGCGCGCTACGAAGGTCGCGAATTATTCGCCTTCACGCGTCCGGGGGACGCCGCCGCGCAGCAGTTCGCGCGCGACTTGGGCGCCGTGTGGGCGGGGGGCAGCGACGAGCGCGCACCCGATGAGCTGGACGCCGCCATTCTGCTGGCACCCGTCGGCGCGCTCGTTCCGAAGGCGCTGCGCGATGTGGCCAAGGGCGGCGTGGTCGTGTGCGGCGGTATCCACATGACCGACATTCCGCAGTTTCCGTACGAGGTCCTGTGGGGCGAGCGGCGCGTGTGCTCGGTCGCCAATCTCACGCGCCAGGACGGTCACGATTTCCTGGAACTCGCGCGACGGGTTCCCATACGCACGACGGTGACGCCTTACCCGCTGGCGCGGGCGAACGAGGCGCTGGCCGCGTTGCGCGAGGGTTCGCTCACCGGTGCTGCCGTGTTGACAATGACTTGAATTTCGCGCGGTTCACGTCCACCCGTAGCGGGTCAGGTAGAAGAATACCGGCGCCGCGAACACCAGCGAGTCGAGGCGGTCGAGCATGCCGCCATGGCCCTCGATCATCCGGCCCCAGTCCTTGACGCCGCGGTGGCGCTTGATCGCGGACATCGCGAGGCCTCCCAGGAACCCCATCACATTGATGGCGAGCGCCATCAGCGCCGCCTGCGTCAACGTGAAGGGTGTGATCCAGTACAGCGCCGCGCCGAGTGTAGTTGAACTCGCGACACCGCCGATCAGGCCTTCCCATGTCTTCGACGGCGACACGACGGGTGCAACCTTGCGCCGTCCGGCGAGCATGCCCCACACGTACTGAAGCACGTCGCTCGACTGCGCGACCAGGACCAGGAACACGATGAGCAACAGGCCGCGGCCCTCGTAGCCCGGAATGTCGAGCGCCATCAGGGCGGGCACGTATGAGATGCAGTAGACGCAGATCGCGAGGCCCCACTGGATTTTTTCGTTGCGCCCGGGAATTTGCCCCGTGGCGCGCGCGAGGATTTCGATCGCGGGAAGAAACAGGAATGCGTATGCCGGAATGAAGATCGACAAGGGCTCGAACCAGCCCAAGTAGGCGAACAGGTATTGCGCGGGCAGTACGATGAAAAGAGCGGCCGCGACCGCAGGGCGATCGTCGCGGCGGCCCCCGGCCGGCGCGATGAACTCGTGCAGCGCGACGAACGAGGCGAACAAGAACAGGAGCGTCACGCCTTCGCGGCCGAACAGGAAAGCGAAACCGGTGACGAGCACCATCGCCCACCACGCCTTGATGCGAGTGTTCAGGTTGTCGATGACGCCGTGCGGCCGGCCATGTGCGACCGACGCCTTGAGGACGTAGCCGATCACCGATGCGACGACCAGGACAACGCCGATGCCGGCGAAGAGGCCGACCGTCTGCTGCTGCGTGGTCATTGCGTTCATCGTCAGTCCGCCGGCGACATCGCGGTGACTGGAACGTCGTGCTCGCGCGCGGCCGGCATCCCACGCAGCGCCACGACATGGCCGGCGTTGAGCGCGATCGTCGTGCGCGCGGCGCGGACGCTCGCGAGAGCCGCATCGACATTGCGCGCGCGGCCGGTCGCGAGCAGCCATGCAGCCACCGCACACGCGCTGCGAGAACAGCCGAGAGCGCAGCACACGAGCACCGGCCCGCGCGCGCGCATCCGCTCGATCGCCCGCGCAGCCTCCATCAATGCGGCGGCCTCCGGTTGCATGAGGTCGAGCATGGGCACAACGACAATCGCGTGTGCACCGATGCGCACGTCGAACTCGGCCGTCAGGTCGACGACGGCGGCAAACGGCGACGCAAGAAGTTCGCTCGCCGTCGGAACCCGGCCGATGAAAACTCCGTCGGCGACCTCCATCGGTTCCGCGGTCCGCCACGTCCACGCGCGCGAATTAAGCCAGGCACCCGCGAGGTACGGCGCGAACAGCCAGCGCGCCGCAACGGAAAGGCGGCCGTCAGCGCCTTTCTGGAATGCACCGACTCCGATCGCCGCATAGGCCAGTGCGACCAGCAGCAGCGATACGGTCGCCCACAGAAGCCAGAGCGCCCAACCACCGACGGCGAGTGCGACGGTGCCGAGCAGCATCGCTCCGCCAGCGTAGAAGCCAGCCAGTCGCCAGCGCGCCGCGTCGCGCGTCCAGCGCCATTGTGCGGCGATCGGGCGTCCGTCGCCTTCCTCGGCGAAGGGCCACATCCAGACGCACAGCACGCCCAGCAGCAGTCCCGCCGGCACGTCGATGAAGTGATGCTGGTACGTCGTGAGCGCCGAAGCGCAGATCAGAAGGAACCACGCTTCCATCGCGAGAAGTGCAAGGCCCGAGAGCTTGCGCGCATACAGCGCCCAGAGGATGGCGGCCAGCGCGATGTGCAGCGACGGCAACTGATTGAACGGCTGATCGAAACTCGTCAGCGCGGTGAACATGAGGCCCCAGAGCCCGTCGGCGGCGGGATGATCGAATGAAAAGTGCAGCGGCACCGCGACGAAGCAGGCGACGGCGACCAGTTGCGCCGTCAGCAGGCGCTTCGCGTGCGTATCGAGTTCGCGCCGCGTCGCGCAGACGAAGAGCGAGAGTCCGTACAACAGATCGATCGACCAATAAGGCAGGATCGTCCAGGCGAGAAACGGGATGCCGGATTCCCAGGAAAAGGTCACCGACGGCACGTCCGTACGCTGCGCGGCGGACCAGTTTGCCAGCCAGTAAGTCACGATGAAAAACGGGCCGAGGAACGCGAACCACGCGAACGCACGCCGCCATGGCCGGGATTGGTGGACCCCCACGCTTGTGAGATTCATGCGCTGCCCCGGGGGACGTCCATGCGAGCGGGGCGAAGCCAAGGCTCGAAGAGCGCGTCCGCGAGCATGGATGGCGGCCGACGCGAAGTCGCGTCGCACCGGCACGGCCGCACGGAGGCCGCGGAGCTATTCGCGCCTTGGGGCGGCCCTGCGGCGCTCATTGCGCTACTCGCTGCGCAAGCGACACGGTGAAGATCCCGGATTCGCCGATTCGCTGCGTTACCTTGCGAAAACCAGCGGCGGCGACGAGTTCATCCAATTCCTGCTGCGTGCGCCGGCGCATCACCCACGCCGCCCCTTGCCGGTGGCTGGTCAACGCGCGCGCGATCAACTCGAGTTGCGGATGCCACGGCTGGCCCGTGTAGACCAGGAAGCCACCGGGCGCGATGGCGTCGGCCAGTCCCGCGAGCGATTGGCGTACCGGCGCGTTATCGGGGAAAAGTTCGTAGAGACCCGATACCACGCCGAGCGTCGGCCGGGGCGCGAGCGCCGCGACGCTCGTGCGATCGAATGCGTCGCCGTGCTCGAAACGCGCGATGTCCGCGAGCCCCCTCTCACGGATGAGCGCCGTGCCCTGCTCGACGTTGCGTTCGCTGTAATCGCGCAACAGGATGGAATCGGGCGGCTGCGCGAGCGTGGTGATGGCGTCGAGCACGTAGCGGCCGTGCCCGGCGGCGATATCCACGATGTGCACAGGTGCTGCGGCCGCGCGCAGCCGCGCGATCGCCTCGCGCAGCAGCGCCTCGACATCCAACTTCCGCTGGCGTACGCCGCGCCAGCCGACGGCGTCGAGATAGGTGCGGTCGAGAAAGCGTCCGAGCGGCGTCCGGCCGTGCGCCTCGTTGCGGTAGATATAGTCGAGCGTGCTGCCCGAATCGAAGCCCGTCGCGTGGCCCAGACGCACGCCTTCGGCAAGCAAGCCGCCGAAGCGAAGGCTCCCGCGCGTCGCGGCCCAATAGAGGCCGCGCGGCGACAGCGTGGGTAATGGCGCTGCGAGCGCGTCGGCTTCCTCGCGCGTCGGTCCGTATTGGTCGGCGTCGAGGAGGCTCACGTCCGTGCGAGGTGTGGCGAACACGCGGGCCAGGAACGCGCGCACTCGATCGACGGCGCACGCGCGGTCGCGCTCGCCCAATGTGTCGTGCAGGAAGCCGTGCAGGACGTGGCGCTCCTTGACCCGCGCACCGAGCCGATCGAAGAACGTGTGCTGCGGGCCTGCGTGCACGACCCAGTCGGCGCCCGAGACCAGCAATTGCGTCGGCACGGTTATGGCCTGCGCGTCGGCGATGACACGGTCCGCGGCTTCCTGAAGCCCGAGCAGAACGTTCACGGAAATTGCCCGCGACAGCAGCGGATCGGTTTCGTAGCTTGCGATGCGCGCCGGATCGTGCGTCAGGAATTTGGCCTTGACGTAGCTCGTCACGAAAAAATTGCCCGCGAGCTTGCGCATCAAACGCAGTCCCGGCAACGCGAATGGAACATAGAGCTTGACGCGAAACGCCGGCGAGGCCAGCACCATCCCGCGAATGCGCGGCGCGTAATCGTGGACCCACGTGGCGACAAGCACGGCGCCCACGCTCTGCGCGACGATGCCGATGTTCTCGGGCGCAACGCCATGTTGCACGCCGATATGGTCGATGAACGTCTGCGCGTCGCGCACCGACGTACCGAAACTCGGAGAATCGCCGCGTGCGCCCGGCGAGCGCCCGTGGCCGCGCGCGTCCCATGCGAAAAAAGCGAAATCCGGCAGCACGAGCTCGTCGACGAGGTGCGCCATTCGCGCCGAATGCTCGTGGCCGCGGTGGAAGAGCACGATCGCGCCGCGCGCGGGGCCGTGAATCGCCGGCCAGTGCCGATAGAAGAGGTCGACGCCGTCGTGCGTGCGAAACGTCCGCTCGTAGACCGGGCGAAGTTGCGGACCCGCCGTCATGTCGTTCATGTCAGCGCCCCTCCCGCAGCCCGCCGCGCACGCGATTGACGATCGTGACGACGAGTGCCGCTGCGAGCACCGGCATCACGAGTCCCGACCATTCCGGCGGCGGCGCTGCCAACCCGGCCCAGAGTCCGAGCGTCCCGAAGACGAAGGCGCGGTCGCTCTTCCCCATCGGGCCTTCGTAGCGGCGCGACGCACCGACCAGCGGCCCCAGTGCGCCTGCATATTCGCTCATCACGGCCAGCACGATCACGAGGCCCGTCCACAGCGGCGAGAACGGCGGCAGCAGCGCGAACGGAAGATACAGTGCGACGTCGGAAACCGCGTCGGCCAGCTCGTTGAGATACGCGCCCAGCCGGCTCATCTGCGCGAACTCGCGAGCGAGCATGCCATCGATCGCGTTGCATGCCATCCGTACGACCATCCACACTGGGATCAGCAGAAATGCATGCGCGTCGGGAAGCCGCCACACCACGAATGCGCCCAGCAGCATCGAGACAACGGCAGCCGCTACGGTGATCTGGTTCGCGGTGACGCCCGCGCGGGCGAGCGCGCCGGCGAGCGGTCGCAGCAAGGCCTGGAAATTCGGTTTCAGCGCGTAGATCGACAATACTGATGCTCCCCGACCGAGTCAGGCCGGCGCGACAGGCACATTCGGCCGGCGCCGGCGCCCGAGCCACCATCCGATCACCAAGCCAGCAAGCAAGCAGGCAATCGCCGCAATGATGCCGTAGCGGATCAGCGTGCGCGATACCTTGGCCAAGACCGGATTGTCCAGGTGATTGGTGCCGAAGTGGATGGCGCGCAGCCGCCATTTGCCGTCGTCGTCGCGAACCATCACCGCGGTCCAGCGCGTGACGAAGTCGAAGAGATCGCCGTCCTTCGCCTCGTAATGCTCGATCGCCTTGCCGCGTACCAGGCCCCAACTCTTGTCCGGCGAGAGTTCGGTCAGCTTGTCGGCGTCGAGGTTCATCTCCATTTTGCGCATGTAGCCGGTCGGCCCGAACCATTCCTGGAAATACCTCGACACGTCGGCGCGGTTCGACATCACTTCCTGCGTGACGCTGGTCGCCTCGATGTTCTCGGTCAGGTACGGCAGCATCCTGTCGTATTGGCCGGTGTTGATCGCCGTCACGACTTCGCGCAGCACGCCGCGCAATTCCTCGTGGATGGCGTGGTCCGGCTCTTCGGCCCAGCTCTGCGGCACGGCGCACACCATCGCGAGCGCCCACAACAATGCAAGGATGGGTTTCAACGGGTGCCTCCGGCAAGTGAGCTTTCGAAGCTGCAATTCTCGCCGAAATCGCGTTCGCTGAGCGCTCTTTCGCGCACCCTGGTCCCATGCGGGCGGTCCGATGAATGGCCGTCGACGGCGGCGAAGCGGTTGACCGGCGTCAATGGACCGGCTTGCTAAGGACGGATCGTTGACGGTAGCATCCAGTTGCGGCAGTTGGGCGATTCCCCTTTTTTGGTGAGGCGATGGTTCGTCGGCAGCGACAGTGGGTGGCGGGACTTGTGATGCTGGGCATTGTTTTCTCCCAGCTCGTCACGGTTGCGCATGCGTGCACGATCGCCTTCTCGTCTTCGCATCCGCCGGTCGCGTCAGCCCAGGAGGCCGATGCGACGATGGCGCCGGATTGCGCGGCCATGGCGAAGCGCACCACCGCCAACGCGAATGTCTGCGCGTCGCATTGCACCTACGGCCAGCAGATCGACGTATACGCTGATGCACCGGTCGCCGCCATTGCGCCGCAGCCCGCATTGACCGTATCCGTCATGCAGTCGATCGTGGGGCCTTCGCTCGACACGGTCTTTCTCCACGCGCGAAGCACCGCGCCGCCTGTCTCCGTTCTCTTCAGCCGGTTCCTGATCTGATCTTCGCATTGCGCTGAATTCGGTGCGCGTTTCTCGCGCGCGCCGCGTCATTCACGTCGATGCGGAGGTCTTGTGGAACGTCACACTGGTCGTCACCGGGCTGCACCCGCAGCCATCCGTTGGTTTGTCCCGATGGCTGCTGGGCTGCTGGGCGTGCTTTACGGGTCCCCGGTCCTTGCGGTCGACACGCCGTTGACGCTGCCGGAGGCGCAACGCCTCGCCGTTGCGCGCTCGGGCCAACTCGCGGCACAGCAATACGCGGTGACCGCCGCGCGCGAAATGGCGGTTGCCGCGGGTCAGCTCCCCGACCCGGTCGCGACACTCGGCGTCAACAATCTGCCGGTCAACGGGGCCGACGCGTGGAGTTTCACGCGCGATTTCATGACCATGACCAGCGTCGGCGTCATGCAGGAGTTCACCCGCGCCGAAAAACGCGCGGCGCGCGCCGAGCGCTTCGATCGCGAAGCGAGCAAGGCCCTCGCCGAAAAGGACGCCCGGGTCGCGGCGATTCAGCGCGACACCGCGCTCGCGTGGCTCGACCGCTACTACGCGGAAGCGATGCAGGCGGTAATCGCCGAGCAGAAGCGCCAGGCGGAAGTCGAAATCGACGCCGCAGAGGGCGCCTATCGTGCGGGGCGGGGCAATCTTGCCGACGTTCTCGCCGCGCGCAACGCGCTCGTGCTGCTCGACGATCGCGCGAGCGAGGTCGGGCGAAAGGCAAGTGCTGCCCGGATCGCCTTGGCGCGCTGGATCGGCAACGACGCGAACGCGCCGCTGGCCGGGAGTCCCGCGATCGATTCGATTCGGCTCGATCCTGGCACGCTCGAAGCGGATCTCGCCCATCATCCGGAAATTGCCGTGCTCGCGTGGAAGGAAGAGGTTGCCGCCGCCGAGGTTCGCATGGCGCAGACAAATAAAAAAGCCGACTGGAGCGTCGCGCTGATGTACAGCCAGCGCGGCCCGGCCTATTCGAACATGATTTCGGTCAACGTCTCCGTACCCTTGCAATGGGACCAGGCGAACCGCCAGGACCGCGAGGTCGCGGCCAAGCTGGCGATGCGGGACGAGATGCGCGCCGAGCGCGAGGACATGCTGCGCGCACACGCCGCGGAGGTCCGCGCGATGATCGCCGAGTGGGAGAACGATCGCGAGCGCCGTACCCGATATGAACGCGAAGTCCTGCCGCTGGCCACCGAGCGCACGCAGGCGACGCTGGCTGCCTATCGCGGCGCGAAGGCGAGCATCACCGATGTGCTGGCGGCGCGTCGCAGCGAGATCGACGTGCGTCTGCAGGCGTTGCAACTGGACATGGATACGGCGCGGCTGTGGGCGCAACTCAACTTCCTCGATCCCGACGACGGCCTGGCGCCCCGCGGGAAGGGAAATCACCCCAAGGAATTGCGATGAACAAAAGGAATTTCATTCTCGCGCTGGTCGTCGCCGGTGCCGTCGGCGCGGCCGGGTACGGCGCCTACCGCCTCGGACTGAATCGCGGCGCGCAGATGAACGCCGGCGCATCGAACGCTGCCGCGATATCTGCATCCGGTGGCGCGGCAAAGGTCGGTGACATCGACGCCGCGACGGGCAAGAAGGTCTTGTATTGGCACGACCCGATGGTGCCCGGGCAGAAATTCGACAAGCCCGGCAAGTCGCCTTTCATGGATATGCAGCTGGTCCCGGTGTACGCCGACAGCGGAGGCGACGAGGGGGTCGTCGCGATCAGCCCCCGCGTGCAGCAGAATCTCGGCGTGCGCACCGCGGAGGTCGCGCAGGGCTCGCTCGGGTCGGCGGTGGAGGCCGTCGGCAGCGTGGCTTACAACGAGCGCGATGTGGCGCTCGTGCAGGCGCGAAGCAACGGTTTCGTGGAGCGGCTCTACGTTCGCGCGCCGCTCGACCCGGTACGCAGAGGACAGCCTCTGGCAGAGTTGTACGTCCCCGATTGGGTCGCCGCGCAGGAAGAGTACTTGTCGGCGAAGCGGATCGCTGCCAAGTCGGACGCCGCGAGTTTCGCGGGGCTCGCCGATGCCGCCGCACAACGGATGCGCCTCGCAGGCATGAGCGATCAGCAGATCCGGGCGGTCGAAGCGAGCGGCAAGGTGCAGCCGCGCCTCATTATTTCCGCGCCGATCGGTGGTGTTGTCGGCGAACTCAGCGCGCGCGAGGGGATGACGGTGATGGCGGGTGCGCCGCTGTTTCGCATCAATGGATTGTCCACCGTCTGGGTGAACGCCGAAGTTCCCGAGGCCGCGGCGGCGCAGCTCCGCGCGGGCACGCCCGTGGAGGCTCGCACGCCCGCTGTGCCCGGCACCGTATTCACCGGGAAAGTCAGCGCCATCCTGCCCGAAGTGAATCCGGCGACGCGCACGATCAAAGCGCGCATCGAGATCGCCAACCCGAACGGCCAGCTCGTCCCGGGCATGTTCGCCACCGTCGCCTTCGCACCCGCGGCGCGCAAGGACGTATTGCTCGTCCCGTCGGAGGCCGTGATTCAGACCGGCAAGCGCAGCGTCGTGGTCGTCGCGCAGGGCGAGGGCAAATTCGCGCCGGTCGACGTCGAAGTTGGTCTCGACAGCCACGGGCAGACCGAAATTCGCAAGGGATTGCAGGCCGGACAGAAAGTCGTCGTCTCCGGCCAGTTCCTCGTCGATTCGGAAGCCAATCTCAAGGCCTCGACAACGCGCATGAGTGACTTGCCGGCGGCGACGGGAGCCAAGCCATGATCGCCAGGCTCATTCGATGGTCGATCGCCAATCGCTTTCTCGTGTTGCTGGCGACGTTGATGGTTACCGCGTGGGGCGTGTGGTCGCTTTCGCGCATTCCGCTCGACGCCATTCCCGACCTGTCCGACGTGCAGGTGATCATTCGCACGACGTTCCCCGGCCAGGCGCCGCAGATCGTCGAGAATCAGATCACCTATCCGCTGACGACGACGATGCTCTCCGTGCCGGGCGCGAAGACGGTGCGTGGCTACTCGATGTTCGGCGATTCGTTCGTCTACATCCTGTTCGACGACGGCACCGATCCGTACTGGGCGCGCTCGCGCGTGCTCGAGTACCTGAACCAGGTGCAATCGCGCTTGCCTGCACAGGCCAAGGCTTCGCTCGGCCCCGATGCGACGGGCGTCGGCTGGGTCTACGAATACGCATTGATCGACCGCACGGGCAAGATGGACCTGTCGCAACTGCGCGCGCTGCAGGACTGGTTCCTGAAATACGAGTTGAAGGCGGTCCCCAACGTTTCCGAGGTCGCGAGCGTCGGCGGCATGGTTCGCCAGTACCAGATCGTGCTCGATCCCGATCGCCTGCGCGCCTACAACATTCCGCATGGCAAGGTGATCGACGCGGTGCAGAAAGCGAACCAGGAGACCGGCGGCTCGCTGCTCGAGCTCGGTGAAGCGGAGTACATGGTGCGCGCATCGGGATATCTTAAGACGCTCGATGACTTCCGTCAGATTCCGCTGATGACGACCGACGCCGGTGTTGCGGTGCGCCTGGGTGATGTCGCACGCATCCAGGTCGGCCCGGAAATGCGCCGCGGCATCGCGGAGTTGAACGGCGAAGGTGAGGTGGCGGGCGGCATCATCGTGATGCGCTCGGGCAAGAACGCGCTGGAGACGATCGACGCGGTCAAGGCCAAGCTCGAGAAGCTCAAGACGAGCTTGCCCCCCGGCGTGGAGATCGTGCCGACCTATGATCGGTCGAGTCTCATCAAGCGGGCGGTCGACAACCTCCAGGAAAAGCTGATCGAGGAATTCGTGGTCGTCGCGCTGGTGTGCTTTGTGTTCCTGTTTCACCTGCGCTCGGCCTTCGTCGCCATCGTGTCGCTGCCTCTGGGCGTGCTGATGGCGTTCATCGTCATGTACTACCAAGGCGTGAACGCCAACATCATGTCGCTGGGCGGAATCGCGATCGCCATCGGCGCGATGGTCGACGCCGCGGTCGTGATGATCGAAAATGCGCACAAGCACATCGAGGCGTGGCACCACGCGCATCCGAACCGCAAGCTCGAGGGCGACGACCAATGGCGGGTCATCGGCGATGCGGCTGCGCAAGTCGGGCCCGCGCTGTTCTTCTCGCTGCTGATCATCACGCTGTCGTTCATCCCGGTGTTCACGCTCGAGGCGCAGGAGGGCCGGTTGTTCTCGCCGCTCGCCTATACCAAGACGTATGCGATGGCCGTCAGCGCAGGTCTGGCCGTGACGCTGATCCCGGTGCTGATGGGCTATCTCATTCGCGGCCGGATTCCGGAGGAGAAGAAGAATCCGCTGAATCGTTTTTTGATCGCGATCTATCAACCGATCTTGAGAGGCGCGCTGCGCTTTCCGCTTTCGACGTTGGCGGTGGCCATCGTCTTCGCCGTGGCGACGCTGTGGCCCGCGACCCAGATCGGCGGCGAGTTCATGCCGCCGTTGGATGAGGGCGACTTGCTCTACATGCCGTCGGCATTGCCCGGCATTTCCGCCGGCAAGGTGACCGAGCTCCTGCAGCAGACCGACCGGCTGATCAAGACGGTGCCCGAGGTGGCGAGCGTGTTTGCGAAGGCCGGCAGGGCCGAGACGGCGACCGATCCTGCGCCGCTGGAAATGTTCGAGACGACGATCCAGTTCAAGCCGCGCGCCGAGTGGCGGCCCGGAATGACGCCCGAGAAGCTGGTCGAGGAGCTCGACCGTACGGTGAAAGTGCCCGGGCTTTCCAATATCTGGGTGCCGCCGATCCGCAACCGCATCGACATGCTGGCAACCGGCATCAAGAGCCCCGTCGGTATCAAAGTGGCGGGGATGGATCTCGGGCAAGTCGACCGCATCGCGGCCGAGATCGAACACGTGGTGAAGCAGGTGCCGGGCGTCACTTCGGCGTTTGCCGAACGCCTGACCGGCGGACGCTACATCGACGTGCAGATCGACCGGGCGACCGCGGCGCGTTATGGGTTGAACGTGGCCGACGTACAGAGCGTGGTCTCGGCGGCGATCGGCGGCGACAACATCGGCGAGACGATCGAGGGGCTGCAACGCTTTCCCATCAATGTGCGCTACCCGCGCGAAATCAGGGACTCGGTCGAGACGATTCGCGATCTGCCGGTGCTGACCGAGCGCGGCGCGCAGATTCGCCTGCGCGACGTGGCGGCCATTCGCATCAGCGATGGTCCACCGATGCTCAAAAGCGAGAACGCGCGCCTGTCGGGCTGGGTCTACGTCGACCTGCACGGGCGCGACCTGAGCTCCGCGGTCCGCGACATGCAGCGCGCCGTCGCCCGCGACGTCAAGCTTCCCCCCGGCTACTCGATCTCGTGGTCGGGGCAGTTCGAATTCCTCGAGCGGGCAACACAAAAAATGAAGATCGTGGTGCCGGCGACGCTGCTCATCATCTTTGTCCTGCTTTATCTCACCTTCAGGCGCTTCGCCGACGCGGCGCTGATCATGGCCACGCTGCCTTTTTCGCTGGTCGGTGGATTCTGGCTGATGTATCTGCTGGGCTACAACATGTCGATCGCTTCCGCCGTGGGTTTCATAGCACTCGGTGGCGTCGCGTCGGAAATCGGCGTGGTGATGCTGGTCTACATCAATCAGGCGATCGCCGTGCGGGCAGCGGCAGGCAAACTCAACGATCGCAACGACTTGATCCAGGGAATCGTGGAGGGCGCTGCGCTGCGTGTACGTCCGATTGCCATGACGGTCGCTGTCATCATCGCGGGCCTGTTGCCGATCATGTGGGGTAGCGGGACAGGGTCAGAGGTCATGCGACGCATCGCGGCACCGATGGTCGGAGGGATGATCACCGCGCCACTGCTATCGATGTTCGTCGTGCCGGCAGCCTGTCTGCTGATTCGGGTGCGAGGCCTGCAGCATGAGCGTACTGCACGGCATGCCATCGAGCCGCGCGTCGCGTACGACGCTGCGGGAGGGCAGGAGTCCTAGCGCCAATTTTGACGTCAACCCGCCCTGATATTCTTGCCGGATGCAGATACCTTTGCCGGATCCGGCGTACACCGGCTCCGAACGTTCGCGCGCCAACTTTCTTTTGGCCGCGAAGACCGCCGCGGGCTTCGTCGCGCTGATCTGGCTCATCCCGTTGCTGGGTTGGGGGCTGGAGCTCGAGCGTTTCGGAATCCGCCCGCGCGAACTGATCGGACTGCCCGGCATTCTCGTGGCGCCGTTGTTGCACGCGGACTTCAATCACCTGATCGCCAACTCGCTGCCGTTGCTGGTGCTCGGCACAATGATGTTGCACGTTTATCCGTACGCGGCGTTCCGAGTGTTGCCCGCCGTCTATCTGGGGCCGGGGATCGCGGCGTGGCTGTTCGGAAGGCAGGGCGTCCACGTCGGCGCCAGCGGCCTCATCTACGGTCTCGTCAGCTACATATTCGTGGCGGGCATGATCCGCCGCGACCGGCGCGCCGTCGCGGCATCGCTTCTCGTCGCCTTCATGTACGGCTCGCTCGCGTGGGGCGTGCTGCCGATCAATCCTTCGTATTCCTGGGAAACTCACCTCGCCGCGGCGCTGATCGGCGTCGCCATGGCGATCGCGTTCAAGGATCGGGACGTTCTGCCGCACAGGCGCTATTCATGGGAGCGCGAAGAAGGCGAAAATGAGGACGATTTTCCGCAAGACGACAACGGTGCCGGCCGCCCTGTCGAAAGTGGGGGCATGACAGCGCCAAAGGAGGAGTCAATGTCATCGCGGATGGAAGGCGTGCAAGCGTGTGTCTTCGACGCCTACGGAACGTTGTTCGACTTCGCGTCGGCCGCCGCGCGCTGCAGCGACGCGCTCGGCGATCGGGCCGCGGATTTGACCGCGCTCTGGCGCGACAAGCAGCTTCAATATACGTGGCTGCGCGGATTGCAGGGGAAGCACGCCGATTTCTGGCAGGTCACCGGCGATGCGCTGGACTACGCGATGGAAACGCTGCGCATCGACGATGCCGCGCTGAAAGCGAGGCTGATGGACTTCTATCTGACGCTCGATGCATTTCCGGAAGTGGCCGAGACGCTGCGCACGCTCAAGAGCTACGGCTTTGCAACGGCTATCCTGTCGAATGGCACACCGCAGATGCTCGCGGCCGCCGTCAAGAACGCGCAGCTCGACGACCTCATCGACGCCGTCATCTCGGTGGAAGAGGTCGGTGTCTACAAGCCGCATCCCAGCGTGTATCAGGCCGCGGTCGACCGCCTCGGAGTGGCTGCGGACAGGATCTGTTTTCAATCGTCCAATGCCTGGGATGCGTACGCCGCATCGGCCTTCGGGATGCGCGTTGTCTGGTGCAATCGGTACGGCCAACGCGCAGAACGGCTCCCGGGCAGGCCCGACGCGGTGATTCGCTCGCTGGCGGAGCTCACGCCGCTGCTCCTTCGGCGCTAGCGGTATCATTTCGACATGACGGCGTGGATCATTGCAGCGACGGTTGCGGCGGCGCTGACCGCGAATGGGGTCGCCAGTGCACAGAGCGCGGGCGCACTGGGCTCGTCCGCGTCGCCCAGTTCAATCGTCCTGGTGGATTCGACGGGCAAGACCGCGGCGCGCCCGCTCAACGAGACCGTCACGCTCGTCACCATCGGCGGCGGTGTCGTGGCGCCCGCGTCGATCCGCGCGATCTATGACGCTGACGGGAAGGCGGCGTCGGGCCTCGCGACGTGGTCGTCCGGCGGTGGCGTGCTGTTCACATCAATCGACTGCACGTCGGGCGCCCATGTCTACGCTTCGTCCTATGCCGGCGTGCGCGCGGCCGCGCAGGTCCAGACGCCGGCCGGGATCACGCTGTATGCGGGCGCGGTTGGAACCGCAAGCGCGGTGGCGATTCGCTCGATTCTCTACGACACCGGATGTGCGCCGGTGACGGTCCACCAAAACGGCCTGCATCCGGTCGTCGCGACCATCAATTTGACCGCCACGTATCCGCCGCCGCTTTCATTTCAGTAATCGCCGCCCATGTCGACTTCCGAGCTCGTCCCTGGCGCCGCGCTTCGCGCCGCGATCAACTTCGGCAACCCGGTCCTCGCAGGCAAGGATCCGGCGACCGGTGAGCCTTGCGGCATTTCGGTCGACCTGGCGCGCGAGCTGGCCTTGCAGCTGGGTGTCGCAATCGAGTTCGTTCCCTACGACGCCGCAGGCAAGGTGGTCGCGGGAATCGCATCGGATGCATGGGACGTGTGCTTTCTCGCGATCGATCCCAAGCGCGCGGCCGACATCGCGTTCACGGCGCCCTACGCCGTGATCGAGGGTGTCTATCTCGTGGCGCAAGCGTCGCCCGTGCGCAGCAACGCCGACGTCGATCGCCCCGGCACGCGCGTCGGCGTCATCGTCGGCAGCGCCTACGACCTTCACCTTTCGCGTGAACTGAAACACGCGACGATCGTTCGCGCGGCATCGTCCGACGCGGTGATGGACCTGTGGGTCGCCGGGAAGCTCGACGCCATCGCCGGCGTCAAGCCTCAGCTCGAAGCGCACGCGGCGCGCGTTCCCGGCTTGTGGATGCTCCCGGGCCCGTTCATGGCCATCAACCAGGCGATGGGAACGCCTCGTGTTCGTGAGGCCGGCGCCGCCTATCTGCGCGCCTTCATGGACGAGTTGAAGGCGTCCGGCTTTGTCGCGCGCGCGTTCGCGAGCAATCGCATCACCGGCGCCACGATGGCAAAGTGAGCGGCGCGGAAGCGGCCGTCACGCGCGCCGGCGGCAGCGCTAATAGGGGAGCGGACCGCGTTGCCGTCGCCATGCACGATTGCGAGCCGCACGTTGCCGGCGCCGGCCAGAGCAGAGTCAGTGTGCTATTTCTTGATCTGGTTGCCGATGACGCCTCCGACGACGGCGCCTCCGACCGTTCCGAGCGCACTGCCGTCCGTCAGGACCGCACCGGCAACGCCCCCGACACCGGCGCCAATCGCAGTGCCTTTATCCCGCTCCGACATTCCGGCGCAGGCACCCAGAGACAGCACCAATGTCATTGCCAGCACGCTGACCGCAAACCATTGCCTCGTTTTCATCGTATTTCCTCGGTTGATGAGGGATTCGCTCGAGAGGGCTCGCGACCGACCGGCAGCGAAATCAACTCCAACGAAGAAACACCTCAGTTCCGGCAATTGTTCACTTCGGCGGAAGTGGTGTCTGTGCGCTGGCCAACGCAGGGCAGCGAATGCGGATTGGATCCGTCGCGCTGGAGATCATTACGGAAACATTGGAAGCGCGAAAGTGCGATACGGGCATGTCCCTATTTTTTGCCGCGTCTGAGTTCGTCGGCCGCGCGGTTCAGGATTTCGGTAACCCGCTGCAGTTCTTCCGCGGACGGAGACGCATTGAGTTTGCTGATCAGCGCGGCGCGCAGCGCCTGGCGCGCCTCGTCGACGGCGCGATGGCCGACGTCGCCCGCTTCATCGCCGGCGAACGCCTGCCGGACGCGCTCCATCTTGCTGCCGATTCTCGCGAGCATCGCGAGGACCGCGTCGACAAACGCGCGATTCTCGGCGAGATGAGCCGATCCGGCCTCGGTGATCCGATAGAGCTTCTTGCTGCCGTCTACTTCGACCGTCGCGTAACCCACTTCTTCGAGGTACGTGAGCGCCGGATAAACCATGCCGGGGCTCGGCGCATAGAAGCCTTTCGACGTTTCCTCCAGAGCCTTGATGATTTCGTAGCCGTGCCGCGGATGTTCTTCGAGCAACGCCAGGATGACGAGCTGGAGTTCGCCGGAACCCAACTTGCGCCCGCCGAAGAAGCCTCGCCCGCTGCGTCCTCCGGCATCGCCGAACGGCATGCCGAACCGGCCGAAGTGGCCCCGGTGGCCGCGCTGCGCACAACCATGATGGAAATGAAAACCGTGCATTCTTGATCTCCTTCGATTAACGAAAGACAGGTCATACACTATATCTTACGATATGAACTGTCAAGATCACGAACTGCCGAATCGATAGAGGGCGGGACGCGAAGTGATTCCGATGGAACTGCCGCGAATGCGTCGGAATTGTGACACTGGCGCGTCGGAACGTCGGGTATAACGTACCGGGAATCGGGCAAATCGAGTTTTTCGGGAGCGCTGCATGAAGGAGAATTATCAGAAGGAAATCGACCTTGGCCGATGCGGCGCGGTGACGCTGCACGTCTCCAAGGATGGCAAGCGGTTGCTGCTGGAATTTGCGACCGAGCCCGACGGGCTGGACAAGACGGGACTCAATTACTTCATCGACGCGCTCAAAAAAGTCCGGGATCGGATGGACCGATAGGCGATCAAGGCGATCCCGGTAACGGAATCGGCGCCGGCTGCGAAAGCAGGGCCTGCCCGAGGCGAATCAACGATGGCACGGCGACCAGGCCCCAGGTCGTCGCCACAAAGATCAGCGCAACGAGAACCGCGGCGCTCCCAAGGTCTTTGGCGCGCTTCGACAGGCGGTGCGTGTCGAAGCCGATGCGATCCACCGCGGCCTCGACGCTGGAATTGAGCAGCTCGACGATCAGCAGCAGCAACACCGACCCGAACAACAGCGCGCGCTCCCCCGCCGATACGTCGGCGACGCACCCCAGCGGAATCAAAACGGTGGCGAGCGCGACGTCCTGCCGGAATGCGCTTTCGTGACGGAACGCGAGGCGCAGGCCCGATAGCGAATGCAGCAGCGCGTTGAAAAGCCGGCGCAGGCCGCGCTCGCTCTTGAACGGGCTCTCGGGAAGGTCCGGATTAAGCATAGGCGGGCCGCAGGTGCGTGAGGAACTGCTCCGTCGCGCGTTGCCACGAGAACGTGAGCGCGTGGCGGCGAACGGTTCCGCGATCGAGATCGAGCGCCGCGAGCGCCGCCGTCCGAAGGTCGTCGCCGAGGACGCCGCTTTCGCCATCGCGAACCACGTCGAGCGGGCCGGGCACGCGGAAAGCCGCCACCGGCGTCCCGCTTGCCATGGCCTCGATCATCACCAAGCCGAAGGTGTCGGTGCGGCTGGGAAAGACAAAGACATCGGCGCTGCGGAAATGCGCGGCCAACTCTTCGCCCACCTTCGCGCCGACGAACACCGCGTCGGGATGGCTCCGTTGGAGCGCCGCGCGAGCCGGCCCATCGCCGACGACCACCTTGGTGCCGGGCAATTCGAGCGACAGAAACGCGCCGATATTCTTCTCGACCGCAACGCGCCCGACGTACATGAACACGGGGCGCTTCCAATTGTTCGGCGTCGGCGTTCCGGGGCGAAACAGCGTCGAATCGACGCCGCGCGACCAGCGCACCAGGCGCTTGAATCCGCGCCGCTCGAGATCCTCGTGAATGGCCGGCGTGGGCACCATCGTCGCGGTCGACGGGGCGTGGAAATGCCGCAACCACGCGTAGGTGATCGCCGTCGGCAGGCGCGTGCGCGCGTGCACGTACTCGGGGAAGCGCGTGTGATAGGACGTCGTGAACGGAACCTTGCGGCGCAGGCACAGCTTTCGCATCGCGATGCCGATCGGGCCTTCGGTCGCGATGTGCACGGCGTCCGGTGAAGACTCCGCGAGCACCTTGGCGATGCCGCGGCCCGGGTTCAGCGCCAGCCGTATCTCGGGGTAGGTCGGGCACGGAATGCTGACAAAGCGGTCCGGTCCGATCACTTCCACCGTGTGTCCGGCCGACTCGAGCCCGCGAAGCGTATTTTGCAACGTCACGACGACGCCGTTGATCTGGGGCGTCCATGCGTCAGAAGCCAGCAGTATGCGCAAGGGCGATCTCCTCGAAGGTCTCGGATGAATTCTTGTGTCGCGCGCCAGCGAGGCTGTCGTGCCAGCGGAGCACGCGCAGGCTTCCGTCGTCGCTCTCGACCAGCGCCGTCAGGCTTTCGACCCAGTCGCCGTCATTGCAATAGAGAATCCCGTCGATGTCGCGGATCTCGGCCTTGTGGATGTGGCCGCAGACCACGCCGTCGGCGCCGCGCCGCCGTGCCTCCGCCGCGACCGCGCGCTCGAAATCGACGATGTAGCTCACGGCGTTCTTCACCCGGAGCTTGAGGTAATGCGCGAGCGACCAATACGGGAAGCCGAAGCGCGCGCGCAGCGCGTTGAGCCAGCGATTGAGATGCAGGACCGTCGTGTGCAGGCGATCGCCGACGATCGCCAGCCACCGTGCCCGCTGCACGACCGCATCGAACAGGTCCCCGTGCAGCACGAGCAGCCGCCGGCCGTCGGCGGTGACGTGCATCGCCTCCTCGCACACTTCGATGCCGCCGAACGACAGTTTCAGGAAGTGGCGGCCGAACTCGTCGTGATTGCCGGGGATGTAGATGACGCGCGTCCCTTTGCGCGCCTTGCGCAGGATCTTCTGGACGACGTCGTTGTGGGTTTGCGGCCAGTACCAGCGGCGGCGGATCTGCCAGCCGTCGATGATGTCGCCGACGAGATACAGGTGCTCGGATTCGGTGTGACGCAGGAATTCGAGAAGGTGGTGCGCCTGGCATCCGGCGGTGCCAAGGTGGAGGTCAGAAATCCAGATTGTTCGGAAGCGAAATTGACCGTCACTCTCGTCATCCATCGTGCGCAGGCTAGTCGACGACTATTGCGGCAGCGTGTCCGCACGATGACGGCCCCGTGAAAGTTGTCGCATTGGCAAGGCCCGCGATCCGCTCGGGCGGCTCAGTAAATCGGCGCCGGCCGCGGCAGGACCGGCAATTCGGCAGGCAACTGCGCGACGTCGCCGCCGACGAAGTCGACGACTGAACGGACAACGGCGGGGTCGCGCAGAAGCCGGTAATGGCCGAGCCCGAACGTCTTGATGAGCCGCGCTCCGGGCATCCGTTCTAACAATCGAAGCGTTTGCTCGAAGGGAATTTCGGTGTCGTCGCTGTCGTGCACGAACAGCGCCGGCACGCGCAGCTGCGAAAGCTCGCCGATGCGATCGATCTCGGCAAAACGGACGCCGTAACGGCTCTCGATCCGGCGCCGCATCGCTTCGCGGATGCGTGGAGTGATCCCGAGCAGCCGCGCGAAGTTGTGCGCGTGTTCGCTGATCGACGCGGGCGGGCTGACGAACACGACGCGCCCGGGTTGAAAGCCGCGGCGCATCGCCAACCCGATCGCCGCCGCACCGAGCGAGTGGCCGATCGCCGCCTCGAACGGCCCGTGCGTCACGGTGAGCGCCTCCAGCGCGCGCACGAAGTCGGGCAATGCCACCTGTCCCGCACCGCTGTCGCCGTGGCCCGGCTGGTCGAACCAGACCACGCGATTGCCTTTTGCCAAAAGCGGCGCGACGAAGCTTCCCATTTGCACGCCGCGGCCGCCCCAGCCGTGGACAAGCAGAACCGCTGGCGCCGACAGCGGCCCGGCCTGCCAGACGGTGAGCGAATGTTTGCCGGCGACAACGGTCTCGCGCCGGGCGTCGGCCGGGTGCGTCCTGCGGCCGGCATAACGCGGAGGTGTTGTGAACAAGCGCTCCGCCTGCCGCCGGGCGAGCTCGGGCACCACGCGGGACGCGATCGCAAAGTAGGCGCGGATCACCGCCCACAACGAAGCGCGCGAACGCACGATCGTGCTATTTAACGACGCAGCGGATGAGGTCATCATGAAAATTCTCCCGGAAATTTCAGGCGGCCGGCGAAGCGGCCGCGATAAGACGTTCGAATGCGGCGCGCGCGCGCGATTGGGCGCGGGCCGTATCGAAGAGCCGTGCACCGTGGTGACAGGCGAGGACCACGCCCATCATGTCGAAGACGAATTGGCCGACATCGAGATCTGCGCGCAGGTGGCCCTGTTCGACGGCGAGTTCGACGGCGCGGCCCAACTCCCGCTCGAGCCGCGCGAAGTGCTCGACGACTGCGTCGCGCACCGGCCCTGGCCGATCGTCGAATTCCACCGCGGCTGCCTGCATCGGGCACCCGTGGGCGAGACCGATGCGTGCGGTCCAATCCATCCAGTTGTCGAACAGCGTGCGCAGCCGCGGCAACCCGCGCTTGGACTTCAGCGCCGGCAGGAATACCGTTTCGGTGAAGCGTGCCGCAGCGGCTTCGATGGCGGCGACCTGCAATTCCTCGCGCGAGCCGAAATGGGCAAACAGGCCACTCTTGGACAGGCCGGTGCTTTCGGCCAGCGCGCCGATTGTGAGCGACTCGAACCCTCGTTCGCTGGCCTGCGCCAGTGCCGCGTCGAGGATCGCCGCGCGTGTAGTCTCGCCCTTGCTCATGGGCGAACTATACGAACGGTCGTGCTTTTTGTCAAGCGGAATTTTCACACGAGCATGGCCGAAGCGAGCAGGGCACGCCGGTTCATCGCGCCACGATGGCTCACATCGCGCGCTGCAGCAGCACGAACGCGTAAACCATGTACGCGAGCCAGGCGACCGTGAAGGCCACGGTGCGCGCCTTGAGCAAGCCGAAGCCGCTGATGTGGATCACCGCATGCGCGAGCCGGGCATAGAAGTAGACCGCGGCGCAGTTCACCGTGAGGGCCGTCGACACGCCCATCGCATTGGCGATCAGCACCACCGCGGCAAAAGGCGCAATGTTCTCGACGGCGTTCAAATGTGCGCGGTTGGCGCGGTTGACCCAGTCGGGCAGCGGTGAGGTCGGCGCCGTCTTGTACTCAGCCGGCGTCGGGGCCCCGCGCGTTGATACGTAACCGATCACGACGGGAATCCAGAGCACACCGGTAAGAATGGCGGTCAGCAACAGATAGAGAAGTTCGGTTTTCATGGCTGTCTCCAGGGGTTGGCCGATCGGATGGCGCGGCGCTTCGTGACGGACGCCCGCGTCGAGCGACAAATCAGGGCGGAGTGCTAGGCCGGGAATCGCCGGGCAAAACGTTCACGCGCCTTGGCGGCTTCCACTTCCCGATACCTGGGCGGCGCCGTTGTTTCCAGCGAATCGAGAAGACGGCTGGAAATTGCGGTGATCCCTTCGACTGCCGCCGCGAATGCGGCCTCGTTGGCCTTCGAAGGCTTGTTGAAGCCGGTGACCTTGCGCACGAATTGCAGCGAAGCGGCACGGATCTCGTCCTCCGTCACCGGAGGCGCGAAATTGAAGAGGAGTTTGATATTTCGGCACATTGGTGATGCCTCGATATGTTGGAGCTAACCGCCGATCACGCCGCACGCGATGCGAGCGCCGCCGCCGCCGAGCGGCGCCGGGTGATCGGAATGATTGTCGCCACCGGTGTGAATCATCAGCGAACGATTGGCGACGTCCGCAAATTTCAACCTCGGCGCCAGCACAGCGTTGTTCGCGCTGCCGTCGGCTGCCACGTAAAGCGCAGGCAGATCTCCAAGATGCCCGTCGCCCCACGGCTCGCCGTGTTTTTTCGTTCCCTGCGGGTCGAGGTGGCCGCCGGCGGCCAGCGCCGCTACAGGTGCGCCGTTTTGCTCCCCCGGCGCACATGTTGGATTCTCATGCACATGGAAGCCGTGAAGGCCCGGAGGCAAACCTTTGAGCGCCGGATAGAACACCAGTCCATAGCTCGTTTCGACTATGCGAACCGTCCCCAAGGACGCGCCGGGACCCTTCGCTTCGGCGATATTCAACGTGACGGTCGTCTCGGCGCCGTAGGCTCCGGCCGCGAACGCGAGACATGAGACGACGACTGCGGAATGCTTCATCGATCACTCCTTTTGGGAATTGCACTAATTCTTTCGCACGGTCTTCGCGTCGGGATCCAGCGTGATCGGCGCGGAGAATGTCGCGTCGTAGCTCCATTGTTGCCGAAATTCGCTTTGCGTGCCTTCGGTCCAGAAACGTCCGGCGACGCGCTTCTCGTCGTACGCAGATGGCTTCCAGCGGACGAACGCCGCGGAAGACAGGAAAGTCGTGAACGCCGGATGCAATGGCTCGGCGCTCATGATCTTTGCGTCAGGATTGAGCCGCACCACCAAACCGGCGAGGCCGTCGTTGCGCGTCATGGCCTCGAGTCGCTCGATATTGCGGGCATCGGCGAGCCCGACCTTGCGATCCGACAGAACGACGATGACGTCCATGTAGCCCTTCTCGGTCGAGCTGTCGACCTCCTGCGCCACCACGTACTTGAGCACGGCCGATTTGCCGTTCGCCACCAGCGTTCCATTCACTTGCTGTGCGGCCGCGATGCCGGAAAAAAGCAGCAGCGCGCACGCAACGCTTCCGAGGATTGCCTTCATTGTCGCGTCTCCATTATTCGTGCGGCATCGGCGAGGCGTAGCGTAGTATGCCCATTCCCTGGAAGCTTGCCGACTCCCGGCCGCCCAAGACCACTCATCGGCATGATGATCAATCGACGCAGGTTCATTCGCGCGGCCGGCGCAGGCATTGCGTTGGCCGCAGTCGCTGCCGAGGCCCAGCCGGCGGCCCGCTTGCCGCGCATCGCTGTCCTTTTGACGTCGAGCACGGGTTCGGTCGCGAGCGCGGGCGCGGATATCCTGCGCGAAGGTTTGCGGGAGTTTGGCTATGTCGAGGGCCGCACCGCTATCATCGAATGGCGCTATTGGGAAGGGAAGCCCGAACGACTGCGCGACGCGGTCGCGGAATTGGTGCGACTCAATCCGGATGTGATCGTCGTCGGCGGATCCGAGGCGACCCGAGCCATGAAGGCAGCGACCCGGTCCATCCCGATCGTATTCAGCGGTCCCAGCTATCCGGTCGAGGAAGGCTTGGTGGAGAGTTTCGCGCGTCCGGGCGGCAACATCACGGGGGTCACCGTCGCGCAATCCGACCACGTGCCGAAGCTGCTTCAGCTCTTGCTCGATGTTGTCCCGACGCTTGCCGACATCGGTGTCATCTGGAGCCCGGCCAACCCGGGATCCACATTCCTTTTCAGAGACACGGAAGCGGCGGCCCGCGGCCTGAAGTTGAAGGTTCTATCGGTGCCTATGGCAATCGCCGCGGACGTGGAACCTGCGTTGGCAGCGATCGCGCGAGCTCGTCCGGGTGCGCTGATCCTGAACCCGGCGCCGATCCCCATCGTCAATGCGGAGCGCGTCGGCGACCTGGCGATCCGGCTGCGGATACCCTCGATCACGCAGGCAAAGGCGCTGTTGGAGCGTGGGCTGCTCATGTCTTACGGCGCGGATGCCCGGGATGTCCAACGACGACTCCCCAGCTACGTGGATCGCATTCTCAAGGGCGCAAAACCCGCCGACATGCCGGTCGAACGGCCGACCAAGTTCGAACTGGGCATCAACATGAAGACCGCGAAGGCGATCGGAGTGACGATTCCCCAGTCGCTGTTGCTTCGGGCGGATGCGGTGATTCAGTGATGGATCGGCGCGCGTTGACCGCGTGGCGCTGCCTGACGAAACCCGTTTTGGCCGCGCTTCATCAATGCAAAGCTCGCGCGATTTCCTCGGTTGCCATTTGCGCGTCCGGAACGATGCCGCGCATCTGCAGGAAGCCGTGCACCATGCCTTCGGCGCAGTTGTAGCGGGTCGCAACGCCCGCGCTCTTCAGCCGCTCGGCATACGCTTCTGCTTCGTCGCGCAACGTGTCGTACTCGGCAGCGATGATCAGCGCCGGCGGCAGACCCGCGAGGTCCTCGGCGAAAATGGGCGACACGCGCGGATCCCTCGGGTCGCACTGTTCGCCGCAATAGGTCCGGTAATACCACGCCAGGTCCTCGCGAGGCACCAGGCATTCGGTGGGCAGCATGGCCATGGACGGAAACGACAGTGTGAAGTCGACCACCGGCTGAAGCAATACCTGATGGCGGATCGTGACGCGAGAATCCGACCGCAAGCGTAGACAAGTGACCGCGGCCAGGTTCCCTCCCGCACTTTCGCCGCACACGACGATGGGACCCGGCGCACCGCCGATGTCCGCGGCGTGAGTCGCTGCCCAGACGGTTGCGGCCACGACGTCGTCGAGCGCCGCCGGGAAAGGGTGTTCGGGCGCTAAACGGTAATCGATCGAGAGCACCAGGTGCCGGGTGACGTGCGCAAGGTTGCGACAGAACGCGTCGCTCTCCGCGATGCCGCCCTTCACGTAGCCTCCGCCGTGGAAATACAGCATGACCGGGGGCTCCGACCCGTCGGGAGCGTAGACGCGCGCGGGGATGGGGCCGTCGACGCCGGGAATCATCAGATCCTCTGTTCGACGTATCGAGACCGGCGCACCTGTCATGGCAGGCGTCCAGAGATTGCGGAATGCCTGCCGGACCTCCGCGATCGGCATCGCCCACTGCGGCGCGAGCGTGTGCGCGAGCTTCGTTTCAATCAATTGCTTCAGTGCCGCGTTGAGCGCCATCGATTTCTATTGCGAGTCCTGCTGCAGATACTTGTGGACGAAAGCGATCGCCATGCTGCCTTCTCCGACCGCGGAGGCAACTCGCTTGACCGGGCTCAACCTCACATCCCCACAGGCGAAAACACCGGGGACACTCGATTCGAGGAGGTAGGGATCGCGGCTTCCCGACCAGCGGCCAGCCTTAACCACATCGTCGCCGGTCAAAAGATATCCTCGCGCATCGCGTGCGATGTCCATCGGCAACCAGCCGGTCTCCGCGTCGGCGCCGATGAAAACGAAGAGGCCGCCGCAGTCTTGCCGGGAGACTTTTGCGCTCGCGCCATTGCGTATATCGATTCCCGTCAGGTGCGTGTCGCCGTGCGCGCCGACCACTTCCGAGCGCAGTTGCACTTTGACGTTCGATTTCATGGCGAGCTGCTCGATCAGGTAACGCGACATGCTCTTCTCCAGGGAATCTCCCCGGACGACGAGCGTGACCGTTTGTGCATGATTGGCAAAGTACAACGCGGCCTGACCGGCCGAGTTTCCTGCGCCGATGAGGTGGACGTCGAGCCCATGGGTCGCACTCGCTTCGCTGCGCGCGGCGCCATAGTAAATACCTTTGCCGATGAGCCGATCGGAGCCCTCGATGTCGAGGCGGCGCCAGGTGACGCCCGTTGCGATGATGGCGGTCCGCGCCCGGACGACATCGTCGCCATCGAGGTGAATCTCACGCGTTTTCGGATCGATGCGAGCCACCGCGCGCGTGACCAGAATCTCCGCGCCGAGCCGCCTTGCCTGCTTCAATGCCCGGCTCGCGAGTTCGTCGCCCGAGACGCCGCTGGGGAAGCCTAAGTAATTCTCGATGCGCGAGGACGTCCCCGCCTGGCCGCCGGGCGCCTCGCGCTCGATCACCAGCGTGCGCAGTCCTTCGGATGCGCCGTAGACCGCCGCCGCGAGACCCGCCGGCCCGCCGCCGATGATGATGGTGTCGTATTCAGCGAGGCGCGCGGTCGTTTGCAGGCCCAGGCGCTGCGCAAGTTCGCGCGTTGCGGGTCGACGCAGCAGTGTCCCGTCCGCCAGTTTCAATACCGGGCAATCTTCATCGGCGGGACGGTCTCCCTGCCAACGCGCCGGCAGCTCGGGCGCATCGGGCGTCATCCAGTCATAGCTGATCTGGTTGCGCGCGAGGAACTGCCGCAACTTGCCGCATTCGTTGTCCCAGCGGTGACCGACCATCGTGACACGCGGCTTAGGTGTCTCGGCCGCGATGCCCTGCATCCCTCCAACGCGCTCGCGCGCCAGTGCGGCGACCTTCTGCGAAATCTCGGGCGACGCCGCCGCGACCGTGTAGTACTCGCGAAGCTCCACGCGCATGACGCGCGAGGGCTCCGACGCCCGATATCCTCCAAAGAGCGGCGTGTCGAGAGCGATCGGCAATTCGCCGAAAATGGTGCCGGGGACGCGCCAGCCCAGCGTGCGCTCGACCCCGTCGATCAACTTGACGACTTCCATCTTTCCGGAGAGAACGGCGAACAGCGCACGCTCCTGCCCGCCCTCGTGCGCGGCGTACTCGCCGGCAGCAAGACGCAGGTCGGCCGATGTTTGGGCGAGGCGCTCGAGTTGCGGCACCGCGAGTGTCGCGAACAGTGGAATGGCGCGGATGTCGTCAATGGTCAGCATGACTCGCAGGAATTCATAGGGTGAGCGAGGCGGTAGGCATTACCTGAGCGCGTCTTCAGCCTCTGGGTAGCGCTTGGAGCATGCTGACTCGATTGCCCTCGGTGTCCATAAAGGAGACATACCTGCCGACTCCGGGAATATCCATCGGCTCGCCGAGAACTTTACCGCCCGCGGCCACCACGCCCTTCATCGATTGAGCGATATCGTGGACCGAAATGACGACGGCCGGATACTGGGCTGGCCAATCAGCCTTGCGCGGATAGAACCCGCCGTTGATGGCCCCGGGCGTCTTTGGACCCTTCTCGTCCGAGGCCGTTGTCGTGGCGAGGACATAGTTGCCCATCTGCTCGCCGAGCGACCGCGTGGCCCAGCCGAAAGCGGTCTCGTAAAATTTCGCCATGCGCTCGCTGTTGTCGAATGGCATCTCAAAGTGAACGACTGGATCCATCTTCTGCTCCTTCAGTGGTTGAATCTTGCGGTGGTGAGGTCGCGACCTGGATACGGACCAAGCTGGTCGTGCGGACCAATGCGGGGCCCCACATACGGGACGTCCGCGTTGAGCGACGAGTTAGGCGTCACTCAGCTTCTTTCTGATATAGGGACCAATGCAGGTGCTGATGTCCTCCCTCTCACACAACAAGAAGCGGTTGCGGTCTGAATGAAGCAAGATGTAGTTCGTCGCAACGTGGCCGAGCGGGGTAAATGATCCGGTGCAGTCAGGCTTGCCGTTGTTGCGCACAATCTTGTCGGTCCACTTGTAGAAGCCCTTCGCACTTGGGACTAGGGAGACCACGAACTCGGATTCATTTCTCTCTTGGCCCGCAATAGCCGAGCGAGTTCCATCCTCGCGAACTTCATACTCTTCGAAACACCTAAACTGCGGCAACTCAATTCGCCATCGGCCGACCAACGGATGGTCGCTTGGCAGCGGCGCACGCTGAAACTCTTGTGCGCATGAGGCCGTTGTGAACAAGAGAGAAATCAGCACCATAACGAATCTGGCAGGCTGAATGTATGTAATCGCCATCTTGGATTGTGATGTCTGACGAATCAAGATAACCGACGACCCGCGGCCGGTGACGAAACCGCGCGACGTTCGTGTTGAACACAAGGTTAGGCCGCACACGTTAAAGAGCACCTCGCGACACAAGCATTTTTCACTTACGCTTTACCGCCGACGTCGCGAAATCAGGCGGGAACGTAGGTCAACCTGACCACATCCTCGGCAATCCGATCATTAGTCATAAGGAGGAGCGGCGGCCGGGGTCCGGCGAAATATCGCTTGCCGTGTCCAAGCACGACGGGGTGCAGGTAGATTCGATACTCGTCGATGAGGCCAAGTTCGGTGAGGCTGTGCGCCAACTCCGGGCCGGCAACTTCGATCTCCCCGTTGCGCTCGGCCTTCAGCTCGCGGATCGCGCCCTCGAGATCATCCTCGACAAGCCTGGCGTTGGGGCCGACCGACTTCAACGAGCGCGAGACAACCCATTTCGGCTGATTCCGCCACGCCGCCGCGAAGGCGCGTTCGTCTGCACTCCATTCAGGTTGATCGTCGTCCCAGTAACGCATGACCTCATACATTTGGCGACCGTAAACACTGCCCGCCTGCCCCTCCGCCTCCTCGATGAAGTGGCGGAAAAGCGTAGGGCTTGGCGCAAAAGCCATATGATCGACGTAGCCGTCCAGGGACTGGTTCATTCCGAACACGAGCTTAGCCATACCCGGTTCCTTTCCCTTTGGCCGCCGGGCCGCTGAGCGGGCACGGCGCTGAACTCGACTTGGTCTTCAGCAACGGCAAGAGCTGGCGCGGCGGTTCTGGTGCGGCCTAGCGGACGAAGCTATGAAACGACGCGCTGCGCGGGCCAAGCCCCGCACGCGGGAGGTCCGCGTTGAGCGACAGGTCAGGCCCCGCCTTGCTGCCCTGAAAACGTATGGACAACTTCGTAGTGCGTAACGCTATGGTCATAGCTAACCATCATAGCTTGAACGGAGGTTGGAACAACCGCAACCTCAACGTTCCGACCGGCAAACGCTTCGATCGCCGCCAAAGATTGCCACACGGTGACAATTTGAAACTCTGTACCGCCGGCCAGCTCGCGCCGCAATATAGTTGCGCGAACGAAACCAGGGAGAGTAGCGAGTTGCGGGAACGTCTCACGCTCGAGGTGTTCGACGTATCGATCGGCATTCTCTGGCTTGCAGAGTCCCTTCCAATGTCTCGATATCATTGTGCGCTCGCCCGAATGGCGGATGAGTGGGGCCTAACGCCGGGAATCAGCGGCGCCGGTACGACGTCCGTTGGATCGACTCGTCAGGTGCGTTCTCTGCTGCGCCATTTGGCAGTATACGGAAGCGCGAACAGGTACAGGCCGGAAATCAACTGAAGAAAGAGTGGTGGCAGCGGTGAGTAGGTCAGCCACATCGGAGGCTCACCCGATGCCGCCGCTCTGTACGCGAAGTTGGCGACGACGCAGAGCGTGAAGACAATAGACAACCAGCGGTGACTCTGTCGGATCCAGACGCTCACGTTCATTTCGACCTCCGTGATTCTGGCTTGGCCTGACTTCGATCATTTTCCATCCGTTGCCGGACGGATCACGCCGTGCATGCGGACGTCCGCATCGAGCGATCGGTTAGGCCTCAAAGCCACCTGCGGACCTTCGATTGGTAATCGGTGAACGCAGGCCCAAAAAGCTCCGAAAGCACTCTTTCCTCTGGCGCAATTTGGAACCGATCAATATAGAGAACGAAGGCAACTGGCCCTAGAAACGTCCAGGGGGACGACAGGAACAACGCCCAAGCAAGCAGCACAAGACCTAAACCGAGATACATAGGATTGCGTGTGAAATGATAGACCCCGGAAGTTACAAGGTAGGAGGCAGCTTCAGGCTTAACGGGGCTAATGGTCGTGCGTGCGCGGCGAAATGCGAGGGCGCCTAAGACGGCGAACCCAAACCCAACAGTGGCGATCACGAACACTGCCGTGTTGCGAAGCACCGTGGATATTTCAAATCGCGAAGTCACCAAAGAGATGCCCCACATCGCGACTGCGAAAAGCAGCGCTAGGACAGGCGGCGGAATCTTGAGCTCAAGTGCTCGCACTGGATCCTCCCTGAGGCCTAACTAAGGGACTACCGGCTGCGGCGGCGAAGCCACGCACACGGGACGTGCGCGTCGAGCGACAGGTCAGGCCTCATCTTATGCTTCGGCCGGACTCAATCTCGGCTTTCCACTTCGCATTGTCGATGTAGCGGAACACCTTGGAACTCACGCATTCGTGCAGCTTCGATGTGCACTTTGGGCAGCAATAGAACTTCTTCCCGGTCCTGTTCGGGAACACTTCCCTATCGCGAAGCACATAGAACAGCAACTCCCGCTGCGCTAGATCAGATATGCGGTCTTTGGGGTACTTGGGGCCAAGCGCAATCCTGCTGGCCAGCAGGAAGTCACATCGGATTGCGGTCTTCCGTGGCGCTCCAACAAACTTTCTGTTGTTGGTCGAAACGTAGCTATCGGGAAACTTGCCCTCCTGCATGTCTCGCCAAATCTCGTTGCGCCTCTGAAGGAAGGCCCTCTGCGCGGCGAGCCGCTCCGTTCGCGAGCCGCCCGCGGTTGTCAGCACGGCAGCGATTTCTTTCATGGCTGTCCCTGACCAGTGGCATGAGTGCCAGCGCCACCCGTTGAATTTGCCTTGGATTCAAATCGTGAACTTGCCGAGTTGAGACTGTCAACCCCTTCCATGCGTGCCGGTGCGCAGAGTTGCGGGCCGCATCGCAAGTTACCCTCGGGTCGTCCTGGTTCGCCGTAGTTGAATCATTCCAACGAGCAGCAGCATTGATGCCACCACGATCAGCGCCGGGTTCGTGAACGCCGGCACTACGACCGGGACTGGCGTGAGCAGAAACGCGTAACAAACGGGACTGGTGGAACCGCTGCAACCGTTTGCGATGATCTGACCGCTGTCGTTGATGCCCGTAGCCGATGTCAATTGAACGCCGTTCAACCCCGAAATGACCAGCGGTGTGAGACCGTACACCGCCCCGCCCAAAAAAAGCAGTGCATCGGACTTCGCTGTCAAAGGGAAGCCCGCGACACTGCCGACGATCTCCCCGCGGTTGTTGATCGCCGTGGCGTTGGCGCCCACGAAATCACCCTTCGGGAGCGTGATTACCACTCCGGCATCATAGACGAACGCGCTCGAGTCGGTGCCGAGGAAGAAATAGCGTCCGGTAACGCGCCCGGCGTCGTTGATGGCATTGCCAAAGCTGAACAGGCCACCGAAGGCACCCAAATCGGTCATCGTGTTGCTTGCATATAAGAACGCGTGGCTGTAAGCGCTACCCAGCGTGTCTGCATACCCGGTGATCTGCCCGGACGAGTTAATTGCCGTGGCGTAACTGCGGAATCCACCGGGCAACGTTCCCAGGTCGGCCATAACCCCGCCCCACTCGATGAAAGCATGATCCGCCCCGCTTGGAACGGAGGCGTACCCGACCACGACACCTGCCGAGTTAATGCCGCTTGCAACACTGGAACTGCCGCCCAGCGTGCCCAGGTCGGTCATCGTGCCGCCACTGTAGAGGAATGCATGCGAGACCGCGTCGCCAGGCAGATTGGCGTAGCCGGCAATTTGCCCATGCACATTGATCGCCTGTCCGCTGCTGAAGGTGCCGCCGAACGTTCCGAGGTCAGTCATGGTGCCGGCGTGGTAGTGGAACGCGTGGTAGATCGTGCCGCTACCCGTGGAGGAATATCCCGTCACCTCGCCATTCGCGTTGATGGCTAGAGCGTGAGTGACGGTGCCCCCGAGGCTGCCGATCGATACTGCGGTATAGCTTCTCACCGCGTCGGCCGGCAGCGCGACCATCGCCGTGACCAAGGCAGCGGCGACCAAGACGAGCCGGTTGCTTCGTGCGTGCACGTGCTCGATGGCTGCCATAACGTGTTGTTATCGGTATCGGAGTTGGCTGCGGCAACGGATTACAACATGAGATCGCCGACGGGGAAAGCAAAGTGTCGCGGCTTCTTCCAGCCGAAAGCGGCCGGGCAGATTCGTGACTCTGCCAACCTATATTGGCGCACACATGATGATGCCGAGGTCCAGGTCGCCCTCGGGAATCCAGCCTTTGGCGATCATCTGCGACCGCACGTCGAGGCTCGTCGTGTAGCGATGGTTCGGCGCGGCGCCTTGTCCGTTGTTGTACAACCGGAATACCGGCTGCGTGCCGGCTCCGCAAATGCCGACGTTGGGGATGGCGAGATTGAATACGTCGCCCTCGAAAGTCCAGTCCGGGTTTAGCTTGACGATCGCGCATTCGTCATCGATGGGGGTGTAGAAGTGTGAGCTCTTTGGGGCAAATGCCGCGCTGAAGAACCGGCAAACAGATCCGGCACCCGTTTTGGGGCCGGCGTATACCGGGATATTCGCGCCCGTTCTCGCCCACCCCGTGAACACGCCTGCATCGAGCTTGGCGATTTCGTCTGCGAGCGCGGTGATGAAGTAGTGATCGAACGCGGCGTGATAGTACTCGATGGCGGAGACTTTCGCGGGCCATACCCCCGGCGCGGCGAGCGCGACGGCGCCCAGACGCGGCTGCCCATCGACCTGCGTGAAATACCCTCCGGCGAAGAGGCCGCCTCCCCACGCACTAAGCGTGAAAGGAAGGGTACGGGCGTCGAACGCCGGATCGAAGTTCGCTGCCGCTGCACCCGTCGTCGCGTCCAGCGCAATGATGCGTGCTTCGACGCCGTAGTAGGAGTCCCCGCCCAGGTAGATGACGTTCCCGCTCACTGCGACTGAGCTCACGAATTGATTGATGCTTGGATTCCAATTCCTCGGGTGGCCGGTCGTCGCGTCTACTGCCGCGACGCCATGGGATTGCGGCACGCCATTTAAGCTGCCGAAGGAACCCAACAGGTAAACGGTGGCTCCAGACACGGCCATCGCGCTGACGCAGCACCACATTGGTTTCGGGTTCCATCCGGTGACGGTGTCCGTGAGCGCATCGATCGCGAACATGTAATCGACATTTACTTCGGCAGTAGCGAAACTTACGTAGACAGTATTGGCGGATGCGACGATGGTTTGGATGTTTGTCGAGGGACCGTTGAATGGTCGTGCATGACCCGTCGTCCCGTCGAGAACGGCGAAGCCTTGGCGCGACTGGCCGTCGATCAGTGTGAACGTCCCCACCGCGTAGACCTTGCTGTTTGCTACGGCCATGGCTTTGGCCGGCCCGTTGGAGTCGGGATTCCATGTCGTTGCTTGTCCACTGGTCGCGTCGAACGCCGCGAGATTGTTCCTCGGTTGTCCATCCGCGAGCGTGAAGTTGCCGCCGACGTAGACGGTATTGGCTGAGATCGCAAGAGCATTGACTACGCCGTTAATTTGCGGTTCCCAACTCGTGTCGACGGTGCCATCGGCCAAATAACGCGCGATCGATTGACGCGGATAGCCATCGGCCACGTCGAAGCTGCCTCCAATGATCAACCGTCCTGCGGAGTCGACGATGCTGGCGAGGACGAACGCGGCTCCCGGGAAGTCGTCGTACCCAACGGCCCTCGGCAAGGGCAGGGGCAAGGCGCTTGCGACGTCGATCGCCGCGATGCTCGCGCGTCTTGCGCCGGCGACATTGTCAAAGTCTCCACCTACGTAGAGCGTATTCCCGGAAAAGCTGAGAGTTCTAACGTCGCCATCCACTCCGGGATTCCAACTTGTGGCCAATCCGGACGCCGGATCAAGGGCTGCAAGCGACTGCCGCATCTGGCCGCCGACCTGCTGGAAGTAGCCGCCGACATAAATTCGACCATTCGAAGGGACGACTGCATAGATAGGACTGCCAGGATCTGGATTCCACGCCGTCGCTACCCCGCTCGCAATATCGATTGCGGCCAGATGTCGCCGTGGCACTCCCCCGGCATTAGAAAAATCTCCACCGGCATAAACGGTGTTTCCAGATAAAGCGAGGGCACGAACAAGATCATCGGCACCCGGGTTCCATGGCAGCACCGCACCCGTCGCCGCATCGATCGCCGCGAGCCGGCTGCGCGGTTGGCCCCCGATCGAGCGGAAGCTTCCACCTACGTAAACGGTGTCACCTGCAATGGCGAGGGCCTCGATTGCGAGGCCATCCGTGGCTGAGGCCCCTGGGGTCCCATTGAAACCCGGATTCCATGATGTCGCCTGGCCTGTTGCTACATCCAAGGCGGCAATTCCGGTACGCGGTTTTCCACCGATGTTAAGGAAGCCGCCACCTACGTAGACGGTGCTCCCCGCCGCCGCAAGCGCATAGACGCCGCCATCCGCGAGGGGGTCCCAATCCGTTACCTTGCCATCGGTGACGTCAACCGCGGCAAGGCCATTGCGAGACTTGCCACCTATCGTGAAGAACGAGCCGCCAACAAGTATTGCGTTACCGACCATGCATAACGCGGAGACATCCTTAATCACGCTGAAGACACCGGTATCCCAGCTTAGATCGACGCTTCCATCGATATTCAGCCGGGCAATGTTCTGCCGAGCGACGCCGTTGATCGAGGAAAACCTGCCGCCGACAACGATTCTTCCGTCGGGTTGGATAATGATTGCTCGGATGTAGCCGCTGACTTCGACTCGTTCCGGCAGCGGCAGGAGCGTTTGCGCGTTCGCGCAGCTTCCGAGCGACCCAAGCGCAAGGGCGATCGCAACCAGGACGTTGCGCAGGCCGGGGATTGTTCTCATTTATTCTTGACCGGGTCCGTGGCGGGCGGAGCCGAATGGCGACATAGTAACCCGCCCCCACCAATAACAACGCCGGCGGAGCGCCGGCGGATTCAGGATGGTGGTGGAGACGAGGAGGATCGAACTCCCGACCTTCGCATTGCGAACGCGACGCTCTCCCAGCTGAGCTACGTCCCCACGAGGGCCAGAATTATAGCCGGGAAGGGGCAATCCCGTAAACTTGGAGGGATTCCCGCGGCGGGCGTGGGGTTGGGATTCCGCGCTTCGGGCCCCATGTCTCGAGTCCATGTATCGCTGATTCCCGGCCATGAACCACCTCCTCGAACTGCTGCAGATCTACGGCCTCGTCTTCGTCTTCGTCAACGTGCTCGCGTTGCAGGCGGGGTTGCCCGTGCCTGCATATCCGACGCTGATCGTCACCGGCGCTCTTGCCTCGCGCGGCGGCTATTCGCTGGCGGCTTTGCTCGGCACGGCTGTCGCCGCATCGGTCGTGGCGGACCTCTGCTGGTATTCGGCGGGGCGGCGGTTCGGAGGACAGGTGCTGCGCACGCTCTGCCGCGTCTCGCTGTCGCCCGATTCGTGCGTGCAGCAAACCGAGACGATCTTCACGCGCTGGGGCGCGCGATCGCTGATGATCGCGAAATTCGTTCCCGGATTCGCGTCCGTCGCCACCGCGATGGCGGGCGTGCTGCGGGTTCCGCTGACGCGCTTCATTCCGGCCGATGCCGTCGGAGCCGCGCTGTGGTCGGGCGTGGCCATCACGCTGGGCTACATTTTCCGCGACGCGATCGACGACGTGATTCGCGTGTTGCAGGCGATGGGCGAATTCGGACTGGCCTTCCTCGCGCTCGCGTTCGTGGCCTATCTGCTGTGGAAGTGGTGGCAGCGGCGGCTTTTCATCAAGCAGCTGGTCATGGACCGGATCACGGTGGACGAGCTGCAGAAGCTCATGGACGCGGGGAACATGGGTACGGTGATCGACGTTCGTTCGCCGATCTCGCAGGCGATCACGGGCCGCATCCCGGGCGCCGTGACCGTGGATCCGCAGAACTTGAAATACGACCTTGTCGCGGTGACGCCGGAGAGCGAAGTCGTCGTCTATTGCGCGTGTCCGAACGAGGCGACGGCGGTCACGGTGGCGAAGGCGCTCGTGCAACACGGCTTCAAGCGCGTGCGACCATTGCACGGCGGGATCGACGCGTGGATCGCCGCGGGGCTCGAAGTGGAGCGTTAACCCGCGCCGGTACGCAGCGGATGGTAGAGTCTTGGCTGTTTGCGGAACAGGACTAAACGCCATGGCCAAGAACGCGATCTCCTCTCCCGATGCGCCCGCCGCGCTCGGGCCCTACTCGCAGGCCATTCGCGCGGGAAGCACGGTCTATCTTTCCGGACAGTTGGGACTCGATCCGAAAACGGGCAATCTCGTCGACGGCATCGAGGCGCAGACGCACCAGGTGTTCAAGAATCTTCGCGCGGTGGCCAACGCGGCAGGTGGCAACTTGGACGACATGGTCAAGCTTTCGATCCTGATGCAGAACCTGGGCGATTTCGGGAAAGTGAACGAGATCATGTCCGGCTATTTCAATAAGCCCTATCCGGCGCGCGCGACGTACCAGGTCGCGGCGCTGCCCAAGGGCGGGTTGATCGAGATCGAAGGCGTCCTCGTGTTGGGGTCGTAGTCGGGGAAAGTAGCTCGCATGGCTCGCGCCGGCGCGAAACCGAGTCTGACCCTCGTTACGCAGAAGGACGCCTCGCCGAAGAAACCTGCTGGCCGCGGACTCGCTGACCAACTGGTGCGGCTCGGGATCGCGCGCGACGCCGACCTCGTTCTGCATCTTCCGCTGCGCTACGAAGACCACACGCGTCTCACGCCGCTCGCGTCGCTTTCGCCCGGCCTCTCGGTTCAGGCCGAAGGCGAAATCGTCAAGACCGACATCCAGTACCGGCCGCGCCGGCAGCTCGTGTGCCTGATGGCCGATCCGACGCAGCGCGACGCGCAACTGGTCCTGCGCTTTTTCACGTTCTATCCCAGCCAACAGAAGACGCTGGCGCCCGGACATCGCGTGCGCGTTTTCGGCGACGTGCGCGAGGGTCACATGGGCCTCGAAATGGTCCATCCGCAATTCAAGGTCGTGACCGACGACACGCCGCTGCCGGATCGCCTGACGCCCGTGTATCCGACCACCGCAGGGTTGGGCCAGGAAACGCTGCGCAAACTCGTTGCGCGAACGCTCGCCTCCGACCCCGCGCTGACT
>Ga0070708_100000229_pt1 | contig 41828 bp, 36 predicted proteins | sample KBSK5503metaG_FD_65469 | JGI IMG/M metagenome (GOLD analysis project Ga0070708, IMG submission 65469) | Corn, switchgrass and miscanthus rhizosphere microbial communities from Kellogg Biological Station, Michigan, USA - KBS K5-50-3 metaG | ecosystem: Host-associated > Plants > Roots >... | reverse complement strand
AGCGTGAGTCTCCACGGCGCAAGGCCGTGGCATCCGCAAACGCTGCTGACCTTTCTTTGTAGCCGCGAGCGTGAGTCTCCACGGCGCAAGGCCGTGGCATCAGTTTGAGTTCTCACACAGTCTCTTTCCGTTGGTGGGATTTGGTCAAACGCCTTCCCTGTTTCATAAAACGCTCAAAGAATCTTATTATCAGGCCAACGCATCTGAACACGCTCGAAGCGCGAGAATGGGTAGTGCTTGTTTTGCTAAGGACACTTCGGGCTGCGTCGCATCAAATTTAACTATCAGGCGATTGACAGACGCATATGTCGTTCGTAAGCAAGACGGCGGCGTTCATGAGTATGGCCGCTCTTAGAAATCTGGTTTCCGACTCTATGCTAATAGACATGGGGTCGGCGACGACGATTATCTGTGTGCGCGGGCGCGGCGTCGTTGTCGATGAGCCATCCCTCATCGCCTTGAATTCGAGCACCGGAGAGGTGATCGCGATTGGACTCGAGGCGCAACAGATGTACGGTCGCGAGGCCAGAGATGTTACGGTCGTCGCTCCCCTGGTTAATGGTGTCGTCGCTGATTTTGAGCGAACGAAGGAGATGCTGGCGTATTTTGTACGCAAGGCACGCAGTGGGATCTCGTTTTTCAGTCGTCGTGCACTAATGAGTCTGTATCCCGGCGTCACGCAAGTTGAGCGGCGCGCGTTGCTCAGCGCTGCTGACCACGCACGTATCGGGCGCGTCTTCATGATGGAAGAGGGCTTGGCGGCAGCCTTCGGTGCGGGTGTCAGAATAGATGACCCTCACGCTTCCGCGGTTGTGGACATTGGCAGTGGGACGACCAATGTTGCCATCGTTGCGAACGGCGCACTTGTACACGCGCGCTCGGAGCGGATCGGAAGCTCGGACATTAACGCTGCGATTATCAATCATGTCCGTCGTCACCGTGGACTGGCTATCGGTGCACGGTCAGCGGAGCGTCTTAAGCGTGAGCTAGCTTCAGCGGTCCTTCCGGCAGACCTCGCGCAGGAGACCTCAATCAGGGGACGCGATATTCTCACTGGGAGTCCTGGTGCTATCGAGATCACTGCTGGGGAAGTCTACCCCGTGGGCCAATACGTGGTTAGCAAGATAGGAGAAGGCGTCCGTACGACACTCGCGGAACTGTCTCCTGAAGTCGCGGGTGATATCTATGATCGCGGAATCATCCTAACCGGGGGCGGCGCGCTGTTCAGCGGCATGGGCGATTATTTGCAGGATCTAACCAAGCTGACAGTGCGGATCGCCGATGAACCGAGATATGCCATTGTGCGTGGTCTTGAGCAGATGTTTGACGAGCCACTGTTGCTACGTCGCGTCATTCGCAGCGAGCCTCACCCGTTGCTGGATGCAGGAAACGAATCCTTCTAAGTGCAAGGTTGACCGCTAAAGTTGCACCGCCACTCAATACTGAACCAACTACTCAAGCCGCAAATTGCTGAGCTTGAAAAATTTGATTCGTATTGAGAGGCTTTAAAACTTGAGCGGGGACAGGGTCCGCCTTCCCAACCTGCAAATTGGCTGAAGTTGAATTGTAGATTCCTGAGAGACTCATCGCTTCATTTGTGAAAGATGAATTCACGGAACACATTGACTGCGAACCCTGCAGCCAATGAGTATGTGCCTTCTCTCAGTCCATCCTTGTAGCTGAAGCGCGAGGGATACCAGGTCAGTGCCGGCACTAGTCCACCGACACAAGCACCAGCCAAACGCGGAGCAGAGATGATCCTTTTTCCAGTCCGCGTCCGAGATGTGACATTCTGAATCAAAGCATCTCCCAGGCGCGCGGAGAATCCATGGCGTTGACTTCTTTCGAAACCTGTATCAAGCCGAAAGGCCTCTGACAGCGCGTAGCTCGTCGTTTGCTCAATCGCGTACTGTCCCATACGAGAGGCGAAACGTTTACCGTAACCTGAAGCACCCTGTTTCCATTCGGGCGGGTTGTTCTGTCCCTGATCGATTCCCGCGGATACGCCAACGCCAATGAGAGACAATGGCCCAAATGTTTCCCAAACGTAACGATTAAGCCGCTCGCGTCCACTGGGAAATACATAAGCACTCGTTGCTGGCGTTGTCTGCTGAGGAGTCGCCGTAGGATGATTCACTAAAGACCAATTACTTGCATCGCTTTCCGTTCGGGAAAGCAGATAAGTTCTTTCCAACCTTGGCGCCGAGATCGAACCCTCACTAAAAGAAACGGGATTCAATATCTGCGCTTTGGGCTGCGGTTGCGTTTCATCCGAAACTCTTGCTTGCTGCCCCTGCACGGTAAGAACAGGAACGATCACAAAGAGTAACAGTGCGATCATGCACAAACAGAAAGACTGCGATAAATGTTTCACTGTGTTCTTCCTTTGGTTAGGAATGATCTGCGCTTGACGAAATGGCTAATTCTTCAATTGTCATTTCTTCCAGCAGAAACTCGTAGCCTGAGAACAAAGATGATAGATACTCCGATCCCAGCGACGACGACAAGAGCTGCGAGCAGCAGCCAACGAAAGGTTATCGGAGACTGACTTACCAACATTTCATTTTGTACGGTATATCCCTTCGCACTTTGCTGATAGGCATCTACCTCTGCCGCAGCCAGGTCAGCCTCCAACCGCGAACGCAGAGCCGCAGTCTCATCGAGTTGAGCAACCACAGCTGTTTTCTCAATGGTAAGCTGACGTCGACGCTGTTCCCGAAGTTCCTCCGGTCTCGTCGAACCAACACCTGCCAAAGCCCGCTCGATGTTCTCGGGTTTCAGATCCTCATCCAACTGTTGCACTCGGAGTCTTAGGTTATCTTCCCTGGCTTTGATGTCTATTATTTGAAGCTTAAGGTTCTCCACCGTTTCCGCAGCGCTGGGTTTGTCTTGTGGGCGACCTTGCAAGGGGCACAGAACAACTAATGCTGCAAGCAGTAGCAGACGAAGATGAGATTTCATGTTGCTCCTCTTCTTAAGTGTGTAGTAATCATCATTCTACAGTAAAGGTTATCTCAGCCGCGAAGAGGCACAAACAGCACAAATGACCATATGATAAATGTCAAATAATATATGCCGAAATATGCCGAATGATTTCTTTTTCCAGGCCTGCGCTGCAAATCCTACGACAGCAAAAGCATAAGGTCTTCTCCGGCGATATTTCTAATCAGACTATTGTCTCCATTGATAATGTGCAAGCCCTCGATATTAAATCCAATATGGGCGATCAGCGCCCTTGGCCCGAGGTAAAGACTCGACTCTTTCACCAGAAACAAGCGTTCAAACGACTAATGAAAAAAGAGGGCGGATGTCCGTCCGCCCTCTCGAAATTAGAAGATCCTGTGTACTTTACGCTGTTTTACGCTGTTTTCACAGCAGCGAGCTTGTGCAACGTTGAAGTGGCAAGCTCAGCTGTGCCGACTCTTGGTGTTCCCTCTACCAGATTCGAGAGGGTCTTCAATACCTCAGGATATCCTGAGACGTTGTAAGTCTCCGCCGCCTCTTTCGTGTCCCAGAAGCTGATGGCGATAGCTTCCGAACGGTCGGGGGCCACGAAAGTGATTAGATCCCGGAATCCCTTTTGTTTACGCAGGAGAGGCAGAATCTTGCTCTCAACAACGTCGGTAAACTCGGTCGAGGTTTTCGGCTTCAGTTCCATTATCACGTGTCGTGTAAACATTGTTAGCTCCTTAAATTGTTGGCTTTGGACTTCAGGTAGTCTGGATGATTCCAGAGGAGCTGAGAAGGGAGTAAGCGGGGCTCGGTTCGGTGCGTACCTTATCATGCACCTGCGCCTTTACCTAATCAGTCTTGAACAGATCTACGTTGCGATTCTGCGCAAGCGATAGTCTCCGCAAAAACTCAGAGCGTTCGATGCTTTTTGCACCCAGTGCTTTCATGTGCGGAGTCATCATCTGGATATCGATCCAATCCAAACCTTTCCGCTGGAGATGTTCTATCAGATGGAGAAGAGCCAGCTTTGAAGCGTTTGATCGATGACAGAACATGCTCTCGCCAGAAAACGCCCCACCGGCATCGACTCCGTAAAGCCCGCCAACGAGCATACTCCCTTCCCAAACTTCAACGCTGTGAGCATGACCCTTCCTATGAAGTTCGCAATACGCCCTTATCATCTGCGGGGTAATCCAGGTACCAGATTCTCCTTTGCGCTCGACATTCGCGCACGAGACGATCACCGCTTCAAAAGACTGGTCGATAGTGAACCGAAAACGCATCTGGTGTTGCACTCTTGCGAGACGACGCGGAACGTGAAGATCCTTAAAGTCGAGGATGGCTCTTTGCTCAGGGCAGCACCACGGTAAAACAAACTCATCGATCGGCCATGGGAATATGCCGCGACGATATGCTCGGACAAGATTTGTCGTACTGAGGTTCCCGCCAAGAGCCACAATCCCCTCGACGGAAGCAGACGCAGGATCGATGAAATGGATTAAATCCATACCTGGATCTCGGAAAGAAATCATTGGTCACATATCATTTGACATTTCTCATTTGGTCATTTCGTCTTCCCAAAGAACTTCGACAATCGTAAGACGCCTCAGCCGCGAAGAGGCACAAAAAGCACAAATAACAATATGATAAATGTCAAATGATATATGACCAATAATTTCTTTTTCCTGGTGAGCGCTTAATCAACCAGGGAATTCTAATACGAGTCCGTCATCGATCTCCGCGACCTGCACTTCACCGGCAAGCGGCACGTCGCCGAAAAGAATCTTTTCTGCGAGGGGCTCTTTGATTTTCGATTGGATCAAACGCGCCATCGGTCGGGCACCGTAAAGCCGATCGAAACCACGCTTCGCCAGCCACATGCGTGCTTCACTGGAAAGCTTGACTACCACTTTCTTTTCTTTGAGCTGCGCGTTTAGTTCATCAATAAACTTATCGACAATTCTTTCTATGACTTCAAAGTCGAGCGGGTTGAACGCAATCCAGGCGTCGAGACGGTTGCGGAATTCCGGACTAAAGGCTCGCTCAATCGCTCCCCTTGCCTGTCCTTTACCCGTGTGTTTCTGAAAACCGATTCCACCCTCGCTCAATTCCCTGGCACCGGCATTGGTCGTCATGATCAGGATAACGTTTCTAAAGTCAGCCTTCTTACCGTTGTTATCCGTTAAAGTCGCATGATCCATCACCTGCAGCAGAAGATTGAAAAGATTAGGATGCGCCTTCTCTATCTCGTCTAGCACCAGCACAGCGTACGGAGTTCTGGTAATGCCATCAGTCAACAGTCCGCCCTGATCGAAACCGACGTAACCCGGAGGCGCTCCGATCAGCCGTGAGACGGTATGACTTTCCGCATACTCGCTCATGTCGAAGCGAATAAACTCAACACCCATGATGGCCGCAAGCTGTTTAGCGAGCTCGGTCTTGCCTACACCAGTCGGCCCGGAGAATAGAAAGGACCCGACAGGTTTTTCGGGCTGGCCCAGACCGGAACGTGAGAGCTTGATGGCGCCAACGACCTGATCGATTGCGTGATCCTGTCCGAAGATAACGGATCGCAGTTTGTTCTTGAGCTCACCGAGACGCACTTTCTCAGAACTGACAACTGTTTTAGCAGGGATCTTCGCCATTCGTGCGACAACAGTTTCAATGTCCTCGGGTTGTACGGTCTTTGACTTCCTGGCGGGTGAGAGCAGCTTGAGGGCAGCACCGGCCTCATCCAGCACATCGATTGCTTTATCAGGCAGAAAGCGGTCATGCATGTACTTGGCGGATAGCTCCGCAGCAACACGAAGAGACTGCGAGCTGTAGCGTACTCCGTGATACTCCTCGTAGTAGCTCTTGAGCCCGGTCAGAATTTCAACTGTCTCTTCAACACTTGTTTCTGTAACTTCGATTTTCTGAAAGCGGCGTGCGAGAGCGCGATCTCTCTCAAATGAAGCCTTGTATTCGCCGTAGGTTGTGGAACCGATACAGCGCAATTCACCTGAAGCAAGTGCCGGCTTTAGGATATTTGAGGCATCCATGGTTCCGCCGCTGACCGCACCAGCGCCAACAATGGTATGGATCTCATCGATGAAAAGAATTGAATCAGGGATTTTCTTTAGTGCCGAGAGGACACCCTTGAGTCTTTGCTCAAACTCGCCGCGGTATTTTGTGCCGGCAAGCACTGCACCCATATCGAGCGCATATACGTGCGCTGACCGCAGCGCTTCGGGGACCTCTCCCAAATGGATCCTCAGCGCAAGACCTTCGGCGATGGCCGTCTTTCCAACTCCTGGCTCGCCGACGTAGACCGGATTGTTTTTTCGGCGGCGGGAAAGCACCTGAATCGTTCGTTGAAGTTCTGCAGCTCTCCCGATTAAAGGATCGATGTAGCCAGCTGCAGCACGCTCGATCAAGTTGACGGTGAAAGATTTCAGCGGATCCCTTGACGTTTGCGCATCCCCGTTAGCGTCTCCTGTGTTCACGTCACCTGGAACCGGTTCTGAGTCGTCAGAAATTTTCGAAATGCCGTGCGAGATGTAATTGAGAACCGCGAGTCGCCTGATGCCCTGCTTCTCCAAAAGATAAACCGCGTGTGAACGCTCAGCATGAAACAGCGCCGCCAGGATGTTTCCGCTATTGACCTCCTTTTGCTGGCTCGCCTCGGTCTGCAAGAGTGCATACTGCAGCACGCGCCGGAACATGACCGTCTGTTCAGGCATCTCCGCCGGCTCCTTCTGGTGCTTTTCCATATGCTCGTCAAAGAACTGTTCGACTTCCTTTTTCAGGGCATCGATATTTCCACCGCAATGATGGATAACATCGCTCGCCATCCGGTCATTGAGGAGAGCGAATAGAAGATGTTCAAGCGTAACGTATTCATGGTGGCGCTTGATCGCCTCTTCAACGGCGGCGCTTAAAGTATTTTCTAGTTCTTTGGTGATCATAATGCAACGTAACTTCCCGTGAGCTTAAGGAACTGTCCTCGTGATTTACTAGAGACCATCGGCCGACACTTCTTCCATCGTGCAGAGGAGAGGAAACTCGTTGGCCTGCGCACTGCTTGTTACTTTCGCGACCTTCATCTCTGCGATCTCATAGGTATAGAGTCCGGCTACCCCCACACCTTCAATATGTACATTGAGCATGATCCGCACGGCTTCCTCTTCGCTTCGCCCAAAAACAGTTTGCAGGATAAACACCACAAACTCCATCGAGGTGAAGTCATCGTTGTGAAGCAAGACTTTGTATAGCGGAGGCCGCTGTAGCTGTATTTCGCCTTCGGCTTCGGCAGTTACCAACCCGTCTTGCTCGAAATCATCCATTGGCATAAATCCTAGTCTTTATGCATAACAAAAGCCAAACATCGCCGTCGATGGTGGAAAAAGCTGCCGTTCGAAATCCCACGGCACAAGGCCGTGGCATCCGCTAAACCCATTCTGACATCTTTTGTAGCTGCGAGCGTGACTCTCCACGGCGCAAGGCCGTGGCATCCGCTAAACCCATTCTGACATCTTTTGTAGCTGCGAGCGTGACTCTCCACGGCACAAGGCCGTGGCATCCGCTAAACCCATCCTGACGTATTTTGTAGCCGCGAGTGACTCTCCACGGCACAAGGCCGTGGCATCGCAAAACCAATTCTGACGTATTTTGTAGCTGCGAGCGTGACTCTCCACGGCACAAGGCCGTGGCATCCGCTAAACCCATTCTGACGTATTTGTAGCTGCGAGCGTGACTCTCCACGGCACAAGGCCGTGGCATCACCAATTACCTCTCAACGTGAACAGATATGTTAAAGTGATCCATTATGAAAATAGATCGACGTGCTTTCCTGGTAGCTTCGTCTTCGGCATTGGTGTTGGCGAAAAGCCAACTGTCGCCGGCGGCAGATATTCAACCCTTTGAAACCTCAGTGCCGCTTGAGATTGAGGGAAGGATCGAGGGGAGAGAGGTAGCGGTCTATACCACCGCCGATAACAGTAATTTTCGCCTCTCTCCTACTGACACTGTGGTATTCAAACATCTCGGCCAGCCCCTGGAAACTCAGATCTGTGTCTTTGTCGATCCCACTAAGACATTTCAAACGATTCTCGGCATCGGCGGGGCCCTTACCGATGCCGCTGCTGAAACGTTTGCAAAATTGCCGCAAGCTAAACAGCGGGAAATTCTAAATGCCTATTTCGATGTCAGCAACGGCATTGGTTACACGCTGGCAAGAACCAACATTCACAGTTGTGATTTTTCAAGTGGCAGTTACACCTATGTAGCCGAAGGCGATAAGGCGCTGCAGTCCTTTAGCGTCAATCACGACAAGCAATTTCGTATTCCCTTTATCAAACAAGCATTGGCCGCAGCCAGAGGAAAACTCACCCTCTTTGGCAGTCCCTGGAGTCCACCGGCATTCATGAAGGACAACAACGATATGCTTCATGGCGGAAAATTGAAGCCGGAGTTTTATCAGTCCTGGGCCAACTATTACACGAAGTTCATCAAGGCATATCAGAAGGAAGGCATACCGATCTGGGGCATCACGATTCAAAACGAACCCATGGCCACGCAAAAATGGGAGTCGTGTATTTATTCGGCGGAGACAGAGAGAGACTTTTTGAAAAACTATCTTGGCCCGACTATGAAAAACGAGGGACTGGGTGATAAGAAGATAATTGCCTGGGATCACAACCGTGACCTCGTCTACCAGAGAGCCAGCACGATCTTAACTGACCCCAAAGCGGCGAGCTACGTATGGGGCATTGGCTATCACTGGTACGAGCCATGGAGCGGCGGCGAGCCGATGTTCGATAACGTTAAGCTCGTGCATGAATCTTTCCCCGACAAAAACCTGATCTTCACTGAGGGCTGCAGCGATTCCTTCAATGCTCAGAAGCTCAACGACTGGAAATTAGGCGAACAGTATGGACGTTCAATGATCAATGACTTCAACAACGGTACTGTTGGGTGGACGGATTGGAATATATTGCTGGATGAAACGGGTGGGCCAAATCACGTCAAGAATTTCTGCTTCGCCCCTGTTCACGCCGACACGAAAACGGGTCAGCTGACATACACAAACTCGTATTACTACATTGGACACTTTTCAAAGTTCGTCCGTCCGGGCGCAAAGAGAATCGCCAGCTCACCCAGCAGAAGCCAGTTGCTTTCCACTGCCTTCATCAATCCTGATGGAAAAGTGTCTGTAGTGGTGATGAACAAAAGCGACCAGAAGATTTCTTATTACCTTTGGCTAGACGGCCAGGCAGCAGAAGTGAGCAGCTTGCCCCATTCCATTCAGACACTCGTGTTCTGACTTGGTTTGGTCCGCATGATGTGAGCGAGGTTCGTCTGTCACTCCCACTGAGACTGCCTACACAAAGTCAAAACCGGGAGCGATAGCGACCGGGTCGTTACGCATGCGCAAACCGTCGTTTTCTCGAATAAGACAGGAATTTTTTAAGGCTTTTTTTGACGGGACTAGTTGAACATCGCGGAAACGACCCGGTCGCTACCGCTCCCGGTTCTGACTTTGTCTAGCCACCCCGCTGTCATATCGTTGCCACTTCTCAATACTCCGCAAATGCATCGTCGGGATAGCAATACAGCCAACGCTCTGCGGGCTCCGCTGAGGCGATCACTGGATGCCCGCTTGCATGCGCGTGCTGCGTCGCATGGCGATTCGGCGAGTCGTCACAACACAGCGTCGCGCCGCAGGTTTGACAGGTTCGCAGATGGACCCATCGTGCGCCCATCTTCACGCACTCTTCGCACTCCCGCCGCTTCGCATGTTTGATTGTCTGGATCGCCTCTATGTGAGAGCAAGTGTCCTCAGCCATCGTCCCCTCCTCTACTCGTTAAGCACCTGATGTACTAAGGCGACGGCAATCGATCCTTCACCGACGGCTGACGCCACACGCTTGAAGTTGCCACCCCGAACGTCTCCGATGGCGAACACTCCGGGCAAACTGGTTTCGAGGAGATAAGGAGCCCTCACCAGCGGCCAATGGGCGGCAGCCAAATCTTCGATCGACAGATCCGGCCCTGTCTTGATGAATCCTTTCGAGTCAAGCGCAACACATCCATGGAGCCAGAGCGCATTGGGAACGGCGCCTGTCATTGCGAAGACAGAGCCTATGTTGTGATTTTCGACGCTCCCCGTCTTACTATCCCGCCACTGCACGCGCTCCAGTTGGCCATTCCCCTCGAGGGCCGTGAGTTCAGTGTGTGTTCGCAAGGCAATCTTAGGGCTCTCTTCGATACGACGGATCAGATAGCGCGACATGCTCGTTGCCAGCCCGCTCGAGCGAACCAGCATGTAGACGCGCCTGGCTGTTTGAGCCAGGAAGACTGCGGCCTGGCCAGCGGAATTTCCCCCTCCCACCACAATTATCTCTTCACCGTCACATAACTGCGCCTCGAGATGTGTTGCGCCGTAGTAGACACCGGCACCTTCAAACTGAGACAAGTTCTCGAGAGGCAGTCTCCGATATTGGGCGCCGGTCGCAATGATGACTGTGCGTGCCGGTACTCGCGGACCGTTGTCGATCTCGATCGCATAAGGTCTCCGGTCGCACGCCAACCGTTGGGCATCCTTTGCGATCAGCACTTGGGCCCCAAACTTCTGCGCTTGCGTATATGCGCGTGCCGCGAGCTCCTGTCCCGAGATACCCATCGGAAAACCGAGATAGTTCTCAATCATCGAGCTCGAACCGGCCTGTCCACCCGGCGAGTTCGACTCCAGGACCAGGACATCAAGTCCCTCCGATGCACCATACACCGCAGCCGCCAAACCCGCAGGTCCGGCGCCGACAATCACCAGATCCCGTGCCTTCGTCTGATCGATTCCCTCGTTGAACCCGAGACAGTCGGCGATCTGCTGATTGTCCGGGTTTCGGAGTACGACATCGCCACGACAGATCAGAACCGGCAGGTCAGAGATCGCAACGTTGAAGCGATCCAGTAAATCCTGAACGCCTGAGTCACGGTCGAGATCGATGTAGGAATAGGGGTGACCATTGCGCGTCAGGAACTCTTTGATGCGTAACGTACCCAGGGAATGACTCGACCCTATGAGAACTACATCTCCGACTCCACGCGCAATTAGCTCTAATCTTCGGAGGATGAAAGCTCGCATGAAAATCTCGCTCAGCTCGCTATCAGTCTGGACAAGTGCCAGCAAGTCCTCGCGATCGATCTCGATTACTTCGCTGGGTTCACCTGCGCGTATTCGGACGAGTGCGCGACGACCGGAAAGCACGTTGAGTTCGCCGGTAAAAGTTCCCGGCGCATCGACGGCAACAACTTCCTCAACACCTCCTGACATCCGGATAATATTGAGATGACCCGTGACGACGAGGAAAAACTTCTTGCCATTGTCATCTACTTCGACGAGTGTTTCGCCAGATTGAACCTGCCGCACTCGTCCGTGCGCTGCAACGCGTGCCTGTTGCGCCGGCGTCAGCAAAGGAAACAACTGGTCAGGAGATGAAGGGGTTTTTTGCGGTGTCAAATAGGCCATGACTATCTCCAATTCAACATTACTAGCTCATTTGTTAATGAACGCAACGAGCTGCGGAATGACCTGACTTCGAGCTTCTTCCATCAGCCAGTGTCCTGAGCCTTTAATGACAACTCCCTGCACGTTCGTATCAACCAGGCCCGCTTGCTCAATCAAAAACTGTCCGGACGCCTTCTCGCCTGTCAGAACCAGCATGGGCATCGTCAGTTTGGTTTGCGCAAATTGTGCGAAGTCTTTGGCATCCTGCTCAAAAGCGCGGAACACTTCAAAGCCCGCTCGCATACCGCCGGGTTGTGCATAAGCCGCCGCATAGAACTGGCGATCCGCTTCAGGAACTGAATGCTTTGGATCTGCGGCAAAATCATTCCAGAAGTGCTCTAAATAAATGCGCTCTCTTCCGTCGACCAGCTTGAGTGGTGTTTCGCCATAAAAGTGAAAGTGCCACAAATCTCTCAGCAGCCAAACATTTTTCCACTCGCCAACGCCCGGAAGAAACGCATCCATCAAAGCAATCCGATCGACTTCCGTGGGATATTGCGCAGCGTAAGCGTAGGCCACCATCAGTCCGATGTCGTGACCGATGATGCTCGCGCGCTGATATCCCAGAGCTGTTGCGAGGGCATGAACATCCTGCGCCATTGTCTTCTTTTCATAACCCGCAGTCGGCCTTGAAGACTGGCCGAAGCCACGCAGATCGGGCGCGATCACCGTATGGTTTTTCGCAAGTTCAACCATCAGCGGCCGCCACATGCGACTGGTTTCGGCGTAACCGTGCATGAGGATCACCGGGTCGCCCTTTCCGGCGCTCAGATAGTGAAGTCTAACTCCGTTAACTTCTGCGAAACGATCTTCGATGCCGATCCAGCTCTGTGCTTGAACGGTGGTGTTGGTTGTCGACACAAGAACCAGCACTCCTACAGCGCTGACCAACGCGCTCATGAACATTTTCATTGAAGCTCCTTTAGTTGGTATTTGGGGATCAGGTGTCGGAGCCGTGTCGCAGGCGAGCGAGCTTGCCTCGTATTCCGCTAATCCTCTTCGGCAATGTGATGCGCCCTTCGGTGTCCGCTTGTTTGATCGCATCCAAAAGACTCTCCACATCAGTAGCGCCTGTATAGAAGACCTCATTAATGTAGAAGGTTGGAGTGCCGGTCACGTGCTCGTCAAAGAGACTTCGTTGGTAGCCAGTTTCGATTGATTTGAGAAAGGTATCCTCCGCCATGTCGCGTTCGAATCTCTTAGCGTCAAGTCCGATGCGACTGGCGTAGCGCGAAAGATGATGATCCTCCAAAGACTCCTGGTGCGTGAACAATTCGTCGTGCATCTCCCAGAACTTTTCTTGTGCTCCGGCGGCTTCCGCAGCTTCGGCAGCACGCAAAGAATGTGGATGAGTGTGAACAGTTGGGAAGTGACGGAACACAAAACGTAAGTTGTCGCCGAGAAGTTTTTGCACTTCCTTGATTATTGGATAAGCGCGTCCGCAGTGGATGCACTCGAAGTTGCCATACTCTACCAGCGTTACAGGCGCGCTTTGTGGACCCGCAACGTGGTCTCGATCGGTCACGACGTTCTTGAGTTTAACAATTGGTTCAGTATTCATAACAACCTTCTGACGCGCATTGGTGGAATAGTTTGCTCACCACTGGTACAGACTATCCACAGATTACGCCGATTACACAGACAAGTTATCGCAAAGTATGCGCCAGCATCATCCTCCAGTCCATCCCTTGCGGCGTGGCAACAGTTTGAGTCTTGTCTGGATCGATCCGCTCCGGCAGAATCCCTATGAACCTCGCGCTGAAGTTTGTATCATTCGACTTCTCTATTCCAACACGAGGCTCGCAAAAGTCCGATTGTGTACTCGATGAATCTATTGACGGTTAAAAATCTGTACGTGCCTATCGAAGGCAAGGTCATTGTCGAGAATCTCAGCTTCAACTTAGGACAGAGCGACCGATTGAGTATTGTGGGTCCGAACGGGGCAGGCAAAACGGTACTGCTGAAGGCCCTGCTTGGGTTAATTCCTTATTCTGGGGAGATTGTCTGGGACCCAACGGCGAGGATTGGATATGTCCCTCAAAAGATTGACGCCGATCGACACCTCCCGCTGACCTACACAGATCTCTTCAATTCGAAATGTCGAATTCTGAAAGTCGCGGCTGAGCAGATCGAAGAGATTCCTCCGAGCGTAGGCCTGACAAAAGAGGTCTTGGCAACGCCAGTGGGCCATCTCTCGGGCGGGTACTTCCAACGAGGGTTAATCGGGTTTGCCCTGATCGGCAAACCAAATGTACTCCTGCTCGATGAACCCACCGCCAGCCTCGACGAACCGGGTGAGGAGCACATCTACGAACTGATCCATCGTCTTCAGGAACAATACAAACTGGCGGTCATCACAGTATCGCATGATCTAAGTTTCGTTTACCGGTACGCCAGCAGCGTTCTATGTTTGAATAAACAAAGTGTTTGTATCGGCCCGCCGCAGGAAGTGCTGACAACTGAGATTCTCGAAAAGCTTTACGGGCCATCATTCAGTTACTACTTACACGACCATGGCGATAAGGTCCACAGTGAGACCGAGTCCACTTCGTTTCGATGATGTTCATGATTTCCGAAACTGAATTGTCTCAATCACGATGACCGCGCCCGCTTTGTATTCCATCATCCTAGTGCTTCTGACAGCTTTTGCCGCCGGGCTTGTTGGGAGTTTTGCTCTGATGAAGCGAATGAGCCTGGCAGGAGATGTGATCTCACATATCGCGCTCCCCGGCTTAGGGCTGGCGCTGCTTTTCCACTTCAATCCGCTGTTTGGCGCTGCGGCAACCCTGTTTTTGGGAACGCTACTAATCTGGCGCCTGCAACAAGGTGGAACACTTACTACTGACGTGGCAATCGGTGTGATCTTCACTGCGGCGCTGGCAATTGGCACATTGGTGACGCCAAGCGAGGATTTGATCGAAGCACTGTTCGGAGGTTTTCAAAGTTTGACGCTTCCGTGGTTCCTACTTGGAGTGTTAGCAGTCTCGGGCATCATCACGTTTATCTACGCTTTTCGTCATAAGCTGATTCTGGCGTTGTTTTCGCCGGAGCTTGCAGCAGCGACTGGCATCAATGTCGCCCGCCTCGATCTCTATTATCTTCTCATTTTCAGCTTGACGATACTCTTGGGCTTGAGGTTTCTGGGCGCTTTGCTGGTCGGTGCACTAATCATTGTCCCTGCGGCAACTGGGCGGCAGTTAACCCACACTCTCCCTGCGTTTCTAACCGCCTCTTCGACGACAAGCGTTTTATCGGTGGCAATTGGATTTCTTATTAATAGCTACTATTCGCATCTGACACTTGGCTCTGTGACTCTCAATCTCTCACTTGGTCCAGCAATAATTTCAGTCGCGACTGTTTTATTCCTGCTTAGCTTGCTGCGCAGAAAAGCTTGAGCTCACCGCAAGGTTCATTCCGCTTCTGCGAACGGCGCAGGAGGTTCCACTCTAGCCGCGATGCGATAAACATCTCACTGCTACGGAGTGAAGAACCTTGTTTCGAACGACTCTCAAATTGCATTAGCCAGCGATGAGCCTTACATTTGTAGAATCTGAAGACTGTATTTATCACTGGACCAAATGAGGAAAATAATGCGCCTACTAATCACTTCATGTCTCCGCTTGCGAGTTATCGGCTTCCTGCTTGGCCTTGCCTTTCTTGCGCCAATAAGCTTGCAGGCGCAGAGACAAATTCAAATTCAATCCTCACGAGAACTTGCCGCTCCACGATACATTCCCAGCCACGACTTCGACACACAGAATATTAAGTTGGACTTGCGATTTGATTGGGAACGCGAACAGGCTTTGGGTACAGAGACGATTACCTTAGCGCCGTTGCTCGCAAATCTGCGTCAGGTTGAATTGGACGCAGCCAACATGACCTTCAACTCCGTGAAGCTTTCTTCCGGCGCTCCTCTCAAATTCGAAACCGACGAGTCGCAGGAGAAACTTCGCATCACACTCGACCGTCCCTACCAACCTAATGAAACCTTGAATCTTGTCATTGACTACCACACGAATGGGGTTACGACAGCTCGAGGCATTGCCGGCTTCGGACGAGGACTGACGTTTATCAAACCGAATCCAAATGACCCCAAGCGACCGCGCCAAGTTTGGTCGCAGGGTGAAACTGAATACAATCACTATTGGTTCCCTTGCTACGATCATCCAAACGACTTCACTACAACCGAAATCATCGCGACAGTCGAAAAGCCATTAATGGTGATCTCCAATGGCAAGCTCTTAACCACGAAAGAAAACAAGGACAACACGCGCACTTTTGATTGGAAGATCGAACAACCGCACGCAACGTACCTGACCTCGATAGTAATCGGTGAATATACCGCCATCGAGAGTAACTATGCGGGTATTCCCGTTATCTCTTACGTCTATCCGGATCAGCTAACAGAAGGGCGGCTAACAACATCGCGATTGCCGGAGATGGTCAAGTTCTTTTCCGAGAAGACTGGAGTTAAGTATCCTTATGCGAAATATGCGCAGACAATGACCCGGGATTTTGGCGGCGGTATGGAGAACATCTCAGCGACTACGCAGACTGACAATATGATCCACGACGCACGCACTGAGTTGGATCAAACGAGCGACGGTTTGCAGTCACACGAACTTGCTCATCAGTGGTTTGGCGATTATGTCACTTGTCGCTCCTGGGCGGACATTTGGTTGAACGAAAGTTTTGCGACTTATTTTCAAGCAATGTGGGACGAGCATAGTCTCGGTCACGACGACTTTCTTTACCGCGATGTAAGAGGAAATCAGGATACGTATTATCGCGACTGGGCGCGTGGCCTGAGGCGACCCATAGTTACCGAGAACTATGCGAATCCTGACGCCGTCTTTGATAACTATGCTTATCCCCGTGGCGGTGCCGTGTTGCACATGCTGCGCAAAACGCTTGGTGAAGAAAACTGGTGGCGAGCAATCAACCACTACCTGACGAAGTACGCCCATCAGCCGGTTTCGACGGAGCAGTTCCGTATCGCCATTGAAGAGGCAACCGGCCAGTCGATGGATTCATTCTTTGACCAATGGCTTTACAGGATGGGCCACCCCGTCTTTCGCGTCACTCAGACTTACGATCCAGCGACTAAGACTTTGACGCTCAAGATTAAGCAAGAGCAGAAACCGGATTCCAATTATGCTTACCCGCAAGCGACACTCTTTCAGACTCCAGTTGAAATTGAGATCGGCACGGCGAGTGGCGGTCGCGTCGAGCGAGTGATTATCGAGCCGAAGGAGGAGCAGTCATTCACCTTTCAAGTGGACGCTGAGCCTCAACTTGTCAATTTCGACTACGGTGACACGTTGATCAAAGAGCTGCATTTTGACAAGCCTACTAATGCGCTTATCTACCAATTGAATCGCGATGAAGATGTGATGGGGCGCATGTGGGCGCTGGGTCAGCTCTCAGAGAGAAGAAAAGACAAGTCAACGGCGGCGGCTGAAAAGGAGCTAATCGCCAAATCCATTGCGACTTCTCTCGCTCAAGATAAGTTCTGGGGCATGAGATTCGAAGATGCGGCGGCACTGCAGGATGCCACAGGAGACGCCGTGAAGACGGCCCTTCTCGCAGCGACCAAAGACAAGAATCCACGAGTGCGAGCACGCGCAATCCAGGCGCTCGGAGCGCTTAAAGACCCGACGTTGGTGACTACTTATCAAGATGCACTCGACGATGAAAGCTATGGTGTCATCCGCGCTGCAGCGGAAGCACTGGGCCAGACTAAGAGCTCGTCAGGCTACGACTCACTTATGAAACTGCTCGATACTTCGTCCTGGCGCGACAACCTTCGCGTGGCTGGATTGAATGGCTTGGCTGCGCTTGGTGACAGTCGCTCGCTGGACATCGCGCTAAAGTATTCCGCCAGTGGCAACTCGGGCCAAGTACAAGCCGCAGCGATCACGGTCTTGGCTGCGGTCGGCAAGAATGATCCGCGCGTGTTCCCGCTCATTTCGGAAGCACTGCTGAAATCGGTGTCGCCTTTCAATGCTGCATTGTTCGGCGCATCCGGAAGGGCGTTGGTCGACCTGGGCGATCCGCGTGGCGTGGAAGTTTTAGAGCAGGCCAACCAGAAGCTCATTTCTCCAAGGGCTAGACCACTTCTGCAACAGCTGGTAGAACAGCTCAAACAAAAAGCTCAAGCGGCGGCGCCCAAAACTCCAGGTGAGTGAAGCGAAGACGCGATTCGTGTTATTTAAGAACAGCCTCGCCGGAGCAGAAGCGCATGAGATTCCAGCAAAAACTAACCTTAGCCTTAGCGACCTTTGCCCTCTGTTCACCCACCGCTTTTGCCCAACACGTAGTGAGGGTAAGTGATGTCGACGCAATCAATCCGGCTGAAGTTTCGATAGCAATCAATCCGAAGAACCCTGACAACATCGTTGCTGCGTCGTTCCAAACAGGTCAGCCACCGCGACCGCGCGCTGGAAGTTATAACTATGTCTCGGGGGACGGCGGCAAGACCTGGAAGACGATTCCGGTTGCAGACCCAAAGGGTCTGACGCAAGGCGACGATGCCGTCTACTTCAGCAGTGATGGCTCGGTCTACCATGCTCATCTTTCCTTTGTAGGAATTCGCGTTGCCAGACCGCCACGCGCTGAAAACGGCATTCTGGTTGAGACATCAAAAGACAGCGGACTGAACTGGGATGCATCCATTCCCGCGATCAATCACATAAACTCCGTCATTCCCTTCGAGGACAAACCAGGCATTGTGGTAGACAACGCGGCTAGTTCGCCGCATAAGAGAAATGTGTATTTGGCCTGGACCCGGTTTGATATCTACGGCAGCAGCGACCCAGACTGCCACACTCAGATCTATTTCTCACGCTCGACTGATGGCGGCAAGACTTTCGCGATGCCGTTTCGCATTTCAGACAGGGGAGGCGACTGCCGTGACAGCGACAATACAGTCGAAGGCGCAGTTCCCGCTGTAGGACCCAAAGGCGAAGTGTACGTCGTCTGGGCCGGGCCGCTGGGTCTTATTTTTAAGAAATCGCTTGACGGTGGTCTGACGTTCGGGAAAGACAATGTAATTGGATCAATGCCGGGCGGTTGGGACTTCTCAGTTGAAGGTCTCGATCGCGCTAATGGAATGCCGGTTACCGGAGTTGATTTAAGCAGTGGCCCGAACCAAGGGACGCTCTATGTCAATTGGATTGACGCCCGCAATGGAGATCCTGACGTCTTCGTGATGTCGTCACGCGACGGCGGCGCGACTTGGACTGTACCTGCTCGGGTCAATGATGATCCAATCAAGAACGGCAAGGTACAATTCTTCACCTGGATGTCCGTCGATCCGATTGACGGCTCAGTGAACGTAATCTTTTACGATCGGCGCGACACCGAACGCGCCTTGACGAACCTCACCATGGCCCGAAGCGTCGACGGTGGGCGCACATTTCTCAATCACAAAGTCGACTTGCCGGCCTTCGCCTGCGATGCGAAAGTATTCTTTGGCGACTACAGCGGCATATCTGCCTACAACGGTCACGTGGTTCCAATTTTCATGCACTTCAGTGACAATAAAAAGCTTGCGGTTTCGGTCGCTCTCTTTCACTTCAAACCAGGCACACAAGAGCGACTCGAATAGATCTTCACGAGTATCGGCCTGGAATTGCTGGTCAAGCTCGATGTCTCGATCAAGCGCAGGAGATCGATCGCAACTCTGTCAGCGGACTGCTGCCTCTTTGATATCAAGCGTCCCGTTGTTAGCGTCCAGGATCGCTGTTACTCCGAGCGGTAGCGTAAGTTGGTCGTCGGTGTGGCCGATTGTCAAACCATAAAACACCGGCACCTTCAGATCACCGAGAATGTTGTCGAGCACCTCACCTAAACCAAACGGAATCGTCGAGGAAGGTTTGTAATCCTTAGGTCGACAGTCCTGGCATTCGCCAAAGACGATACCGGAGACACCCGCGAACTTTCCTGCCAGTCGCAAGTGCGTCAACATCCGATCAATGCTGTATGGCTCTTCGTCGACGTCTTCAAGAAACAGAATCTTTCCCCGCGTCTCAATTTCGTAGGGCGTTCCCAGGGTGTGCGAAATCAGCGTGAGATTGCCGCCAATCAAGGGGCCAGTCGCAGTGCCGGATCGAATCGTCCGCAGGGGATGATTTGGCCGCAGCGCGTTGCTCTCTGGTGGATTCGTGAGCGTACCGATAGGACGACTCTCGAATAATGCTTTGCGGAAATACTTCTGCGTGTAGTCCGTGAAGCGAGACAGCGTTATTGGACCGTGAAAAGTCACCAGCTTCGCTTGCTTGTTAATTGCCAGATGCATCGCTGTGATGTCGCTGTAACCAAGAAAGATTTTAGGATTACGACGAATGAGATCATAGTCGATGCGATCCAGCAAGTGCATCGAGCCGTAACCGCCACGAATGGCAAAAACCGCGTCGACGTCCTTATCGCGAAACATTGCATGCAGATCGTCGAGACGCTCGTCAAGAGAAACGCGGTAGTCATTCATTCGCTTCCCGGCGTTTTTTCCCATTTTCATTCGCAAGCCGAAATACTTGATGGTGCGTTCTGCCAGCGCCAGGCGATCAGGATCGGGAACATAGGTAGCCGGAGTAATCAGACCCACCGTATCGCCAGCTTTCAACGCCTGCGGGCGAATGAGTTCATCGGTGACAGGAGTTGCACCGATGACTCTTGCCATTAACGGAAGCGCGAGACCGGCGCCGAGATTCTGCAAGAAATTTCTGCGTTCCATACTTAGTTCTTCCTCGAGTTAAGCGACAGCAGTATACGAAGGAATCATCTAATTGAGCAGACGTTTTTAGCGGATCAAAGCCACTCATTTATGTGCGCGTAACCAGTTTCATTACTGCCTAATCGTATTGAACCGTATATCTGTGCAATGATATCGTTGACTAAAGCGATAAAGAAAGGTTAATAGGAACGATGAGCGAGCTACTGAAACCTATGGACGCGGCACAACTAGCTGGTGTTAGTTATCCGACGCTGAAGCAATGGATTTATCAGGGCAAGATTCGATCGACGAGGACTGCCGGCGGGCATCATCGAATTGCGCGAAGCGAGATCGAGCGCGTAATGGGGACTGCTAAAGGTAAGCGATCAGGAGGAGGTAAGCCGGTCGGTCTTGACGCTATCAGTGGCCGCAACAAGCTGCCTGGAGTAGTCATTGAACTCCGCTATGAGGGCTTGTTGGTGCAGGTAACGATCGACGTGGGTGGACACGAGATCACCTCAATTATTACCAGCGATGCAGCGCGATCTTTAGGTTTGAAAGAAGGGATTCAGGTCTACGCTTTGATCAAGGCTACGGAAGTCATGGTGATCCGGGGTTAGTTTGATCTCGCTGAATCCCTGTGGCCTTCCGAAAAGAGTTTTTTCCACATAGGGGATTCATGCAATGCGGCTAAGAAGTCATCCGTCGATCCTTTTTCTTGTTGTCTTTTCTTGCTTAGATTCAATCGCGTCGGTTTACGCACAAGCAGGAAAAGCAGAGCTCACCGGCGAAGTACACGATCAGAACGGCGCGATCATTACGCAGGGGCGGGTCGTCGCCACCGAGGTCGCCTCTGCCCAAACGTTTTCGGCGATCGTTACCGACGGCGGAAACTACACGATCACTAGTTTGAAACCGGGTACGTACAACGTCGCAGCCGAAGCGAATGGATTCAAGCGCTTAGTACGCGAAGGCGTGCGACTGACCACCGGCGAGCGCGTGCGATTGGATATCGTGCTTGAGCCGGGAGCGGTGGCGGAGACCGTGACGGTTATTCAGGACGCTTCGCTGCTCAGGGCTGAAACCGGAAGTCTTGGTCAAGTAATTCGAAACCGTAAGATCGTCGACATACCACTAAATGGCAGGAATTTCCTCTCACTGGTTACGTTGTCAGCTGGCGTCGCGCAACCGCCGCCCACAACCGCCGGGCCATCTTTTCCTCGCATCAATGGCGGTCGACCGCGAACAAATGAATATCTTTTCGACGGCATCTCTGTCCTGCAACCGGAACCGGGACAAGTGGCGTTCTTTCCGATTGTCGAAGGCATTCAGGAGTTCAAGGTAGAAGTTAATAGCCCGTCGGCAGAGTTCGGACGCTTTAACGGCGGCGTCGTCAATCTGTCTACTAAGTCGGGAACCAACGACTTTCACGGATCGGCGTTTGAGTTTTTGAGAAACGAAGCACTGAACGCGCGCAACTTGTTTGCGCCAGCCACTGCCGCAAATACTAACAAGCCCGTTTTCCGCCGCAACCAATTCGGCTTTGTGGTTGGCGGGCCTGTCATCAAGGATAAGTCGTTCTTCTTTGGAGACTATCAAGGTACGCGTCAGTTGATTGCGCGAGTGCGTATTTCAACCGTCCCGACACTGCCTCAACGACAAGGTGACTTCTCGGCCAGCCTCGGTGCGTTACTGTATTCACAGCCAAACGGTTCGATTAGTACGACGGTTACTGCTAATCCGGTCAGTATCACGGACACGAACGGCAACACGATACAGGCGTGCGTGGGCCAGATCTTTCGCCCTTCTGATCATCGCGCGTATGCGGGCAATCTCATTCCGACAAACACATTCGACCCTGTCGCTGCATCGCTATTGCAGCGCTACCCGATCCCAACTTCAAGCGGTTCGGCCAACAACTTTACCCGTATCGGTAACGAGCCAGACAATCAGGACCAGTTCGACTTTCGCCTCGATCACCGCTTCTCAGCGAACGACCAGATCTTCGGCCGCTTTTCCTACGCGAGGGACATCACCAGTCCAGTGACTCCACTGCCCGATGGCGGTGGGAACATTACGTCCGGCATTACGGGTCCCACTGACACGATGGCCCAATCGATCGCCGGGAACTATGTGCATGTCTTTAATCCCTGGCTGTTGAATGAACTGCGGATTGGCTATACGAGAAGAAAAATTGACCGGCAGGCGACTCAACTCGAATCGTCACCATCGCAAAGCCTGCATCTTCCTGGTATACCTATGAACGGAGCTTTTCAGAACACGCTGCCAACATTTTTGATTGCTGGTCTGCAACAGCTCGGTCCAGCGGCAAACACGGCCTCTGACTTTCTCACCGATGTGACTCAAGTCTTCGACGCGTTCTCAAACCAACATGGCCGGCACTCTCTCAAGTTCGGGGTCGACTGGCGCTGGGAGCGACTTGATGTGATCCAGCCACACTCGCCAACCGGTAATTTTAGCTTCAGCACCCTATTCACTAACTCCCAGGCAGTTCCGACCATCGGCTCGGCTCTGTCAAGTTTTAGTGGAAACTCTCTGGCGAGCTTTCTCCTTGGTCAGGTACAAACCTTCTCGGTCGACATCCAGCAAAACGTCTTGCGCCCGCGCGCGCACATCCAGGAGTATTTTGCGCAGGATGACTTTAAGGTTACGTCTCGACTTACTGTTAATGTGGGCCTGCGCTATACGCTGAACTTTCCTTCCACCGAAGCGAACAATCATGGCGCAGTCTTCAACCTGCAAACTCAGAAACTGGATAGTTTGGGCCAGAATGGGTTTAGCGAATCAGCGCGTCGTTTGCACAAGCTCGATTTTGGACCACGATTGGGCATCGCTTACCGTCTGAATGACAAGACAGTGGCGCGGACCGGCTACGGACTGATCTGGATTGAAATGGCAGGTATCACCACGCCTTTTACGACCCCTCAGTTCCCGTTCATTCAGACGGTCTCGCAACGGACTCTCGATAACATCACTCCGGCCTTCGCGCTTTCGACCGGACCGAGTGTCGCACCGATTCCGCCTGGGCCTGATGCAGGATTGGGCCAGGGCGTATTTTCTGTCGATGCGACTCTAGGTAGTGGCTATGCACAGCAGTGGAACTTTGCAGTGCAGCGCGAAGTGACGAAGAACATGGTGCTTGAGATCGCGTACGCAGGATCGAAGATCACTCACGTTGGCATTCCCGATACCAACATTAACCAACTCACGGCCACCCAGCTGTCGATGGGTGCTGCACTGCTGCAACGAGTACCCAATCCGTTTTTCGGGCAGATTCCGCGTTCGTCGAGCCTGGGTGATCCGACGATCCCGCTGGCTCAGTTACTAAAACCATTTCCGCGGTTCACGGCCGTTAGCCTCTATCGCAACAACGTCGGAAACACGAACTACAATGCGCTCCAAGCCAAGCTGGAACAACGATTCTCGCGTGGCCTATCGTTTCTTGTAAGTTACACGCGCTCAAAACTGATTGATGATGCTTCTTCCGTTTTCGATGCGTCGATACTGACCGGGCCGATAGCCAATTTCCCGGTGGCCGATAGCTTCAATCGCAAACTCGAGCGGGATGTCTCAAATGGTGATATTCCGAATGTCTTTGTCGCAAGCTTTACTTATGACCTACCGGTCGGCAAAGGCAATCGATTTAATCCAGGGGGGATTGCTGGGGCAATCCTTAGCGGTTTTGAACTGGCCGGTGTCGTGACCCTTCAGTCGGGTTTACCCTTGGCAGTAACTCAGGCGACAAATTTTAATGCCTTCGCGGGCTTCGGGACGCAACGACCAAATCTCGTTGCGAATCCGAATCTCCCATCATCACTGCAAACAACCTCGCGGGTTTTCAATGACGCAGCATTCACGGTAGCGCCGCAGTTTACGATCGGCGACAGCTCACGAAATCCGGTGCGCGGGCCGAATTACCGAAACGCCGACATCGCTTTGATCAAGCGCGTTCATTTCAACGAAACGAAAAACCTGGAGCTTCGTGCGGAGGCTTTCAACCTAACGAATACACCGCCACTTGGAGTCCCGAATACAGTCTTCGCCTCTCCGGGATTCGGCTCGATTACGTCGGCCGGCGATCCCCGAGCGATTCAGCTTGGTGTAAAACTCAATTTCTAGTTGTGAAGCGATTTGCCCGTAAAAAGAAGTTCAGCGCAGCATCGCCGAGAACGCTGAGGAGGCGCAGAGAGTTGAAATTAGGGCCCCACCCGTTCTTTAACCAGGTCTCGGTAAAAGTTCTGCAAGGTGTAAAACGCCTCTTTCCTTTCGCCACGACTCGAGATCAGTCCTTTACGGTTATAGAAATCCTGTATGTGCGGCAGCGGTCGCCTCGGCGAGCGAAAGTCAGTAAGGATCCACGGCGTCATGCCCCTCAACGAGGGAATCTTCTTCAACATCCCGAGCTGATGCTCATACAGATTCTTCTGGTACTCTTCGGTCCACCTCACGCCCGCGTCTCCGTGGTATCCGAATAAGGCATCACCGCCAAACTCGCTGATGATCAGCGGTTTGTTGTAGGTTATTTTCCACTGCAGGCGGTCAGCCTTCTCCGGAAGCCCATCGTACCAGCCGACATATTCGTTGCAGCCGAGCACGTCGAGATATTCGCCAAGAGGATCATCAATCAGTTGCGTGTTGGGATCCGCATAATGGCGCTCATTGGCAGCGGTCAGCAGGCGCGTCGGATCTAACTTGCGCGCGTGATCAATCAAACCTTTGAGAAACTTGATACGCGCGTCACTTACCGGAGTCTCATTCGCCACTGACCATAGGATCACCGATGCCTTGTTCTTGTCTCGGGTGATGTTTTCGTCCAGTTGGTTACGCGCATTGAGAAAGGTTTCCGGGTTGTCCCAGAGGACGGTCCAATAGACTGGAATCTCGGACCACACCATGATTCCCATTTTGTCCGCCAACCTGGTCATGTGTTCGTTGTGTGGATAATGGGCGAGGCGGACGAAGTTGCAGCCTAACTCTTTCGCCCAGGTCAGGAGCATTCGTGCGTCATCCTCGCTAAAGGCGCGCCCGCCACGCAGGGGCGACTCTTCGTGGATACAGATGCCGCGCAAAAAGATCGGCTTGCCGTTCAAGAGGATCTCCGTCCCTCGGGTCTCGATGCTCCTGAACCCAATCCGGTCGCCGACTGAATCGGCGTCTGAAGAAACTTTGACTGAATAGAGTTTTGGATTCTCAGGTGACCAAAGATTCAGACGTGCTCTGAAGCTGACCGGTGCATAACCACTAGCATCAGTCGTGGCCGACTGCTTAACACTCGCTTCCGGTATTTCTACGGTGACCACTTTGCCGGCGGTCGCGCTGCTGAGTTTGACCCAGCCGGAGATCTCATCCGTTGAACCTTTCTTCAATTGTAGAAAATAGTCCTCGATGAAAGTGTCCGGCACTTCGACGAGATTCACATCGCGCGTCAACCCACCGTAATTCCACCAGTCCGTATTAAGCGTGGGCACGGCGTCACGCCGGCGCTTATTGTCCACCTTGACGACGAGAAAATTATCTTTCTCGCGAACGAGGTTTGTGATCTCAAAGTTGAATGGGGTGAAACCGCCCTCGTGCCGTCCGAGCTTCTGCCCATTCAAGTAGACGTCCGCGAGGTAATTGGCCGCCCCGAAATAAGCGAACAGACGAGTGCGATCCTTCTTTTGATAGTCAAAAGATTTCTTGTACCAGACCGTTCCCTCGTAGAAGAGCAATCGTTGATCTTGCGAGTTCCAGTCGCCCGGCACATTAAGTTGTTCGGAAGCGTCAAAATCGTATTCGATCAAATCGCCAGGGCTTTCAGGTTTCGCGTTCTTGAAATAACCGTCGGTGCTGGGCTGGTAGCGGTAGTCGTAATAGCCCGTTTCGTACTGGTCGATGATGGTTTGCCATCGCCCGTTCAGGTCTATCGTGTGACGACCTCCAATATTAGTAATCAAAGCAGGATGCTGCTGGCCCTGACCAGTCATTGCAAGAATGAAGAGAATTGTCAGGAGCGCCCCGACTTTATTCTGCATGGTTAGAATCTCCGGGTCCTAATTTGAAATCCTCCTTGTTCTCCGCGACTCTGTGGTTACTGTTGCTTAATATTATTTCACCACGGAGGCACCGAGGACACAGAGGTTTTCAGGGTAACTGAAATTTAATCTACTATCTCACCATCACGGTTCTTGTGTTCAGAACTTATTTCAGCTTGTACATCTCACTTCCCGCCAATAGGAAAGCGCCTGACCCATATTCTTGATTATCTTCAGCACTGAGTTTTGCCGGTGAAGCTCCGATTGGCTGCACATATCCCAGCTTGCCATCCGCACGCACAGCCCCAACTAGTCCCTGCCAGGCCTTCTTAACTACAGGCAGGTAAGTTAGACGATCCAGATAGCCATGATTGATACCCCAGGCGATCGCATAACAGAAAAAGCCGGAACCGCTTGTCTCGGGAACAGGCACTTCCTGGGGGTCAAGCAGGCTTGGCCTCCACAATCCGTCTTCTCCCTGGAGACGACTGACTGATGCCGCCATTGTCCGTAGCAGGGTTATATAGCGATTGCGATATTTATTATTCCTGGGCAGATATTGAAGGACTCGTACAGTACCAGCCATCACCCATCCGTTGCCGCGGGCCCAGAAGGTCTTTTTGCCATTGGAGTTCAGTTTTCCAATGTAGTTCTTGTCCCTGTAATAGAGTTTAGCCTCTTGATCAAACAGGAAGTCGGTTGTGTCCCACCACATGGTGTTCAAGTAATCGATGTACTTCTTATCACCTGTGGCAGCGTTAAGTCGCGCAAGAACAGGCGGCGCCATAAACAGGGCATCACACCACCACCAGTCTTCACGACCCGGCTTGGGATCACTCATCATCGCATCTAAGGTAGATTTGGTATTAGCAATCATCACCGGGTCTTTTTTCAGTAGGTAGAGTTCGAGATACGTCTGGCCAGGAGACTGGTCGTCTGCGTGTCTGGGCCTTTCACCAAGCTTCCATTCTCTACCTTCAGCCCATTTCATAGCTTGCTGGAAATACTTTTCCTGATGCGTTGTCGAATAGGCAGCCATGATGCCGGTGTAGAAGGCGGCCCGCGCCCATAGGCTATTCTTTTGGTTTATTTCCACGGGATTAGTGATCTGCCAGTCGTAGACCCTGTCCATTATCGAGGCAATATACCGTCTGGAATAAATATCTTCTTTGCGCTGCGCATGAGCTTGCGAAGGCATCAATGTTAATGAGATTAGCATCAGGGCGGCGACGAGTACGGCACGCCAATAAGAGAATTGTAGAAGAAACATAATCTGGTCCATGTGTCTGGTCAATTAACGTTACGGCTTGCCGACAAAAGGTCAGAACCGGAAGCGGTAGCGACCGGGTCGGTACGGAGGCTCAACAATACGTTTTCTCCATCAAGACCAGAATTTGTTGTGCTGACTTTGTTGAGCGTCTCGAAACTACCCGGTCGCTACCGCTCCCGGTTCTGACCTTGTGACAGTCTCTGAAAAGCCGACCTAAGTTCATACCAACGTTACTCGTCGAAAGTAACTCGATCAGACTTTTCGTCAGTCAAATCCATAGAAGAACTTCCGATCGAACTCGTATGCGGTGCGCGGCTCTTTTGATCGTTTAGGTTTCGATGGACGTAGATTAACACAACCTCAGCGTTCCGTGATTACGCCTTCAGAGAAAGAAATCGTTGAGGTCCGATCGGCCAAGTCACCGCCCCCCAGTAGAAAACTCAAGTTCAACATACGAACAGCAGGTGACGAGCCGCACACCGAACGTCATTGATGAGCATTACTATCGCAACGCCTTTGAAATGGAATACGACGCGACTCATTACGACAGCTACAGCCGCACCGCCCGAAGATCTTCGTCGGCGAATGGGCCACACGCGAAGGCCAGCCAACTACGAACATTAACGCGGCGTTGGGCGACGCTGCCTGGATGTCCGGAATGGAACGCAACTCAGATCTCGTCGTGATGTCCTGCTACGCCCGCTTTTCGTCAACGTGAATCCCGGTGGCATGCAGTGGAGAAGCGACCTGATCGGTTACGATGTCCTTAACAGCTACGGCTCACCCTCTTACTACGCGCAGAAGATGTTCAGTCAGTATCTCGGCGGCGTGGTGGTGTCTATCACCTCGGAAAATATTCCTTCGGAGACCTGGCAGCCACCGACGCCGAAAGACAAGCCGGCTCCCTCCCCTAGGCAAGTTCCCACTCTATTCTTCGTCGCCACGAAAGCGAGCGAGAAAGGGAAGATCTACCTGAAAGTCGTAAACACACTAGGCACGGCGCAGGAGGTAAAGATCGAGATGAGCGGCGCAAAGCACATCGCGCCTGAAGTCACGGCGATCACTTTAAGCTCGGCTCGACCTGACGACACCAATTCTATTAGCGAACGGACGAAGATCATGCGTGACGACCAAGACCACGGGACTCGGCCCAAAGTTCGGCTACAGCTTCGCACCCTACTCCGTAACCGTGCTGGTCATTTCCTCACAGTAAGGCGATATGAAGCATCATCACGCCCTCTCTGTTCGCTAACCGAATCGGCTCAGCACGATCAGCACCAGCGTTACAGTTATGGCGCCGCCAATGCGCGTGGCGACTTGAGCGAAGGGCATCAGCACCATGCGATTCGCCGCGGTAAGGATGGCAACGTCGCCGGTTCCACCTTGGCCGCTGTGCGTGGCGTTGATGATAGCGGTCTCGATGGGATACATCTTCAACCAGCGGCCCACCACGAAGCCCGTCGCCATCAACGACACGACTGTAGCAAAGATGGTGATGACGTTGGCCGGATGGAAGGCGAGCATTAACTTATCCCACGGTGTCATCGCCGCACCGACGGCGAAGAGCAAAGGATAAACCACCGCCACGCGAAAGAACTTGTACACAACGTATGCTCCTTCCTGGAGCTTCGGCGACGCGGCGCGTGCGAGTTTTACGATCACGGCAATGAAGAGCATCGCTACTGGAGCGGGCAGGCGAAACAATTCGTGCGAGAGCATCCCCAGCAAGTAGAGCGAAATGGCCATGATGCCCGCGGCCGCGATGTGACTCACGTCCATATTCGCGCTGATCTCTTCCTGCCTGGGATCCATGTCATCGTGCTCGCCCGGCTGCAAACGCCCCTCGCCCGTCAAGTGTGGGTACTTCTTTCCGACATAATTCAATAGGCCCGAAAGCAAAATCGCCATCAAACTGCCGAGCATTACGGGCGGAAGCACCAGCGCAAACATCTCGCCCTGATCCTGATGCAGAATTTCCGCGTAGCCAGTGGAAAGTGGAATTGCTCCTTCGCCAACTCCTCCGGCCATGATTGGTACAACGGTGAAGAAGAAAGTGTGCCGCGCGCCCATGCCGAGTGCCGCACCCACCAGGGTACCCACCAGGGCTGCTACGATCGAACCAACGGCTAGCGGAACAAAGATCTTGACGAACCCTTTGATTAGCACCCGCCGATCCATGCCAAGGATGCTACCGACAATGATGGCTGTAATAAAAAGATAGAGAAAGTTTGTCGTCTTGAAGAAATCCGAAACGGGTTGCACCAATGAGGTGGGTATCAGACGGTAATAGACCAGACACGATGGAATGAAAGTGGCGAAGATGGCCGCACCGCCGATGCTTCTAAGGCCAGGTATACGCTTGCCGAGCTCTGCGCAAGTAAATCCTCCGACTGTCATGATGGCGAGGACCATCGAGATCTCTCCGGGGACTTTCTTGATGACCACAAAGATCGCCATTACGCCCAGTAAGACCAGATACACCGGCAGGGGAACAATCCCGATTCTGAATTCCATGAGCTTCCACCAACTCTCGGGCCAGAAGCGTGTGGAGGGCCGCTTCTGCACACGGGTAACCAGTGGTGTGGCGTCGGCTTGTGTTTCGGTTTGCATCGGTCTTTGGTTTCTAAGCTCATTCAAGCGATCGAGTCCCACAACTCAATCGTAAACCTCTAAACAAAGGCGGCAGGCACGAGCACTGCCGCCCAGCACACGCTTGCTCCTTTTTGTTTTTCCGTAACTCGCTCAGTCCTGCACTTCGTAGGTCCAGACTTCTACCAGTTCAGCCGTAATCCAAGCTGGATCTGTCGTGAGCTGGTTTGCGTGGACGTTATTCGGCCCGCTGCTCCAATCGCAGCGCCTGACTCCCCGAACACGGCGTTATTGCTCAAAGGCGGAGCGAAGTTTGTGTGGTTTAGGATGTTGAAGAACTCGGCACGGAACTGCACGCGAAAGCCTTCTGAAATGCTTGATATGGGTACGTTCTTGTAGATCGCCATATCAAGGTTGAAGAGGCGCGGGCCAGTCCCAATGTTTCTGCCTGCACTGCCCAATCGCGTGATGGGGTTAGGTAAAGTGAAGCACTGAGTATTGATGTAACGAAGGGGATCGGTCGGGTTCTCTATTTTGCATCCCGGCACGTAGTCCGGCCAGCCATTAACATCAGTGCCCTTAAGCCCCAAGGGGTCGCCGCTGATGATCACGGAAAAGGGGACACCCGAGCTAGCGCTGACGATGCTGCCCATTTGCCAATTGCCGAGCAGCTTGGAAGCGACACCTTCCTTTGGACCCGGAATGTTCCAGAGCATGTTGCCGACAAAGACATGACGTAGGTCGTAGGCGCAGCGCCCCCTGCGATGTGCCTTTTCGATAAATAGAGGCGAGGTAATACCGTTCAAGAACTGGTCGCCGCGGGAAGCTTCCGAGCCCTCATCGATGCACTTGCTCCAGGTGTAGGAAGCCTGGGCCTGAAGAGCGTGGCTCATAGGCTTGACTAGTTGAAGCTGGAGTCCCTTGTAACGGCTATTTCCATCCCAGAACGTGCCACGCACCTGAGAAGCACCAGGATTGAGTCGGGTGCCGCTACCACTCGGCGTCGGCCAAACTAAACCGGCGGATGTCTGGGCGATGGGCAGAACGATGTTAATTTCATCGGTACCAAAGGCCATGTGAACACCGCGCGACCCAACGTAAGCTGCCGTTAAGGCCCAGTCGCGAACCAGCTGATGCTGCACCGTCAGATTCCAATTCATTATGTAGTTGCGGGCCGGATTTAATTCGGTGAACGGTACATCCAAGGGAGCAGTATTAAAGTTGATACTAGGAAAGATGGCACTTGGAAACGAGCCTTGCGCGAGGCCGCTGACGGTCGTGCCCGTATTAAAAGGCGTTCCCTGCGCCTCCTTCGGCGTGAATATCCAGGGGAGGGGCAAAGCATCATAGATGCCGAAGCCGCCTCGAAAAGCGGTCTTACCGTTTCCGAAAACGTCATAGGCAAATCCGACGCGCGGTTCGAAATTGCGCAGCGTAGGATTACGATTAAAAAGTTTCTTGACGTTGACAAGCGGTCCTCCCGGAGTCAATACGGCCTGAAACTGATCGTGCGCCTCTGTCGGTATCGTGCTCATTTCATAGCGCACACCTAAGTTCAAATTTAGTCTCGAACTATAGCGCCAGCTATCATTGAGGTAACCGGCCCACACGTTTGTGCGCACACCGACCTCCCGCGTACGAGACGGGTCAAGTGAGAAAAAATCTCTCGGCTTGTCCTGCAAGAAGTCTGACAACGACCGAAACCTGACTCGACCATTCGGTCTCCTCAGGCTGTTTTCGTTGTACTCGATCCTTTCAAAGGCGAAACCAAATCTTAGCGAGTGGTTGCCTCTCGTGACGAAGGCGTCGTCGTAGATCTGATATGAGTTCTGCACGTGACGAAAGAAAGAGTTGCCTCCGACACCCACTGCGTCGTTAAGTCCTGGGACCGTGATAATTGCCGATGCTCGACCAGGCGCGCTCCCGAGGGCAACGTCCGCTGCCACAGAATTAAAAGCGGGCCCCTGCACATTAACAGCACCCTTAGTCCGGTTATAGCCAAGCCTGAATGAATTGATGAAGGTTTGATTGAACGTGTGAGTCTCTTCGATCGCGATCATTTGCCGTCGCGTGCGGTTCGGAAACACGACGTTATTTAAAGCATCTGGAATGCTTAAGCTCCCATTGTCGAACATGTATGTGCCAAACAAACTGTCCTTACTCGAAATCCTGTGATCGATGCGCGTAGTAAAAAAATCTTCATTGAATCTTTGACTTAAGGACGTGGTGAAAATCCCAGTATCACCATTTCCTACCAGTCCTCCATTCGGCAGTGGATACAACTTGAGGAACGGAACGATGTTAGCGTGCACCGGCACAGTCCCGGCCGCGAGCTGTCCGAGTCTGGCAGCCGGCGACGGCACAGTAACCACACTTGGAACACCTTGCAATCTACGGATGCGCTCATAATCGGTGAAGAAGAAAGTTTTGTTCTTGATGATTGGCCCACCAAAGGACCCGCCGAACTGATTGCGCCGCAGCGGTGGCTTCTTAGCACCGTCAAAGAAGTTCCGCGCATCAAGTGCGTCGTTGCGGAAGAATTCGTATGCGGAACCATGAATCGAGTTTGATCCGGAACGGGTGATGGCGTTAATGACTCCGCCCGAGGTCCGCCCGTATTCAGCTGTGTAGTTGCTTGCCAGTACGGAAAATTCCTTGACTGCGTCGGCGCCTAGATTTACGCCGCCGGCGCTTCCGGGCGCGCCATTCGTATAATCGTTAATGCTGACCCCGTCGATCCGATAGTTATTCTCCTGAGGACGATGGCCGGTTATAGTCAGCTCATCACCATAGCCGCGGTTACCTCGTGAGGCCGTTCCCCCGCTCGCGTATTGTGTCCGTATACTTGAAATTCCCGGCTGCAATGTAGCCAGGCTTGTCCAGTCGCGACCATTGAGCGGTAACTCGACAATGGTCCGCTCACCAACGACAGCGCTTATCGTGGGAGTGGTCGTATCCACGGTCGGCGCCTCGGATGAAACCATGATTGATGCTGTGACCGCGCCAGCTGCCAGTTTGAGGTCAATCGTTAAATCCGCGCCGACGGTTAGGGTGACACCCTTTTGAAGGAAAGACGTGAAATTAGGCGCGGAGGCGGTGATCTCATAATCGCCCGGCAAGAGGTTGGATCCCCGATATACCCCTTCTTCATTTGCGACAAGACTGGTTGTTACCCCGGTCGCAGTGTTCCGAATCGCGACCTGCGCGCCCGGAATCAACGCTCCGGTGCTGTCCGTTACTTTGCCCGAAATCGTCCCACCGGAAACCTGGGCACTAACGGCAAAGGGTATTAGCAGAATGACGAGAAGTCCCAAGACACGGTTGAACTTGCAAAAGTTTACGGAGGGCATGTTGATCCACCTTTCTGTTGCTGAATTCAAGAATATGTTTAGAGTAGCGGATAATCAGAACTCGCGGACCGAATACTGCGACTAGAGCTGATGCCTTGGTCTCCTCGGTTCTGTAGTTGAGGGGACTCAGCTGCCGTCGTGACAATCTGCATGTACATCTTTTTGGCAGTGCCTATGGGACACCGCCATCTTTTAGATCACTTGCGCAGGTCTGGGTCCGGTTATATGATTCGACGCTGGTTTGTGATAACCAGGACCGTTCTCGCAAGGCGTTGTTTGTTCTGCCGATAAACAAATAACCTTACACTCCGCAATCAGTCTTTAGAGAAGTTTTGTAAAAGCATTAAAGGCACTCTAATAAGTCTTAAAAATCTCTTAAAGACACTATGATTTTGCAAATTCAGGAGAGATACCAATTCGGGCCATTCCGCCTCGACCCGGCGGAACACACCCTCCTGCGCGGCGACCAAGTAGTGGCGCTGACCCCGAAGGCGTTCGAAACTCTCGCCCTACTGGTTCGAAGTAGCGGACACCTTGTCAGAAAGGAAGAACTGATCGAGCGAGTCTGGCGAGATACGATCGTGGAAGAGGGCAATCTGAATGTCATCATCCATACACTGCGAAAGGCTTTAGGTGACGACCCGCGCGAAAGCAAGTACATCGAGACAGTCGCAAAGTGCGGCTATCGCTTTGTCGCGGATGTCCGGAAAGCGGAGGAGCATGAAGAGACTGCGAGTGAGGCGATGAACGGTTCCGCTCCCGCGAATGAAGCCAAACAGTCTTCACATCAGCAACAGATCACGGGACCTTCTTCAACCGCCCCCTCTTCACCGGTGCTAAAACGTCAGCGCGCTCGACGCCGCTTGGTAGTCTTTGGGTCTAGTGTTCTCGGAGTAGCCCTTGCGGCGACGCTTATTTCTGTATGGCGCTCGAACCATGCTTCCAGGGCCACAGTCGCGGCGGCGCCTGCGACAGTGAGATCGATTGCAGTGCTGCCCTTCAAAGTTTTGAGTAGTGATAAAGGGGACGAGTATTTGAGCCTGGGTCTGGCGGACGCCTTGATCACTAGCCTTAGTCAAACGCGACAGGTTATCGTGCGCCAGACGGACGCGGTAGCCAAGTATCAGAATACGGGCAAAGACCCACTGGAGGCGGGACGTGAACAGGGCGTAGATGCAGTCCTCGAAGGACAGGTGCAGCGCATTGGAGATCAGGTGCGCGTCACCGCGCGGCTCGTGCGCACGACCGATGGCACATCACTGTGGGCCGATCGTTTCGAAGAGAAATTCACAAACATCTTCGCGGTCGAGGATGCAGTCGCCGAAAAAGTGGCCCGGACGACGATCCTGGCAATGAAGGGGGCGGGCGAGGTATCGACAGAGCGGCTCACTAAGCGTTATACGGAAAATAACGAAGCCTATGAAGCTTATCTCAAGGGTCGCTACATGTGGAATAAGCGAACCGTTGACAGTCTGCAAAAGGCGCTCGCGTATTTTCAGCAGGCCATTCGTCTCGACCCGAATTATTCGCTGGCTTATGTTGGCCTGGCCGACACCTACACTCTGCTTAGTTTCTTCACTCTTGCTGCCCCGAGTGACGCTTTTCCTAAAGCGAAGGCGGCGGCCGAAAAGGCGCTAGCTATCGACAGCACATTAGCCGAGGCATACACGGCGCTGGGTCAATTCAAAGCCTATTACGAATGGGACTGGAATGGTGCGGAAGATCAGTTTCAAAAAGGAATCGCCCTTAACCCTAATTACCCACTGTTACATCATTGGCGCAGCCTCAACCTGATAGCGATGGGGCGGATGGACGAGGCGCGTGCGGCTATGCGACGCGCGCTGGAGTTGGATCCGCTGCTGCTCGTCACCAACGTGAACCTTGGGCGGATAGATTACTATGAAGGCCGGTACGATCAGGCGATCAAACAATATCAGCGCGCACTGGAGTTAGATAAGGACTTCATGCGTACGCATCTCCGTCTGGGTCTTGCTTTCGTGCAACAGGGTCGATACCAGGAGGCACTCATCGAGTACAACAAAGCGCTCGAGATAGCCGGGGACACACCCCAGGTCAGGGCCCACATTGCCCACGTCATGGCCGTCTCAGGGAAAAAGACTGAGGCACTCGCCGCACTTGCCGAGTTGCAGGAGCGAGCAAAGCGGCAGTACGTACCTCCCTACGACATCGCCCTGATCTACGTTGGTCTTGGCGAAAGAGACCAAGCCTTTGCATGGCTGGAGAAAGCTTATAACGATCATTCGACCGAGATGATCTACTTTAAGGTCGAACCCATGCTCACCCCTTTGCGCTCAGACCCGCGTTATCAAGATCTTCTACGACGCATGAAGCTCAGCTGAATAACGGTTTTCTAAAAACAATCCTCAAAATCACGCTTTTGATCAGTGCGTCTACAAACTATGCCCATCGAACGGAGAAAGCGATTCTTCATTCGCGGCGAAACTGAAATGTCAAAGCAGCGCAATAAACTCGTCGACGCTAAGGCCTGTTTGACGGATGATCGCCCGCAGCGTGCCGCGGTCAAGTTCTTTGTGATTAGGAATGGTGGTTTGGGCGGGCGGCGATTTACGAACCAACACGATGTGGCTGCCGCGCTGTCTATAGACTTCAAAGCCAATCTTGCCACGCGCCTTGACGCATTCTGCGCCGGAGACGACGGGCAGTTTGCTCACGCAGCGACCTCTACCAACTCCACGCGATCTTCCGGTATTGGCTCGCCGCGATCTCGTAGCACTTCTTCGTGCAACGAAATTGCTTCGCGTACGTTGGCGAGGGCTTCGTCGCGGGTCTTGCCCTGGCTGATGCAACCAGGAAGGCTAGGAACTTCGGCAACAACAAAGCCGTCTTCGCCTGGATATATTAGAACTCGTCTTGTCATGTGTGAGATTCTAACCGAATTGGTTCCTGTTGAGTAAGCGGAACTTCTAGTTGAGTTCGACGGTGGCGACGAGCCGCCGCACTCTAAAACCCTCAAGGAGTCTAGCTATGGCCCAACCACTGCGCATCATGTCTCTGCACGCCTCGCATATTGCGAACGGTTGTTATGTAGAGGCTAGGTGAGAATTCCAATGATGCCGAAAGGCGTTGAGTACTTGGAGGAGTTTGTCGATTAGTGCCATTCTCCTATGCACTAAGTTAATGCGTTCAGTGCGTCGACCAAACTCAAACTGCATTACTACTTTCCGGGGGCTGAACTTCGCGCAAGCGTCGTGCGAGAAAGCGGCGCTCGCTCTCGTTTGTAACGAGGGCGAGCGCTCGCTCGTAGCTCTGCGCCGCTTCTACTGCGGATCCAAGTCGGCGCAGCAAATCGGCACGCGCCGCATGCAGCAGATGATAACCGTCGAGATCTGCAGCTAACGCATCGATGAGCTCGAGAGCCGGCTGAGGGCCTTCCACCATCGCGATCGCCACCGCTCGATTCAGCGATACGATGGGTGAGGGTTGCGAACGCTCAAGAAGATCGTAGAACCCGACGATCTTAGGCCAGTCCGTATCTTCGGCTCGCGTGGCCCGACAATGCTGAGCAGCAATCGCAGCTTGCAATGCGAATGGACCCGGCCGGCGAGCAAGCGACTCTTCGACGAGCGGCAACGCCTCAGCGATCTGTTGCTGATCCCAGCGGGCGCGATCCTGCTCTTCGAGAATAATAAGATTACCAGCCTCATCGAGACGCGCAGCGCGCCGCGAATCGTGAAGCAGCATCAGGGCGACAAGAGCAGTCGCTTCCCTCGGCGGTTGTGGCGCCATCAAGAGCCTTACAAGGCGCCCAAGCCGGATGGCCTCGGAGCACAGATCCCCCCTCATGAGCGGCTCACCGCGAGTTGCAACATAACCTTCATTAAACACGAGATAGATCACTGTCAGCACTGCATCCAGTCGCGCCGGCATGTCGTTCGTGTCAGGCACCACGTACGGAATGCCGGCGTCGCGAATCTTGCGTTTCGCGCGCACAAGCCGTTGCGCCATTGTCGGTTCAGGTACCAGAAACGCGCGCGCGATTTCGTCAGTCTGAAGACCACACAGCGTGCGCAAGGTCAACGCGACCTGCGCCTCGGGCGCAAGCGCTGGATGGCAGCAGGTGAAGATCAGCCGCAGACGATCATCGGGGATTTCGTCCGTGAAGTATTGCGGCTCCTCTATTGTCGAGTTCAACTCTAACGCGTAGGATTCCACTTTCTCTTTGAAGCGCGTCTGGCGCCGAATGCGATCGATGGCTTTGTGACGAGCTGTTTGGATGATCCATGCGGCTGGGGAATCGGGGATGCCGGAGTCGCGCCACTGGTCGATCGCCGCCGCAAATGCTTCCTGCGCAGCTTCTTCGGCCAAGTCGAAGTCGCCGAAAGACCGGATCAGCGTAGCTACAATTCGGCCCCAATCAGAGCCATAAACTGCCTGGACCGCGGCGTTCGCTTCTATGAGCATTGCTCATGTTAAATAATTTTCCTCCCAAGTGTCGATCCGAGCACTCGCCGTTCGACTTACTGGTGAAGCACAATAACTCCCTCTTCTTTTGGCAGAGTGCTGGGAAGAGGGACTATGACGGCGCAGGATCAGGCTCAAAGCCTGGCCTCCACCGCGAAGGGGAGCAGAGCGTGATGAATACGATTGATTCGCTGAGAATGGAGTTTGAGAACGAAACGCAGACAACGCGCAAGCATTTGGAGCGCCTCTCCAACGACAAGCTGGACTGGCGACCCCACGAGAAGTCGTTTACGGCACGTGGACTGGCTTCTCACATCGTCAGTCTGGTCAGCTTGGGCGATTCGGTACTCACGACGGACGAAATAGACATCGATCCGGCTGCCTACAAGCCCTACCAGGCCACATCGGTGGTCGACTTGCTTAAGACCTTTGACGACAACGTCGCCAACTGTAAGCAAGCCCTGGCGGCCGCCGACGATGAGAGCATGGCGCGGCCCTGGCGCTTCAAGATTATGGGTCGGCAGCGGTTCGAAAAACCCAAGGCGGTCGCGTTCCGGGACTTCTCCTTGAGTCACTTGATCCATCACCGCGGCCAGTTTTCGGTCTATCTGCGCCTGCTCAACATCCCTGTGCCCGGCTCGTACGGCCCGACCGCCGACGAGCAATTCTGATTTACTGTAAGGGAGATCTCACAAAAAACTGAGAGGAGAGTACATGCAAAAAATCACCCCGTTCTTGTGGTTCGACGACAAAGCCGAAGAGGCCGCGAACTTCTATGTGTCACTTTTCAAGAATTCTAAGATCGGTGACATTGCCCGCTATGACGAAGCGGGGGCAAAGGCAGCCGGAAGACCAAAGGGATCGGTAATGGTCATTGAATTCCAACTCGAGGGTCAGGAATTCGTCGGCTTAAACGGCGGCCCGCACTTCAAATTCACGGAAGCGGTATCGTTCGTCGTGAATTGCGAAACGCAGCAAGAAGTAGACGCATTCTGGGAGAAACTCTCCGAGGGTGGCGAAGAAGGTCAATGCGGCTGGCTTAAAGACAAATATGGTCTGTCGTGGCAAATCGTTCCCACTGTTCTGACCAAGATGCTGAAAGACAAAGATCCTCAGAAAGCAAAAAGGGTCATGGAGGCAATGCTTCAAATGAAAAAGCTTGACATTCAAACTTTGAAGCAGGCGTATGAAGGACAATAATATGAAATACATGCTGTTGGTTTATCTCGATGAGCAAGCCCTGAGCGAGGCCGAGCGGGAGCACTGTTACGTTGAGTCTGCCCAGCTCACGCAACAGCTCAACTCAACCGGACAGTATCTGGGCGCCAGTCCCCTACACCCTATTTCGACGGCGACGAGTGTTCGAGTGCGCGACGGGAAACGGTTCGTGACCGACGGGCCATTCGCGGAGACCCGCGAACAACTAGGCGGCTACTACCTAATCGACGTCAGCGATCTCGACGAGGCTATCCGCATTGCCGAACGGATCCCACCGGCACGATTCGGTACCATCGAAATCCGCCCAGTGATGGAAATCGAGGGCCTACCGGCAGGTTAAGCTTTCGCCGTGGACGAACGAAGACGAGCAGCTCCGTTGTCGAACGCTAATTACTGTTCTGACGTCATATGAAATACATTTTATTGATTCACCACCAAGAAGTCTTAGACGAGGATGAGCGACAGCACCTGCTCGAGGAGTCAGTGCAGCTCGCTAATCAGCTCCACGAGAAGCGACAGTATCTGGATGCTGCGCCGCTACAACCAACGTCGGCAACGACCAGCGTGAGGGTTCGCGATGGGAAACGGGTCGTTACCGACGGTCCGTTCGCCGAGACGCGCGAGCAGATTGGCGGCTATTTTCTCATCGAAGCCAAGGATCTCGACGAGGCAATCGACATCGCTGCCAGGATTCCCGGAGCGCGGATCGGAACTGTTGAAGTCCGGCCGGTGTGGGAGGTCGATGGCCTACCGACGACGTAGTCTATAGAGGAAGAACTCATGCAATCGAATACTCAAAACGCTGTGATATCGAAAAAGATGATCTGGACCGGGAGGATCATCAGCGCACTTCCTGTACTGTTCCTGCTCATGGATGGCGTTATGAAATTGTTCAAGCCGCGTGTTGTCGTGGAGGCAACCGTCCGGCTCGGATATCCCGAAAGCGTCATAGTTGGCCTCGGCATCGTCTTACTCAGCTGTACTGTCCTCTACATAATTTCAGCCACTTCCGTTCTTGGCGCAATCCTGCTGACAGGATATCTCGGAGGAGCAGTCGCTACGCACTTACGCGTGGGTGAAGGTCTGTTTCCAGAGTTCTTCCCGATCATTGTCGGAGCGTTAATCTGGGGAGGACTTTGGTTGCGCGATAAACGCTTCCGCGCCCTGGTCCCTTTACGAAGGTAGTGTGAGGAGGTCAGCGTCGATTCACCGGGCTGAAGCCACGGTGAGAATGAGAGGGGAAACCGATTCATGAACATTGTACTGTGGATCATTCAAGTGCTGCTTGCACTGCTTTTTCTGTTCTCCGGTGGGATGAAGCTTGTCGTTCCACCCAATGTGCTGCAATCGATGGGGTCACCCAACCAGGTGGTGCTGCCAGGCCTTTTTATCCAATTTATCGGCGTGTGCGAAGTTCTCGGCGCGCTCGGCTTGATTCTCCCCGGACTCCTGCGGATTCGCCCGAGGCTGACACCGCTGGCCGCAACGGGGTTTGTGATCATCATGATTGGAGCAACGGTGCTGACAATCATTGGCGATGGTATTGGAACAGCGGTGATTCCTTTTGTGACGGGACTTCTAGTGGCTTTCGTCGCTTACGGTCGCTTGCGACTGGCACCGCTTAAGGCCCGCGCAGGAAGGACTTAATGTGATGGATTCCCCTGATCCTCTCGTCGTCTTTCTCGACTTCTGGACCTCGGCCTATCAGGCGATCGACGACTGAGGCAAACTAATCACACTAACCCGAGGAGCAAACTATGCAATTAAATCCATATCTTTTTTTCAACGGCCAATGCGAGGCAGCCTTCAAGTTTTATGCGCAGGTGCTCGGCGGCAAAATCGACGGAATGCTGACCCACGCCGGTACGCCCGCCGAGCAACAAGTGCCGGCTGAATGGCGCGATAAGATCATGCACGCGCGCTTGATCGTGGGCGACCAGGTGTTGATGGCTTCTGATGCTCCGCCTGATCACTATGAAAAACCAACAGGCTTTTCCGTCTCGATCCAAATCAAGGACAAGGCGGAGGCAGAACGCATATTTAACGCGCTAGCTGAGGGGGGCAAGGTCCAGATGCCGTTCGGGCAGACTTTCTGGGCCGCCGGTTTCGGCATGTGTGTCGATCGATTCGGCATACCGTGGATGGTTAACTGCGAGGGCGTGTAGGTACGTTAGGGTGGGTGCGCCACAGAAAGAATCATTGGTCATATGTCATTTGTCCATCTGTAGCGCACCGGCAAATTAACCCAACCCACAGTTGCCTTGAGGAGTATCAGGCGAAAGATGTGAGGTTGCAGAACCGGGAGCGGTAGCGACCGCACTCAACGATGAACAGGACAAAGGTACGACCCCGCGCTAACGTGTGGAATCAACAAAATGCGCTAGAAGGCCCCTCTTGATAACGGTAGTAGGCAGGACCCTGAGCTTCAAAGCTCGATCGTCCTGTGAATTTTGATCGTCGCGTAAGTTGAGTGTCCTGTAAGTTGAGTGCGGTAGCGACCGCACTCAACGATGAACAGGACAAAGGTACGACCCCGCGCTAACGTGTGGAATCAACAAAATGCGCTACAAGGCCGCTCTTGATAACGGTAGTAGGCGAGACCCTGAACTTCAAAGCTCGATCGTCCTGTGAATTTTGATCGTCGCGTAAGTTGAGTGTCCTGTAAGTTGAGTGCGGTAGCGACCGCACTCAACGATGAACAGGACAAAGG
>Ga0070708_100000228_pt1 | contig 41976 bp, 30 predicted proteins | sample KBSK5503metaG_FD_65469 | JGI IMG/M metagenome (GOLD analysis project Ga0070708, IMG submission 65469) | Corn, switchgrass and miscanthus rhizosphere microbial communities from Kellogg Biological Station, Michigan, USA - KBS K5-50-3 metaG | ecosystem: Host-associated > Plants > Roots >... | reverse complement strand
CAAATAACTGAATCGGCGTTGCCTTTGCTGCGCCACTGATGCGTGACTCAATTAAGCCTCCCGCGTTTGCGTTGAGAGCCGCCAAGGGCGCTGCTAAACTTAGCGCCAACATCAGAGTCATCATGATCCTTTTCGTCATTTACGTTCGCCTCGTCTTACACCGCGTGAAATCCATTTCATCAAGCGTGGCAATCATCTGATGTCGCCGATTCCGATGCGTCGGGCTCTGCTGCCGACGTTAGCAGCCGCTTGACCGTTTTGTTTACTTCACCCAAACAGCACAAGCCGACTGGATTGCGAATCTCGCAGGCGCACATGCCGCCTTTGATCAGGCGGCTTACGGTTGCCGGAATCGTGGTCTTGCCTGTGCTCACAATTTCTTTGCGGGCGTCGCCTTCGGTGAACCCGAAGCAGTAACAAATTGGCCGCTGGTCGCCATGCGTCTTCGCGGTGACAAGTTCGCGAAGGTCATCAACGCTAAATCTTGTTCCGTAGTCACCGTAATAGACCACTTCGCACTTCAGATCAGGACAGAAACGATAGGCTTCGCCATTGACGCGATCGAGGTGTTCGTGTTTGACGTGATGAAGTACGGTCTGCTGTTCGACGGGCCGGCCTTCAGTGCCACACACGAAACATTTGGCCGTGGCGCTCTTCTCGCTGAACATGGTAGCGCAACTTTCTGCCGATCCTTCTATAGCGCAGCAGTCACTCATGCCGTTCCTCTCCCTCTGTTACCTGTTTTGGCCGATCCCGCAGCTACACAAACTCTTTGCGTTACTGCTTCGCCTCTCTTCGTCTCAACCAGAATCCGAAAAGCGCCACCAGTACGCCCACAGCCGCGATTGCCAGTAGCAGAACGTCTTTGAGCAGAAAGCCCAGACCCAGCGCGAGCAGGAAGGCAGCCAGCAACCACGGCGCGATGCAGCAGAGCAGCGCCAACGCCGCCGTGACCCCTCCGACGCCAACCAACACACCGCCAACTTTGCGATTTACGTCACTCATTTTTCCCATTCCTTCATATCGCCATTTCTATTTTGCTTTGTAGCCAGTCGAATCGATCGCCCGCTTGATCTGATCGATGCCCGTTTTCTTTGGATCGAATTCGACGCGAGCGTCGCCGCGCTGATAACTGACGTCGGTAGTGCGTACGCCTGGCGTTCGGGCCAGCGCATCTCGAATCGGAACCTCGCAAGCCGTGCAACTCATGCCTTCGACCCTCACGGTTATTGTTTCGAGAGAATCTGGCGCGCGGGTCTGCTCGTTGGGCGCGACCGGATTAGTCGTCGGAGTCGTGGTCACCGATCGCCGCCCAAGCGCGGAAGCAACGTGCCCGATGTAATAAGGCGCGAGCGCAAACGCCAGTACTGCAATCGAAGCGATCCATAGCCCGGCGCGCCCAATTCGGTTCACCGGTTTCGTCGCGCATGCTTCACCAGGCGCGCACGACGTCTCCTTTCTGAAGTAAGCGCAATAGAACCCAACGGCCAGCAACAGCAGCGCGCCAGCCAGCAGATAGGGCCGCGCGGCGGCAAACAAAGACGCAGCGCTGAACGCGCCGAGGCCTAGCAAGGCAAATAACACCGGTCCAACGCAACAAAGGCTTGCAGCGATCGCGGCCACGATCGCGCCTACCACCAACTTTCCTTCCTTCATTTCCTTCTCTCCCTCCGAGGTCTTTCCGCGCCCGAGCGTTGATTGCGGTGCTCTATTTCGAGGATGACCGGGCATTCGGCCGCCTTGCCTCTTTCCTGCAACTCGCGTTCACACGCAGCCAGATGACGAGCCAACGTGCGGCGAAAGTTCTTCATCGCGGTAATCCGGGTCTCGATCTCTGGGAGTTTCGCCTGCAGCAGTTGACTTACGCGACGGCATTTGTCCGCGCCGCCTTGATTCGTCAACAACTCTTTGATCTCCTCGAGCGAGAGACCGATCTCCTGCGCCTGTTTGATGAAACGCACTCGTTCTACAGTCTCAGAACTGAACACCCGAAATCCGCCGCTCGTGCGCGGCGCGCGCGGCAACAAGCGCCGCCGCTCGTAAAAGCGAACGGTATCGATGCTGACGCCAACACGCGCCGCCAGCTCGCCTATGCGAAGTTCCGACATGGCTTCCCGCGCTCTCTTAGAATCCACAAGGGAAGTGTAAACCCTTGACCCTAGTCCAGAGTCAAGTGGCATTTATGTAGTCAGGCTTACATTCTGTTGGTTAGGCGAGATCGTCGATTGCTGGCAGAAACGCTGAATTAAAACATTGAGTCTGGGTGGCGGAAGTTAACGCTCTTTGAAGGTGTATAAGCAGGAACAAAGGGATCCGCTCCTGAATCCTGCCCTGCTTACCGCTCCTGCCTCTGCCCCTCTGTCTTTGTCTGCGTAATCTGCGCAATCTGCGGATGTATGTTCGTGTCAGCCGCGGAAGCGGTCGCAGTCTATGCCGTATTTTTTGACCTTGTAGCCGAGGATACGTTCCGTGGTATCGAGTAGTTGGGCCGCTCTTTTGCGGTTGCCGCGGGTCGTCTTCAACGCGTCCTGAATGATGTCGCGCTCGTAAGCTTCGACCGCCGCTTCGAGTGACAGCCGCGTGACCGTGCCCGAACCTTCGGCGGTTTGTAGTGTTGGAGGCAGGTGATGGCCGTGGATAACATTGGTCTCGCAGACCAGCACTGCACGTTCGATAATGTTTTCCAACTCACGCACATTGCCGGGCCAGTGATAACTTGCAAGCATGTCTATGGCCGGCGTCGAAATGCGCTTAATCCGCTTACCGTGCTCGCGCGAATACTTCTCGAGAAAATGATCCGCCAGGAGCAACACGTCCGACTTGCGCTCACGCAAGGGGGGCATGAAGATTGCAAAAACGTTGAGACGATAGTAGAGGTCCTCACGAAACTCGCCCTCGGCAATGGCCTTCTCAATGTCCTTATTAGTAGCAGCTACTAACCGCACGTTGCTCTTGATTGTTTCCGTGCCCCCAAGTCGCTCAAACTCTCGCTCCTGCAGTACGCGCAGCAGCTTGATCTGAGTGGAGATATTCAGGTCCCCAATCTCGTCGAGAAAAAGGGTGCCCCCTTCGGCCAGTTCAAACCGGCCTTTCTTTCGGCTCTGTGCGCCCGTGAAGGCGCCTTTCTCGTAGCCAAACAATTCCGATTCAATCAGCGTCTCCGGGAGTGCCGCGCAACTGACTTTGATGAACGGCTTGTTTGCCCGGAGTGAGTTGTAGTGAATTGCATGGGCGATCAACTCTTTGCCACTACCCGATTCGCCACGCAATAAGACGGTGGTGTTTGTCCGAGCAACCTGCGTGACCTGCTCGTAAACCTGGCGGAGTGGATTGGAATTGCCGATGATGTGGCTAAAGTCATAGCGCTCGCGCAGTTCTTGTTTGAGATGGATATTCTCGTCGAGCAAACGCTGCTTGTCGGCTTCGATGAGATGTCCAACCTTGATAGCTTGAGCGATCATCGAGGCGACAATCGAGAGGAATGTGGTCGCACGTTCGTAGTCTCGGTCCGGCTTGTACTCCAGATCGACTCCCAACGCGCCCACCGGCTTCCGGTTGACGAGGATGGGAACGCAGATGAAAGTCAGTTCGTGTCGCTTCAGTGCGGTCTTGCGAACTCCGAGACGGTCGAGAAACATCGGCTCGCGGCTAATCTGGGGCACAACAACTGGCTTGCCAGTCTCGACAACTCGCCCGGTTATGCCTTCACCTACTCGATATTTGACCCGGCGCGTCCCGTTTTGATCCACTCCATGAGAAGCGACGATATGAAGATCATTTGTGTCCTGATCAATGAGCGTTACGACTCCGCGGGTCATGCCATGATGACTTCCGAGCGTTTCCAAAACGCGCGACATTGCATTCTTCAACTCAAACGTGCCTGCCAGAATCTGGCCGGTCTCCAGGAATGTCGCTAGCTTTCGCGCCTCCTTCTGTTCTGGCGTCATGATTGTGCCCTTAAACGAACGAAACCGACTCGACCCCTCATCGTTAAGACTTTGGTTTGAATAAGAAATTGGCAGCAACCCCCTCTCTTATAAACTTAGATAGCCGCGATTGCATAGCATTAAAAATAAGCGATCCTAGAGGTCGCTCCAGGCAATGTCAAAACAACAGTTTTTATGAAGGGGTTAATTCCACTAATGCTGATCCGGCGTAAGCATCATCTTGTTGGCGTGATCGCGCAGGACTTCAAGAAACGCCGCAGCGGCATGTGAGAAAGTCATCTCGCTGCGGTGTGTGACCCAAAGCGTGCGAGCATAGTTTAGATCGGGGACCGGGATAGTGACGAGAGTGCCACGTTCCAACTCGTCAGCCACGCACATACGCGGCACGAATGCCAACCCGATCTTCAACTGTACAAAGCGCTTGATGGTTTCGACTGTGGCCAGCTCCAGAGTGATGTTTAGCGGCGTGTGATGCTGTGCGAATGTTTCCATTACTTTAAAACGCGAACCGGTTTTGACGTTGTGCGCCAAAAATGATTCGTTGCCCAGTTCATTTACGTTAACCGAATCGCGCTTTGATAGCGGATGACCGGGATTCATGATGAGCACGAGTTCGTCTCTCAGGACCGGGAACGAAGCGAGCTCGCTATCCACTGGCTCGAAAGCCATCACAGCGAAATCCACATTGCGGTCCAGGACTTCCCGGGGCAGATGCTCCGAGACATGACGGAAGATTTCAACCCTCACGTTTGGGTGGAGCTCTCTGTAAGTAAGAATGAGGTGCGGCAGCAGGTAGAGTGAGGTGCTTTCATTCGCACCAATGCGAACCCGCCCACGTTGGAGTGAACGGAGTTCCGCAACGGCATCAAGCGTCTGATCGCGCAGCGAAAGAATCCGCTTCGCGTAGTCATAGACAAGTTCGCCGAGTTCGGTAAGGGCCGGGGCCTTTTGCGAGCGCTCAAAAACGGGCGCCCCGATTTCCTCTTCCAGCCGCCTAATCGCAATGCTCACCGCGGGTTGCGTGCGGTAGACGCGCTCAGCCGCCTTCGAGAAACTTCCTTCCTCAACGACCTTGATAAAGAACTCGAGTTGAGTCAGCTCCATTTCTCTTTCGCTCACCTTTCATCCCGTGGGATAGTAACATGAGCTGCAGCAGGTCAGAACCAGCTCGCTGGCTCGGACTGGTCGTGCTCGTAGTCAGTCACGTTGCGGTCCCATGAGGTCACCACGCCAGATGGCGGGACTGTGCAAAACCGCAATCATTGGTCATATCTCATTTGACATTTTTCATTTGTCCATTTCAGAGGGCTTGTGTGTTTATTGGAATTTGGCAGCCCTCCGTCAGTCTTAAGCTTCTTGAGGTTGGAACAATGAAAAATCAAAAATGTCAAATGATATATGACCAATGATTGGATTTTCCACCCGCGCGGAATACTGATGAAAAGGCGCCCCGAGCGTGGCATTTATGGCTGCCAAAAAACTTTAAATTATGCAAAGCAGAAATAAAGATGTAGATTCAAACTGTCATCGTTCACGAATAGGTTTGCTATTGCTGTAGCTGCGGGGGCTCTCACTACTCGAAGGTTTGCATGACCAGTTTTTCGCTGAATCTAAACATGTTTGAGCCGGCAGACCAATCGCTAGCGTTGCGCGTCCCTGGTCGAGTCGGTGCAGTTACCACGATTTCACTAATCGTTAAGGTTAAGGACAGCACCTGATGGCCTGATGCCGAAACGGAACTCCTTCTGAAAGGCCATCAACCGAAAAGTTGATGGCTTTTATTGTATCCACTTAATTAGAAAAACTGCTGGAGAAACCCAGTTTTGACACAATTAGTGAGTCCATCCAAGCAAGGACTGTACGACCCGTGGTATGAACATGACGCCTGCGGGTTGGGGTTCGTAGTCCACGTCAAGGGCCAAAAGTCGCACGACATAGTTCGCCAGGGAATTCAGGTGTTACTGAGTCTTGAGCATCGCGGCGCCAGCGGCAGCGAGAAAGACACAGGAGACGGTGCTGGCATCCTCTTGCAGGTTCCCCATTTATTTCTCGCGCGCCAATCCGAGCAATTGAGAATAGCGCTGCCATCCGCCGGGTTCTACGGCGTCGGGATGGTTTTTTTGCCGAAAGACCCGGAGGGGCGACAGCAGTGCGAAGAATTGTTTGAAAAGATCGTGCGCGAAGAGGGCCAGACCGTGCTCGGCTGGCGCACAGTGCCCGTCAACGACACTACGCTTGGGTTGACTGCCAAGACGTCGGCGCCCGTGATTCGGCAGATATTCATTGGCCGAAATACAAAGTTGACTGATGAGCTCGCCTTTGAGCGCAAACTTTATGTGATACGAAAACGTGTCAGCAAGGGAGCGAAGAGAGGGATACATGAACGTCGAATGTTCTATGTATCCAGTCTGTCTTCAAGGACGATCGTCTACAAGGGGATGTTGACCGCTGGCCAGTTGGCGAGCTTTTATCCGGATTTATCAGATTCATCTGTTGAGTCGTCACTCGCGTTGGTCCATTCTCGCTTCAGTACCAACACATTTCCGAGTTGGGCTCGCGCACATCCGTATCGCTACATTGCGCACAACGGAGAGATCAATACGCTGCGGGGCAACATCAACTGGATGCACGCTCGTGAAAGCAAGTTTAAGTCGAGGCTCTTCGGCGCGGATCTTTCAAAAGTCCTACCAGTCATCGACACGGCCGGCAGCGACTCCGGGATGTTCGACAACACTCTCGAGATGCTGGTGCTTGCGGGACGCTCGTTGCCACACGCGATGATGATGATGGTGCCTGAGCCCTGGACTGGCCACGAATCAATGAGCCGGGAGAAGAAGGAATTCTATGAATATCACTCCTGCTTAATGGAACCTTGGGATGGCCCGGCTGCCGTGGCCTTCACTGACGGAATACAAATCGGCGCGGTGCTCGATCGCAACGGGTTACGCCCTGCGCGCTACTACGTAACGAAAGACGACCTCGTGGTTATGGCGTCTGAGGTTGGTGTCCTTGATATTTCACCAGATAGGATCTTGAAGAAAGGCAGATTGCAACCCGGTCGAATGCTCTTGGTTGACACGCAGGAAGGCCGGATCATTGACGACAGGGAATTGAAGCAACAGATTGCTACGGAATATCCGTACGGACAATGGCTCCATGACAATCTCATCAGTCTTGAAAGTATTCCTGCATCAAACCATGCGCCTGAGCCGGATCACCATAACGTGGTTCTGAGCCAACAGAACTTTGGTTATACAAAGGAAGAGCTCAGTTTCCTGCTCAGTCCGATGGGTAAAGACGGCAACGAAGCCATTGGTTCGATGGGGACCGACACGCCTCTCGCGGTGCTTTCTGACCGGCCCCAACTGCTCTACAACTATTTCAAACAACTCTTCGCGCAGGTTACCAATCCTCCGGTGGACGCCATTCGCGAAGAGTTAATTATGTCTACGGACACTACAGTTGGACCAGAAGCCAACATGCTCGAGCCGTCCCCCGACTGTGCTCGGCAGATACGACTCAGTTCGCCAATTCTCGCCAATGAAGAGTTGGAGAAGCTAAAGCATCTGAGCGATGCAGGTCTTTCGGGGTTCAAATCAACCACGTTGCCGATGCTCTTCGACGCGAGTATGGGTGGGCGAGGCCTCGAACAGGCTCTGGATGAGTTGTGCCGCCAGGCGAATACCGCCATCGCCGAAGGTTACGGCATCATCATTCTTTCCGACCGTGGCGTGAATCGGGAAAGAGCACCAATTCCCGCACTACTCGCCGTTTCCGGTGTGCACCATCATTTGATTCGCCAGGGTACACGCACTCAGGTGGGTTTGGTAATTGAGAGCGGTGAGCCGCGAGAGGTGCATCACTTCGCGCTGCTGTTGGGGTACGGAGCGGCGGCAATCAATCCCTATTTGGCTTTTGAAACGTTGCGTGACATGACCGACAACGGAGCGCTCGCAGGTGTATCGTCAGAAAAAGCGATACAGAACTATATTAAGGCCGTTGCCAAAGGCATCGTGAAGATCATCTCGAAGATGGGTATCTCGACGATCCAAAGCTATTGCGGCGCGCAAATCTTCGAAGCCGTCGGACTCGATCAGGATTTCGTCGACCGCTATTTCACCTGGACACCATCGCGGATCGGCGGCGTGGGCCTCAATGTAATCGCCGAAGAGGTCTTGCTGCGACACAGACGTGGTTTTCCTGGTCGCGGGCAAAACGATCCCTTGCTTGATGAAGGAGGCCAGTACTCATACAGACAGAAAGGGGAGTACCACCTCTTTAATCCTGAGACGATTCACAAACTGCAATACGCTTGCCGCACGAACAGTTATAAGGTTTTCAAAGAGTACAGCAGGCTCGTGGATGATCAATCGCGTCGCTTGTGTACATTGCGCGGGTTGATGAAACTCAGTCCGGCCCAGACGCCGATTCCAATCGAAGAAGTCGAGTCAGTTGAAGAGATTGTAAAACGCTTTAAGACCGGTGCAATGTCTTACGGATCGATAAGCCGTGAGACACATGAGGCCTTGGCCATTGCCATGAACCGCATTGGCGGCAAGAGCAATACCGGCGAAGGAGGTGAAGACCCCGCGCGCTATGTGACGGACCATAACGGAGATTCGCGCAACAGCGCGATCAAGCAAGTTGCTTCCGGACGCTTTGGTGTGACCAGTCATTACCTTGTTAGTGCACAGGAACTGCAAATCAAGATTGCTCAGGGCGCGAAACCAGGCGAAGGCGGGCAGCTTCCGGGGTCCAAGGTGTACCCGGAGATCGCGAGGGTGCGGCACTCGACACCAGGCGTTGGTCTGATTTCGCCGCCGCCCCACCACGACATCTATTCCATCGAGGACCTCGCCGAACTGATTTATGATTTGAAGTGCGCTAACTCGCGTGCGCGCATTAGTGTCAAGCTGGTGGCCGAGGTTGGCGTTGGCACAGTAGCGGCAGGCGTCGCGAAAGCTCACGCTGATGTCGTATTGATTAGCGGTTATGACGGCGGCACGGGTGCTTCGCCGTTAACGAGTATCAAGCACGCGGGTGTGCCCTGGGAATTAGGTCTTGCCGAAGCGCACCAGACGCTCGTACTGAACGACCTCCGTAGTCGCATCACCATAGAAACAGACGGTCAATTGAAGACTGGACGCGATGTCGTGACTGCTGCTCTATTGGGCGCCGAGGAGTTTGGTTTTGCCAGTGCTCCACTCGTCAGCCTGGGTTGCATCATGATGCGTGCCTGCCACTTGAATACATGCCCGGTTGGAGTCGCGACCCAGGATCCAAAACTACGCGCCAGGTTTGCGGGGAGTCCCGATCACGTTGTCAATTTTATGTGTTTCGTGGCGCAGGAAGTGCGCGAGTTGATGGCTCAACTTGGGTTCCGCACACTGAAAGAGATGGTGGGCCATACTGAGTGTATTGAGATGCGCACCGCCGTTGAACACTGGAAGGCCCACGGCTTGGATTTTTCAGCGATGCTGTACCAGCCCGATGTGCCGCAAACCGTTGGTCGTCATTGTCAGGTTGCGCAGGATCACGGCCTGGAAAGATCGTTGGATCACACCACGTTGCGGAAGCTGTGCGAACCGGCTCTGAAGAACGGGCAACCCGTTTCAGCGACGTTGCCTGTCCGCAATGTCAATCGCGCCGTGGGTACGATGTTAGGTAGCGAGGTAACGCGTCGCTACGGTGCTAATGGGCTGCCGGACGATACAATCAGTCTGCGCTTCAAGGGCTCTGCAGGGCAGAGCTTCGGCGCATTTATCCCGCGCGGCATTACCCTCACTCTGGAAGGCGATGCAAACGACTATGTGGGCAAGGGATTGTCAGGCGGTAAAGTTGTAGTCTGTCCGCCCAAAGACGCCACGTTTGCACCGGAAGAGAATGTAATCATCGGCAACGTTGCTCTTTACGGCGCGACAAGCGGTGAGGCTTATATCTACGGCGTCGCCGGGGAACGTTTCTGCGTGCGCAACAGCGGCGCTTCGGCGGTAGTTGAGTCTGTGGGCGATCACGGTTGTGAATATATGACTGGCGGTCGGGTAGTAGTGCTGGGACCAACGGGACGAAATTTCGCAGCCGGCATGTCTGGGGGCATCGCCTACGTTCTGGACGAGCGCGGCGAGTTCACAAGGCTATGTAATAAAGAGATGGTTCAACTAACTATTTTGGAAGATACCGAGGAGATTGAGGCTGTTAAGGGTCTGATCTTCCGGCATGCGGAACATACTGGCAGTCTCCGAGCAACGGAAATTCTCGTTCAATGGGACGAAGCGTTGCCGAAATTGGTGCGCGTCATCCCGAACGACTATCGGCGAGTCCTGGAAGCGCAGAAACAAATGAGGCATGAAGGTATGACTCGCGAAGATGCTGAGATGGCGGCCTTCGAGTTGAATTCACACGACTTGGCGCGAGTCGGAGGGAAGTAAAGCATTTTTGATTGCTGATTTTTGATTGCCGATTGAAAAGCAAGCTTGGATCTTGGTGCTTAGTGCTTGGTAGAGTGTGTCTAACTCAGATGTGCGACAAAATGGGCCGCACGCGGGGCCACTCAGTACAGAACCGGGAGCGGTAGCGACCGCACTCAACTATGGAATGGCTTCTATGAATTTACGAGGCGCGACCAATATTAGATAGGCGTGGGTGACTTAGCCGGACGAATGGCCGACAGGCGCTCGTTGAGTGCGGTCGCTACCGCTCCCGGTTCTGTAATGCAGCGACAAACTGAAGTTTCTCGGACACTCAATGGGCAAACTCACCGGATTCATGGACTACACGCGGGCTGTGTCGGTGGCTCGGCTACCCGCTGAACGTGTGGCTGATTGGGAAGAGTTTCATGGACATCTGCCGGAATCACATCTGCGTGAGCAAGGTGCTCGCTGCATGGACTGTGGTGTCCCCTTTTGTCATACCGGCAGGATGATCGCAGGTGCGGCTTCCGGATGCCCAATCAATAATCTGATCCCGGAATGGAACGACCTGGTGTATCGCGGCCAATGGCGCGAAGCGCTTGACCGTTTGCATCAGACCAACAACTTTCCGGAATTTACTGGTCGCGTTTGTCCCGCCCCCTGTGAAGGTTCTTGTGTGCTGGGTATCAACGATTCTCCCGTGACCATCAAGAACATCGAGCTGGCGATCATTGATCGGGGTTTTGAGTCAGGATGGGTAGTACCACAACAGCCCGCACCCCGTACGGGAAAAAGGGTGGCTATAGTAGGTTCAGGTCCCGCTGGTCTTGCTGCTGCTTCACAACTCAACAAGGCAGGTCATTGGGTCACCGTTTTCGAGCGCGCCGATCGCATCGGCGGCCTTCTTGTCTACGGCATACCAAGCATGAAGCTGGAAAAAAATGTGGTCCAACGCCGGCTCGACCTGATGGCCCAAGAGGGAATCAAGTTTGTAACAGGAACAGACGTCGGACGCGATTGTCCGGTCGATCGATTGCTGGCGGAGTTTGACGCGATTGTGCTATGTGGCGGCGCAACTCGGCCGCGCGACTTGTCCATCGAGGGCAGGAATCTTCAAGGCATCCATTTTGCAATGGAGTTTCTCACGACAAACACGAAGAGCTTGCTCGATAGTAATCACGAGGATGGGAGGTATCTGTCGGCAAAGGACAAAGACGTGATAGTGATCGGAGGTGGCGACACCGGTACTGACTGTGTGGGCACGGCGCTGCGTCATGGTTGCAGGAGTCTTGTCCAGTTTGAAATATTGCCGAAGCCACCACAGGAAAGGGCGGCGGACAATCCCTGGCCACAGTGGCCCAAGGTGTATCGGCTTGACTACGGTCAGGAAGAGGCAAAGACCCTGTTTGGTCAGGATCCCCGGCGCTACGCTGTTATGAGTAGGCGATTTATCGGTGATGATCGCGGACACTTGAGTGGAATTCAGACGGCGGAGATTGAATGGGTCAGTGGCGAGAATGGGCGACTCGTTCCGAAGGAGATTCCGGGCACGCAAAAGGAGTGGCCCGCGCAGATGATCCTGCTCGCGCTGGGTTTTCTTGGCCCGGAAACCGCCGGATTGTTGTCAGAGCTTGGGGTGTTGATTGATGAGCGTGGTAATGTGGGTGTCGACGAAGATAAGATGACCAGTGTACCGGGTGTTTTTTCCGCCGGCGATATGTCGCGCGGCCAGTCGCTGGTTGTTTGGGCCATTGCAGACGGACGGCGTGCGGCAAGGGGGGTTGACAAATATCTGATGGGCGACACGGTGCTCCCCTGAATAATGTGATCAACCATGAACCACACTCTTTCTATCGTTGTAGCTGACCAACCCGGCGAGCTTTCACGGATCGTCGGATTATTCAGCGCGCGCGGCTTTAATATCGAAACCATTTCTGTCGGCGCTACGCTCGACCCAAATTGGGCGCGCGTCACAATTGTGACTGACGGCGATGACCGCACCATCGAGCAAATCGTCAAACAGTGTGCGCGTCTCGCGCGCGTTCGCGATGTGCAGGACGTGACGACAAGCCCTCACATCGAACGTGAAATGGCGCTCATTACGGTGAACGCTCAAGCGGGCGTGCAGCGGCAGGAAGTGCTTAGTCTGGTCGGGGTGTTTCGTTCCAAGGTAGTGGATATTTCCGACTCGCAGATGATCGTCGAGGCTTCCGGCAACCAGGAAAAGGTCGAGGCTTTTATCGAATTGCTGCGGCCGATCGGTATCCATGAAATCACCCGAACCGGGCGCATTGCCATCGGTCGTCTGTCAAACGGCAGCGTCCGGCCATCGGCCGATGACGACGAAGATAACTACGCGGTAAGTGCACCTTGAGAACTGTATACTGATCGTACTTGATCAAAGGCTCGAAAACTTTAGAGAGGATTGAACAAATGCAGATTTATTACGATAGAGATGCTAACCCAAATGTGTTGAGAGACAAGAAGATTGCTGTCATCGGTTATGGCAGTCAAGGTTTCGCCCAGTCAAACAACTTACATGAGTCGGGCTGCAACGTCACAGTCGGCTTGCGCCACGATAGCACTTCGATCGCGAAGGCCGAGCAATCGGGCCTGCCAGTGTTGCCTGTAGCGCAAGCTGCAGCCGAAGCTGACATCGTTATGATGCTCGTGCCGGACGAAATTGCGCCGGATGTTTACGCGCGAGATATTGCCGAATCGATGACGCCAGGAAAATTTTTGGCGTTCTCGCATGGGTTCTCAATTCACTATGGATTTATCAAACCACCCGCGGATGTGAGCATCTTCATGGTGGCGCCGAAGGGCCCTGGACATTTGGTGCGCCACGAATACAAGCGTGGCGCCGGAGTGCCAAGCCTCCTCGCGGTCCATCAGGATCCGACTGGCGATACAAAGCAGATCGGACTCGCTTACGCATCCGCTATCGGCGCCGGCCGCGCGGGGATCATCGAGACGAGCTTCCGTGAAGAGACGGAAACCGATCTTTTTGGCGAACAGGCTGTGCTGTGCGGGGGTTTGACCTCGCTCATCAAAGCCGGTTTTGAAACGCTTGTCGAAGCAGGCTACGCACCGGAGATGGCTTACTTCGAATGCCTGCACGAAATGAAGTTGATCGTCGATCTTATTTATGAAGGCGGCATCTCTGAAATGCGCTATTCAATTTCCAACACGGCGCAGTACGGCGACATGACGCGCGGCCCTACGGTAGTTAACGACGAATCCAAGCGTCGCATGAAGAGTTTACTGGCCGAAGTCCAGTCAGGTGCGTTCGCAAACGAGTGGATGAAAGAGAATCGCAATGGGAAAAAGCGTTTTCGCCAGCTCGAGGAGGAAACAAAGCAACACCAGATTGAACGTGTTGGCGCACAACTGCGCGAGATGATGCCCTGGCTCGCGGAAGGCCGGCTGGTCGATAAGGCGAAGAATTAAAAGGGAAACCGATCATATGTTCGATATGCTTTAGCTTGTCGTTTTCTAGCGTGAAGTCTTCTTGGATAGTCACGACAAGCTGAAGCATATCGGATATCAGCACGTTTCATGAACAACAACAGAAGCCGGAAGATAACCGAAGGCGCTGAGCGGACGCCGAATCGTGCGATGCTCAGGGCCGTAGGTTTCGGCGACGATGATTTCAGCAAACCGATCGTTGGCGTCGCCAACGGCTACAGTACGATCACGCCCTGCAACATTGGTCTGAATCTTCTTACCGAGCGAGCCATCAGTGCTTTGCGGAATGCCGGAACGATGCCCCAGGTATTCGGCACGATCACCGTTAGCGATGGTATCTCGATGGGTACGGAAGGGATGAAGTACAGTCTAGTGTCGCGTGAAGTGATTGCCGACTCGATTGAGACTGTTTGCCAGGCACAGAGTGTCGATGGTCTGCTGGCCGTGGGGGGCTGCGACAAAAATATGCCAGGCGCGATGATTGCCATCGCCCGGATGAATATTCCTTCCATCTTCGTCTACGGGGGCACGATCAAGGCCGGCCATTACGAAGACCGGGATCTTACCGTCGTCAGCGCGTTTGAGGCCGTCGGGCAGTACTGCGCCAATCGTATTGGCGAAAATGAGTTGTTGGAAGTTGAACGTCGTGCATGTCCGGGCGCAGGTTCGTGTGGGGGAATGTTTACGGCCAACACGATGTCCTCGGCAATCGAAGCGATGGGCCTGAGCTTGCCATACTCTTCGACTATGGCCGCCGAAGACGAAGAGAAGGCTGAGAGCGCGACTCGCTCAGGCCAAGTATTAACAGAAGCCGTTCAACAACAAATCCTCCCACGCGACCTTCTTACAAGAAAAGCATTTGAAAACGCGATTGCAGTTGTAATGGCGGTTGGCGGGTCCACTAACGCCGTGCTTCATTTGCTCGCGATAGCGCACGCCGCGGGTGTGACCTTGCGTCTTGAAGATTTTGAGACAATTCGGGCACGCGTCCCTGTTTTTTGTGATCTGAAACCTTCGGGCCGGTATGTCGCAACTGATCTCCACAAGGCCGGGGGCATCCCTCAGGTGATGAAGATGCTTCTCGTAAACGACCGGCTGCATGGCGATGCACTCACAATCACAGGACAAACTGTTGCGAAGGTGCTCGAACATGTGCCCAGCACACCACGGGCCGATCAGAACGTCATTCGTCGTTGGACCGATCCACTATACCCGCAGGGTCATCTCGCAATTTTGAAAGGGAATCTCGCAACCGAAGGGGCCGTGGCAAAAATAACTGGAGTGAAAGTGCCGCATATCACTGGACCAGCTCGCGTCTTTGAATCTGAGGAGCACTGTCTTGAGACAATTTTGTCAGGGGGGATTAAACCGGGCGACGTGGTTGTGATTCGGTATGAAGGTCCGAAAGGTGGACCAGGCATGCGCGAGATGCTTGCTCCGACATCGGCGATAATTGGCGCCGGACTGGGCGATGCGGTTGCCTTGATTACGGATGGGCGTTTCTCCGGTGGCACCTACGGCATGGTGGTGGGTCATGTGGCGCCCGAGGCTGCGGTTGGCGGCACGATCGCACTTGTTCAAGAGGGTGATTCAATAACTATTGATGCCGAGGCCCGACTGCTTAAACTCAACGTCCCGGAGGAAGAGCTGAATCGTCGCCGCGCAGCATGGCAGGCGCCGGCGCCGCGCTATCAGCGAGGAGTGCTTGCGAAATACGCCCGCCTTGTCTCCAGTAGCAGTGCGGGGGCAATCACCGATGACTTTAATCTCCGATAAACTTTAGTTTGGCGTGTTGATTGAGTAGCGGCACCTTTTGGATCAACCACTCAACTCTTCCTGCCAGTTTACAAATTCGTCATGCCCGCACGCGTGAGCGTCTAACAGGGCAATAAGCGAGCCCTACATGCCGATGCCCTTCAAGTGGTAGCGATCGGTATCGTAATACCTGGCGACGTCCACAGGGCTTATCGCTCCGGAAACCAAGGAGATATCGACCAGTGAAAGTTCGCACGCCGGAGCAATACCGCGGGCGGACACCAACGTTCCGAAATCGCCGGCAGCCACTGCCTCTGCTGCGCGCGCCCCAAACAACAGACCCATGATGCGATCGATCGGGCTTGGCGCGCCCCCGCGCTGAGGATGGCCCAGCATTACTGCTCGCGATTCGTAGGGCGTTTCACTCATGATTCTCCGTGCGAGTGCTTCTCCAATTCCGCCCAGACGCATGTGCCCAAAGGCATCATGACGGTCATCAATGGTGACCATCTCACCATCTTCGGCGCGCGCCCCTTCAGCCACGACGATTACCGCATAACGCGGCCTTTGTGAGAGTCCCCGGCTGAGACCAGGCTCGCCCAGCCTGACGCTGAGGAGCTTAAAAACTTTCTCATAGCGGAACGGATATTCGGGAATGAGAATGAGGTGTGCCTGGCCCGCGACGCCAGACCATAAAGCCAGATGCCCTGCATGACGTCCCATTACTTCAACGATCTGGACCCACCCGTGTGAGCCGGCGGGAGTGCGCGACCGCTCAATGACTTCAGATACGTTGCGAAGCGCAGTGTCGAACCCGAGAGTATAGTCAGTGCCGTTTAAATCTTTATCAATCGTCTTGGGAATGCCAACTACGCGAACTCCCGCTTGAGCGAGTCTCGCCGCTACGCCAAGAGTGTCCTCTCCGCCGCATGCCACGACCGCCTCGAGCTGGAGTTTCTTGATGTTCTCAATCACTTCTTCAGATCGATCGACAATATCACCGGACTCCGTCAATTGCCTAAAAGGGTTTGTGCGTGAAGAACCGAGATTGGTTCCACCATCGCGATCCCACCTGCGGACCGTTTCGCGCACCAGAGGTAGAACGTCTGGAAGCGGATTCAACAAGCTTCGCCAGCCGTCAAACAAGCCGACGACTTCCTCTCCCAGTTCGGAGCCACGATATACCAAACCTTTGATCGCGGGGTTCAATCCTGGAGCATCACCGCCGCCGGTCAGTACGCCAACACGCATCGCTTTAGCCATAAATTAAAAACATTATCTGCAATTGCCGCAGAAAGAGTCTGAAATATTTGAGTCCTTATCTGGACGTGATTAAATCACTTTTGGAACTCATCGCAAAGCGAGAGGTCTGATGCTCGTGTTTGGCGGCCCTCCGGGGGCGGCAAAGTCTCGCCCTGGGTATGAATACCATTAAAGGTTCAAATGATAACTCAACCGCATAGCCTCACAGGTCGGGAAGGTGGACCCAAATCATTGGTCATATATCATTTGACATTTCTCGTTTGCCCATTTAGGAGGGCTTAGGTGTCAATTGAATTCCCGGTTGAGCATCACTTAGTCTCAAGTAGTTCTCGAGGTTGGAAGCAAATGACAAATGAGAAATGTCAAATGATATATGACCAATGATTTGGGTCCACCTTCCCGACCTGTGGCGGCCTTTTCACCCTTCTTTTTTTGCTAAGCTAGACTTACACTCTTGCGGACCGGCCCCTAAAAATATGATGACTAACAATCGAGCTTCCTTCCCAAGGCGTAGGACCGCATGGATTGCTTTGCTGGTGCTTGTCTTGATCAGCCTGGCAATGGTGCTTCCGCCCGTTTGGATCGTTCAACCTTTCAAACCTCAATCTGAACGTGGGCTCGCGCTGTCTTATGTCCTGCGACGATGGTCTCCGTTAGTGACCTTGATCGCTTCGGTGTTTGCCATAATAATTGTTGCATGGCTCTGGAGTGGGACGCGTCGCTGGTGGCGCAAAGCAGTTTTTGTCTTGATTGCATTGCCGCTACTGGCCACTACCTGGTTTGCCCGCCAGAATCACTTCGAGTGGATGTTCAACCCTCTGGCCAATGCGACGTACGCCAAGCCCAATGAAGCGACGTTTATCAATGACACCGACATCGTGTTGGCCGTTGAAAAGAACGGGGAAGCTGTAGCCTATCCAATCCGCTTCATGGCTTATCACCACGTCGTTCAGGATGTTGTTGGAGGAACGCCTATAGTGGCGACTTATTGAACACTCTGTCACACCGGTCTGGTGTGGGAAGCGACAGTCAACGGCCGAATACTTCATTTTCATCTCGCAGGTATCAACAACCAGAACTTCATCATGCGCGATGAAGAAACGGGCTCATGGTGGCAACAGGTAACGGGCGAAGCGATCCAGGGGCCGCTCAAGGGTCAGCACCTGCGATCCGTGTTTCATGATGAACTGACGCTCGGCTTATGGAAGAGCGAAAGACCTCAGGGCCGTGTGCTGCGGCCGAATGAAGCCGTGCTGCGTGCTGGAGAATATGCTCCCGCTAACTGGGAAGAGCGAATGGTGCGCGTGCCAGTAGCAACATCCAATAAGATTGATAATTCTCTTACACCGCGTGCCCTTGTTGTTGGCATCAGTCTTAATGGAACGGCGCGGGCTTACCCGTTCGACGCACTGTTGAAGCAAAGTCCGATACTTGATGATGTGGGCGGAGTTCCTCTTGTCATTGTGGTTGGCGACGACAAGAAATCCGTTCGCGCATATGAGAGGTTGGTTGATGGTCGCAGATTGGAGTTTTTTGTTAAGCAGCAGACTCCTCCATTGCGACTAATCGATGCCGAGACGGGTAGCGAATGGGATTTCATGGGGAAGGCTGTTGGCGGTCCGCTGACCGGAAAGCAATTGCAGAGGATCGCGGTACTCAACGATTACTGGTTTGACTGGAAGGGATATAACTCCAACACGTCGATCTATGACCTCGGCGGCCGCTAGGCTAGTCTCTTAACTCGATGTTCCTTCTTCGACTCGCGCCAGATCGTCCCACGACTCATCTGTTGAAATGTCGCTCAACGTCCTGTTCTAACGTTGAGTGGTATTGTCCGAATCATTTAGTCTCGGCATCCTGAGACACCACAGTCGGTACGGCCTTGTCACTGGCTTGCATCGCTGATTAGCACAACATCACTCGTGAGCACTCCCCTCGACGCAACGAGATTACCTTCTCGTGACCAGTCAAAAGCAAAAATGCTGCTATCAGTAAATCCTGTTAACTGCTTTGCCGGGCCTCCGTCGATCGGTTGGGCCCAAAGATTATCGATACCACCACGGTGATCTACGAAAGTCAAACTGCGACTATCCGCACTCCAACGCAAAGCCGTGTCCCATTGAATTTGGACCGTAGGAGCTACTTCAAAAGTTTTCATCTGCTTCCCGCCTTCGAGCGAGACAAGACCCAGGCGCCAATGGGAACCGGCCAGGCCATCGTTTTGCCAGAAGCCGAGCCACTGACCATCGGGAGAAAAAACGGGTCGGATGCCAAAGCCTTCGGTGACCTTTGATGGCGTGCCGCCTTCAATCGGCACCTTCCACAATGTACCCGACACTCCCGACTCGAAGTGTTCGTACACGACCCATTTACCATCCGGAGAAAACTGGGGCCAGTTACTTTCGGAGTTACCTGTGGTCAGCTGAACGGGATTGCTGCCATCGCGGTCCATGCGCCAAATCTGAAAAATGCCGGAGCGATTGGAATGGAAAACGATAAAACGATTGTCGGGAGATACTGCGGGCGCGTAGTTGCGTTTCACTCCGGACGTCAATTGTCTGCCACTCGAACCATCAGACGCTATTTCGTAAATGTCTGCGCTCCCGCTGGCGTCTGACGCATAAACAATCTTGCCGTCGGGTGTCCAACATAGATCGAAATACCGGCTTCGGCCCGGTGTGATTTGCGCTGCATGAACAGTTTCAGCTTTTGGTGCGGTCCAGATATTTGCAAGCGTTTGCATCTGGATTGTTACCAGAGAAGACGCGTCTGCCGTCAAGATCGCTGCCCGGTAATCGCTGAGGTCATTTGTGAGAGCGCGGACGCTGCCATCAATGCCCAGATACCATATTTGTTCGAAAGAAGCTCCTTGAGCCTTGGCTGACATTATTACCGCGCTTGAGTCCGGCAAGAGACAAACGTTATCGGGCTGCTCGAATCGTTGCGTAGAAAGTGGAATCGTCCGTTCGACATGATCCGCCACGCGTATTTCATGAATACTGACAAAAAAGCCGGACGCATCAGAATTTACGATTGCCAGGTCAAGACTCTGATCGTCTTCGGTCCACGAGGGCATGGCGTCCCAGTCCCAGCCAAACCTATCCGGCCAATGGCGAGTCGCCAGTATCTGCTCGTCGCTTCCGTCGGATTTCGCGATCTTCAACCTATCGATCCGGTTTGTGCGGTCGTGATGCACAAAAGCTATGCGCTTGCCATCATGCGAGTAACGGGGTGGTCCTGCCTCGGGATTCACTTTGACGGCAGGCGCGCCCGTTCCGAGTACGGGGACTTTGTAAATGTCGAGGGAGTCATTATCGCTTCGCGTCGAATAGCCATAGTATATAAAGGCTTCTTCTGGCGAAAAGACCAGGCCGCGATAGTGCCCGTCTCTGGGCGGGGAGATCTCGAGGTTTCCGGCACTTTCCACTTGCCGCAACCACAAGCTCTCCTTACCGCCCTCGCCCTTTACGTAAGCGACGTATTTACCGTCCGGAGAGATTGAGGCGAACAATGCATTTCCATTGGTCGTGAGCTTCGTCACATTTATTCGTTGGAAGCGCGGACGAAATCTGGAGCTCGAGTCACTCCTCCTCGAGAATCTGTAGATCGCGAACACTGCGCCGGCGGTGACTACGAGTGCAAGCGCAACCAATCCAAGACGGGTTGTCAAAACGCGGCTGCGAGCAGCTGGCCCACCAACCATCGTCAAGCGAGAGACCTGCAACTGATCAGTATCAACCGCCTGTTCATGTCCGGTTGAAATCCCGTTGCGCCCTTGAACAATCTTCGAGCCGGCACTCAAAGCCGGCGCGATTGAATGGTCACTCCGCAAATCTCGTTGCAAGCTACGAAGATCAATAGCCATTTCTTTGACTATTTGATATCGCTCGTCCGGATCCTTCCGCAGCGCTTTTCTTGCAATTCGTTCGAGTTCCAGGGGAGTCTCAGCAACGTATTGGGAAATCGCCGGCTGATCTTTCTCAACAATTGCCACGACGACGTCGGTCGGCGTTGCGCCGGAAAAAGGTGGATGGCCAGAAAGCATTTCGTAAAGCACGACACCAAGACTCCAGACGTCTGTGCGTGCATCAACAACAACTCCACGAGCTTGCTCCGGCGACATATATGCAACTGTGCCCATCACCATGCCTGGAGTGGAATTAACCAGCAGGGTTGACGTCGTCGATTGGGAGTCGAGTTTGTTTGTTCCGCTCAGCTTTGCCAGGCCGAAGTCGAGGACCTTCACGTAACCATCCTGCCGTACTATGATGTTTTCCGGCTTGATGTCACGATGTATGATACCTGACTGATGGGCCGCTGCTAGCGCCTCCGCAATTTGAATCGCGGTGTGCAGCACTTCGCCGAGTTTCATCTCTCCATTGTTTATGCGTTCACGCAATGTTACGCCCTCGATGTATTCCATTGCGATGAACGGGCGTCCCTCATCCGTCTCGCCAACCTCGTGAATCACACAAACGTTTGGATGACTCAATCTTGAAGCAGAACGAGCCTCCTGTCTGAAACGGCGCAGGCGTTCCGGATCGCCGCCGACATATTCAGGCAGTAACTTGATTGCAACGAGGCGCCCTAGTGTGGTGTCCTTCGCGAGATAAACCTCTCCCATACCTCCCTCGCCAATCGGCGCAACGATTTCATAGTGGTTCAGGCGTTGGCCCACCTCGAGTTGGTGTTGTACTCCTACTAGCGACTCTGCTGCAGCTGCTACCGCTGGGGACTCCATAAAACTGCCTGCCTTTTGGTAAGACTGGAGCAGGGAATCCAACTCCTCGCGCAGCGACGGATCGCCGGCACACGCGTGATCGAGAAACGCAATTCGTTCGGCGCCCGAGCGTTCGACCGCTCCTTTAAACACTTCCTTCACCTGCTGCCAATGTTCAGAACTAACTTTGCTCATCACTACTAATCTCACGGTGAAGCCATGCCTTCGCCATGCTCCAGTCGCGTTTCACTGTAGCTGGTGAAATGCCTAGCACCTCAGCTGTCTCTTCGACTGTCAAGCCGCTAAAAAATCTCAATTCCACGATCTTCCCCTGTTGTTCATCAATCTCTGCCAGTCGATTCAAAGCCTCGTCGAGGGCTACAACATCGAGTTGCGGTGCTTTGGCGATTGCCACGGCGTCTTCAAGTGGAACCCTTATGTCGGAACCGCCACGTTTCGCCCGCTTTCTGGTGCGGGCATGGTCGACAAGAATGCGTCGCATCAACTGCGCCGCAATACCGAAGAAGTGCGCACGATTTTGCCAATGAACATTCTTCTGATCGATCAAACGTATGTACGCCTCATGAATTAGCGCGGTGGTCTGCAGCGTATGTCCGGCGCGCTCGTGCCGCAGATAGCGCGCAGCCTGCCTGCGTAATTCGTCATAGACGATTGGCACAAGTCTGTCTAGCGCTTCCTTGTCGCCTTGTCCCCAGCCGATTAGCAACTGCGTTACGTTTTGTGGTGCTTGCGACATTCAATCGTACCCGAATTCAATTTGAACCAGAACCCTTTTGTACGTCTGAGCATAGAATTGAGTTCGCCTGCGGTCAATTTGCCTTCATGACTATGCCTTGAGCCCGTTTTGTCCTTGATGTCGCGTTAGTAGATGAAGGCAGCAATAGAGCTAGCCTCAATCGGAAAAACCAAAGGAGTCGTATGAAAATTCAAATTATGAGAAGCATAGCGATAGTGGGCCTCTTCTTCATGCTGGCCATTGCGAGCGTTAGTGCTCAGACACCAAGCAGCGTAGAAGTTAGCATTCCATTCGACTTCTCAGCAGGGACGGCAAAGCTGAAAGCTGGCGACTATAGCATCAAGAGACTATCGGGAAATGCGCTCGCGATTCGCCGCGACGGAAAAACGACCGCGCTAATAAATGCCCCGCTGACAATCGGGTCGCGAGATTCTAAAGCAGGCGAACGGTTGGTTTTCAATAGGTATGGCGCGCAGTATTTCCTTTCGCAAATTTGGCTAAGTGTCGACAACGGCCAGCAACTATTTCCCTCGAGCTTAGAAACGAGGATTGCGCGGGAAAGGAAACCTGGGCACAACAAATCGCTACCCCAGCGTGTGGAGATCGCGGTTCGTACAAAATAAGTTAATCGTGCCAAGACGATTCGCTTGAACGGGGGCGGGCCCAAGTGTCCGCCCCCGTTTTTTGGGTAAACATACTTGACTCATCCCGTTCAGCCTGTCGACTGTCAAAGGCTAAGACGTCCTAAATCACGGCTTCGCCGCTCGATGTGAGGCGGTGGCTTCGCCCCGCCGTTGAGTGCCGGATACACCTGGGCTGTGCCCCAAGGGCACAGCCCAAATGGACCGGGCAAACAACGGCCGGGCGAAGCCACCGCCTCACATCGAGCGGCGAAGCCGCAATCCCTGAACGGCTTTGTCATATGACGCAGACGTGCAGCATGAATCTGGATGAGTCAGGTATGTTATTGCCAGAATTAGGACACTGCGGTCGCGACCGACGCTGCGGTGTGGTTTGTGCTCGTTACCTCCCCGCAGTTATTGTGTGACCTGTGAACTGCGCCAGGAATTTCAGGAACCGTTTGGTGCCTTGCTGCGCGGCTCTGGCGGCTTTGTTCCTGTTTGGCCCAGCGGCGGCGCAGCAGGACCACACGCTCACTGGCGACATACGCGTGCATAAAAGTTTCCACTCGAAGATATTGAATAACGATCGAGATATTTTGGTTTACTTACCGCCGAGTTATGAATCGAGCAAGAAAAAGCGATATTCGGTTCTTTATCTCAACGATGGGCAGAACCTGTTTGATGGCGCCACATCTTTCATTCCCGGGCAGGAATGGCGTGTCGATGAGACAGTACAGTCGTTAATTGCCGCCGGGCAAATTGAGCCACTGATTGTCGTCGGTATTTACAACACCGGCAAAGATCGGATTAATGAGTACACACCGACTGAAGACCAAAAATTTAAAATGGGCGGCAAAGCGGACCTCTATGGCCGCATGCTCGTTCAAGAACTAAAGCCTTTCATTGATACAAACTATCAGACCCGCAAAGAAGCGCGACATACCGGACTAGGAGGCTCCTCGCTGGGCGGATTGGTAACACTGTATCTGGGACTAAAATATAGTGACGTCTTTGGCAGGCTTGCAGTAATGTCTCCCTCAGTCTGGTTTGCAAACAAACAGATCCTGCGCGAGATAGAAGCAGTGCGGAAGAAGCCGCCCCTGCGCATCTGGGTAGATACTGGCACGAAGGAAGGAACTACCGTCGAAGAAGCGCAACAGACCGTAGTTAATGCGCGGCTATTGAAAGAGACACTTGTAAGAAAAGGTTGGCGACTCGGAAAGGATCTTAGTTATTTTGAGGCTGAGGGAGCGGAACACAATGAACGGGCATGGGCCACTCGAATGGAGCCCGTTCTGAAGTTTCTATTTCCGCGATGACACAGGAATATCGCTCCCAGGGGTGAACTTTTAATAATGTGAAGGAGACGACGATGAAGAATTGGAAGCCGTATCTTAGCAGTCTACTCGTAGCGCTATTTGTTGCTTGCGTTTTGCCCCTGCCAGCCTTTGCTCAAGGTCCCGTGACCATACTTGTCGGTCCCGAACTTGCGAAAGTGGTCCCCACGGCATTTTATTTTCAAGGTCAAAGCGCTCCAACGCAAATGCGGAATTCTGCCGCAGCTCGTTTTGGCAGCACCCGGTACGTGATCGCGGGGTTCGTGGATACCTCCGGCTATGCCGCCGACGTGCGGGCCAAATACGAAGGGTTTCTGATTACCGACTCGCCGATTACGATCAACGGATCCGATCTCGGCACTGGCGCTTACGGATTTGGGTTTACAAATGATGGAAAATTGAATGTTCTCGATCTGGCCGGAAATGAAATCCTATCAATCTCGACGACCAAAGACGGCGCGATGAAGCGGCCACGTCCTCTTACGATGACAAAGGTCGGTAATACGGTTCGCATTTATGCCGGCAAAGATTACGCCGTTATAGCCGTCAAGTAGTCGCGGTCATTTGCCTTGCTGCTGGATACAGTCTTCAATAGATATTGAACTATGCCATGGTCGCCTCTGCCGCTGATTTTGCTTTGTTTCCTAACGCCGTATCCGACTAGCGGTCAGCAGCCATCTCAAACTCCAACTCCCGCACCAGCCCGCACCGGCAAGTCTTATAGTAGTGGCGGCCCGGAGAAGGCCCCGCCCACTCCACGGCCGCAGTCGCAATCTCCAGTCACCTTCACCGACATCACCAGCGAGTCGAACATCACTTTTAGGCATGAAGCTTCGGCCACTTCGCTAAAGTATCTGATCGAAGCTATGGGTGGTGGCGTGGCGATATTTGACTTCGACAACGACGGGCGTATGGATCTTTTCTTTACTAACGGTGCGCTTTTAAAGGACCCAATGCCGAAGGGCGAAGCGCCTGACAAACGGGACCAGAAATATTGGAACCGGCTATATCATCAAAAGAAAGATGGTACGTTTGAAGATGTTACTGAAACGTCAGGACTCAAGGGTGAGGGTTATAGCATGGGCGTCGCCGTGGCTGATTATGACAATGATGGGTACCCCGATCTATACGTCACGGGATATGGCGCCAATCACCTCTATCACAACAACACAGATGGTACTTTCACCGACGTTACTAAGAAGTTGGGCGTAGCTGCGGGTGGGTGGTCTACGAGCGCTGCGTGGCTTGACTATGATCTGGATGGCAGGCTCGATCTTTTTGTCGGGCGGTATGTTGAATGGGACTTCGATTTGGGGGCGATTTACTGTGGTGAAGGCCGAGCGGGGTATCGGGCTTATTGCCATCCTGATAATTTTCGCGGCGCCACAAATATCCTGTATCATCAGCGCGCTGATGGTTCATTCGAGGACGTCAGTGTGCAAGCGGGGATAGCAGAGCCCGGAGGCAAGGCACTGGGCGTTGCTTTAGCCGATTTTGACAACGATGGACTGCTGGATATTTTCGTAGCCAACGATAGTGTGCGCCAGTCGCTCTATCACAACAAGGGAAATGGAACCTTTGAGGATATTGCTGTGATGTCCGGGGCCGGCTATGACGAAAATGGAAAAACTTACGCTGGCATGGGTGTCGATACGGCCGATTATGACAACGACGGCCTTATCGATCTCTTCATCACGACGCTTTCAAACGAAACCTACCCGCTCTATCACAACGAAGGGGATCTGAGTTTCACTTATGCGACCAACTCCTCGGGTATAGGTCAGATAACCCTGTTATATTCCGGTTGGGGCACTCACTTTATTGATGCCGACAATGACGGACTGCGCGACATCTTTGTTGCTCAAGGTCACGTCCTCGATACCATCGAGAAAACGAGCTCGTACCTGAAACATAAGCAGACACCACTCTTGATGCTCAACACAGGGAAGGGGTTCGTGAATGTTTCAGCAACTGCGGGACGAGCCTTTAGTACTTCGTTGGCGGCGAGGGGAGCGGCCTTTGGCGATATAAACAACGATGGTCAGATCGATATTGTGATGTCTACACTCGACGGGGCGCCGGTGATCTTGCGCAATGAGGGCACGAAGAACCATTGGTTGGGCTTGTCTCTAATTGGCTCAAAATCAAATCGCAACGGAATCGGCGCCAGGGTTACGGTTACTGACAGCGCGGGTAAGAAGCAGGTTTTTAATGTTAACACTACCGGCAGCTATCTATCGGCGAATGATCCGCGGCTGATCGTAGGTTTGGGAGCGGCAACCGGTGTCCAGTCGGTGAAAGTGCAGTGGCCCAGTAGACGGGTCCAGGTTGTTACCGGCAAGTCTATCGATCGTTACCTTGTAATCAATGAGCAAGATGCTCATTGAGGATGGTTATCCTCACGGGCCGCAAAAAAAACATTGACAGGCCCTGCAAACTGTATTAAATACTTCGTTCGTTTACGCAACAAACTACCGATAGGGCTTCTATCGACCCAGTCTCCCGCTTTTTGCTGACGGTTTTTTTTCAATCGCGAATTTTAGCCAGACGGAGCCATGAGCCCCGCGAGTGGGCCTTGGCCGTTAACCTGGGGTAAGGACCAAAACTCAAAGGCCACTTTTGCCTGGAGGCAGGTAAGAGTGCCCTCATCTCTTGGAAGGCACACGAGGAGCAAATATGACTATCCATCGGAATATTGCCCGACTACTCAAAACAGTCGGTTCCGTCGCTTTCCTTCTTACGACATTCATCATTCCCGCGATTGCGCAATCAAACAAAGGTGAGATCAAAGGAACTGTCAGGGATCAGAGCGGGGCTATTGTTCAAAATGCCCAAGTGACGGTTACAAACTCAGGAACGGGCGCAGCGCGTACAGTGAGTACTGGAGATGATGGCACCTACTATGTACCACTGCTCGATCCGGGTATTTACCGAGTGGAAGTAGTTCCACCTGCTGCGCTCAACCTCCAAAAATCGCTCCAGGAAGCCGTCACTGTGCAGACGGCTCAAACTGTGCCGCTTGATATTTCACTTCAATCAGGAAGTGTGGGAGCGGAGGTTACGGTTACTTCAGCCGCTAGTTTGGTCGAAACTGAGACGAGCGATCGCGGCAGCGTCGTGTCGGGCCGTGAGGTGACGGAGTTGCCCTTATCGGGTCGCAACTTTACGCAATTAGCAACCCTGACGCCGGGCGTTGTTCGTGCCAACAATGTCGGTCTCGGTGGTGGACCCGAGGCGCGGTCATTTAATAATGGCGATCCGCGCGCGGGTAGTGGCGGCCCCGGCAGCAGCAATGCGCAAGGCAGTTCGGAGTCTTCTCGTTTCAATCGCTCGGGTGGCGCAGCGATTTCCGCCAACGGTCAGCGTGCTACCAACAACAACTTTTCGCTCGATGGCGTAGACAATAACGAACCCCAGTTTGGAACGATTGGGACATTCCCGAACCCTGACGCGATTGCTGAGTTCAAGGTCACAACCAGTATTCCACCAGCGGAAGTTGGTCGCGCCGCAGGTGCGGTCATCAATACCTCCATCAAGTCAGGTACTAATGATTTTCACGGTTCGTTGTACTACTACGGCCAGAACTCCGCGCTAAACGCTTATCACGTTGCGCTCAAGACCCGGCTTGCCGAAGCAATCGGCCGCGGTTCATCAGCGGCAGAGATTAGTCAACTAAAAAAGGCCGTCCAGCAGATACACGAGTTTGGCGGGACCATCGGCGGCCCCATTTTCAAGAACAGGACTTTCTTCTTCTTTGATTTCCTGGGCCAACGAAACAACCTTCCCTTTCCGACGAACTCGGTGGTGCCAACCGCACTGTCACGCATCGGGAACTTCACCGACTTTCCGAGTGGAACTATTTTCAATCCCTTCACCGGCCAGCCATTCGCTGGAAACATTATCACCTTGCCGCTAGATCCTGTAGGTAAGGCTTATCTGGCAGCTTATCCCTTGCCGACGCGCAACATCTTCAACCCCATGGGCGACAACAACAACGTCAACGGCAATAACTACTTTACTCAGCGCGCCAACCAGGAAAGAATCAACAATCCGGAGGTCAAGATTGACCATAAGCTTTCCGACAAGAACTCGTTGTCAGGGCGCTTTAGCAATCAGCCTTTGAGAACCGTGCGCGCCAATCTTTTTCCGGGAAACATACCGACCGCTGGTTTCGGCGCTGGCGAAGAACGCGGCAACTCCCGACAGGTTACCATCAGTGATATTCACACATTCAGTCCAACCGTCCTGAATGAGTTCCGTTTTGGTCTGACAGATATCCAGATCTCAATCTTCAACTGCGGCGTAGGAGGGGCTTGCGGCGTCAGCCCAACCTTCTCTAAAGACATTGGCATTCCCAATGCTAACGACGGTTCGCTCGAGGCCTCCGGCGGCGCTCTGATCGGCAACTTTGGCAATGGCTTTCTGGAGTTCACCGGTGACGGCGGACTGTTCCAGGTCAAGAGTAAGAACCCGTACTTTGGTGACACGGTTACAATCGTTAAGGGCAACCAGGTAATCAAGACAGGCGGCGAATTGCGCTTGCGCCATCTCAACACGATTGATGGTGGTCGCACCGGTGCTTTGAAAGGTCAATTCCAGTATGGTGACACTGGCCCGATATCCCAGCCGCTTGCTACTGGGCAGCTCTGTCCAGTAGCGTCGACCATTGTGGTGAGTGGCCAGACACAATGCTTTGTCAGGCCCGATGGAATTCCCTATGGCGGCGCCGGAAACGGTCAGGCCAACATGCTGCTCGGCTTGCCGGCGATCTTTGTTAGCAAGAGCAAGATTTTCGGCGGTCCATTCAACCTGCGGTCCCAGGAGTTGGGACTTTTTATACAGGACGACTGGAAAGTTAACAGCAGGTTGACGCTCAATCTTGGCCTGCGCTATGACCTATTCCTGCCTTACTCAGAAACGAATGGTCGCTACAGTCTCTACAGCATCGATCAGCGCAAAGTGCTCGTCGCCGGTGGCAGCGGCAACCGAATTATCGGGACCGACAAGAACAACTTCGGTCCTCGCGCCGGATTTGCTTACGCGCTCAACCAAAACAAGACCTTAGTAGTTCGCGGTGGTTATGGTTTGCTCTACACACTCGATGGCGTTGACTATCCGCCGGGTGTTCGCAACCCCCCTTTCACTAACAGCATTGCGCTGAATCAGAATGGTTTCAACACGAGCCCGACCGCGACGACGTTCACTCTGGCAACCGGACCCCCAAATATAACCGCACAGGTAGATCCGAATAACATTCCTGTGGACATTGGTGTATTTGCCATCGATCAGAAACAGAAGACGGCCTACGTCCATCAATGGCAGTTGAGTGTTCAGTATCAGCTCTCTAAGGATTACTCACTGGATGTCGGGTATGTCGGCAACCGCTCACACAATCTACTCTATGCGAATGACATTAGCTCAGGTGGCTTGGCATTGGCGAAGAACAGTGCGGGCCAATTTCTGAACAACGCGGTGCTTTACACAAATGGAGCGTCTTCCAATTACGACGCCCTGCAAACACAATTGCAGAAAAGGTTCTCGCGTGGCGTTCAGGGCCAGCTTTCTTACACCTGGGGTCACACAATAGACAACAATACGGGTATCTTTAACGGTCTTGGCGACTCGCGCAACGGCCGCGGTGGTCCAATCAATCCGTTTAATCTTAATCAGGACAGAGGCAACTCATCGTTGGACGTACGGCACCTGTTGTCTGCCGACGCAATTATCGACCTGCCGTTCGGCAAGGAGCGACGTTATCTCAGAGATGCCCCCGACCGGCTGGTAGGAGGTTGGCAGTTAAACATCATTGAGTCTGCGCGTTCGGGTTTTCCTTACAGCGTGGTATGCGATAACTGCAACGGGGCTAACCGTCCTTCACTCATTGGTGATCCGTTCGCCAGCGTGCCGGCTGGGTTACTACTTAACCCGGCAGCTTTTACGACCGCGGCAAGCACGCAGGTTACGGTCACGAATGCCGCCGGACACACGATCAGATTCGGCACGCTTGGACGCAACACGTTCCGTGGTCCATCGATTTACAATACGGACTTTTCGGTGTTCAAGAATACAAGGATCACAGAGAATACGAAGGTGCAGCTCGGGCTGGAATTCTTCAATGTCTTCAATCATCCGAATTACTCGGTCCCGCAAAACAATGTGTCCAATGGCGATTTCGGTCAGATTAAGAACAACGCCTTAGCAGGACGAGTTGTTCAGTACCGGTTTAAGTTTATTTTCTGAGCCGGCGTTTCCAGATTACGGGCCGCATCATTCCATTGGTGTAATAGCGAGCGCCGTCAGGCGGCGCTCGCCACCAAAACTCAGTAGTGTCCTAATTTGAAAATGTCTTAATGCATTCTCTGTGTTCTCCGTGCCTCAGTGGTGATAAAAGTGTCCAAAACTATTTTCACCACGGAGACACGGAGAACACCGAGAACCTCGTGAGAGGTGAAATTAGGACATTACTCAGAACTCCGAATGCTCGCTCAGGTGAATCTCTTTTGCTAAAATCCTCTTGTTTCCCGCGGATTTGGCGTAAGCAAAAATGAAAGTGAAATTGAGCGGTCTGATTTCGATTCTGCTGTGGTGCGCCCTCCCCTTACTCGCCCAAACACCCTCCCCTGCAGGCGCCACGCGCTCGCACGTTGAACGCTTCAGCACACCTGAGGTACGCGCCGAGAAGACCGAAACGGACGAGACTGCAAAACTCAAAGCAAACCCGCAAGACGCCGAAGCCCTGAATGCTCGCGCGCTGGCTCGCTTGCGACTAAATCGCTATCAAGACGCTTACAATGATCTCCATCAGGCGGTCGGGCTTAAGCCGACGAATGCAGACTATCAGGCCAACCTTGGTTATGTACTATGGAAACTGGGCCGTGCCAATGAAGCAATCGATGCTGAACGTGCGGCGCTAAAGCTGGACGACAAAAACTACACCGCACATTATCAGCTCGGCCGGTTTCTGCTGCGTATCGGTGATCCACGACAACTGCCGGAAGCGGCCTTGCAATTTCGCCGCGCGCTCGAACTGGATCCGCGACAATATGATGTGCGCTTTGAACTGATTGCCGTTTATCGGCTGCTCAACGATGCGGCTCGCGCCATGTCGCAACTGCTATTGGTCCAGGACGCGCGGCCGTCCGATGCGCGAGTGCCTTACGTCAGAGGCTTGCTCGCTTCCGATCGCGATGATCTGAACGCCGCCGTAAATGATTTTCGGGAGGCGCTGCAGCGTGATCGCACGCTCGTTGGCGCCTGGCAGGATTTGGGCCTCGCCTATGTGAAGTTGAACCGTTGGCCAGAGGCGGTCGAAGCCTTCGCAGAGTTGGCAAAACAACGAGCAGATTCGGGGGAAGTGGCATACCTGCATGCGCTTGCTCTTTACAACTCACAAAAGAGCGAAGCCGCCGAAAAAGAAGTGCGGCGAGCGTTGCGGATCGATCCGGGTGCGGCTAACGCTTACACGCTGCTCGGAATAATTCTCGCCTCCCGTGGTAATGTCAATAGCGAAGCCGGCGAATCTTTAACTCAGGCGGTCGCATTAGACCCGGCGAATTACGATGCGGTTTTCAATTTGGGACGTGTCCAGTATGCGCAGAAGGATTACGAAGGTGCGACCAGGAGCTTCCGCGCGGCAGTTAGATTGAAGCCGAAACTTGCTGAAGCGCGTTTCTTCCTTGGCACGTCATTGGAGTCAGGTGGCGACTCGGCCGCAGCGCTGAGTGAATACGAAGAGCTCATCAAGCTCGATCCGGAATCTGTCTATGGCCAGTTAGGTTCAGGGGTGCTGCTCTTGAAGCAAGGCAAGAAAGACGAAGCTATCAGCGCACTGCAGCGAGCAATTGCGATTGATCCCAGGAACTTTGAGGCGCGCTGGTCGTTGGGCAGGGCACTAATGCTGAGTGAGCGTTTCAAGGAAGCGGTAGCAGCCTTGCAGATAGTAGTCGCGCTCGACCCGCAACGAGCCGACGCGCACTATCAGCTGGGTCAGGCGCTGCGACGACTCGGTCGCAATGAAGAGGCTGGACGCGAGTTCGCGATCGTTGACAAGCTCAACACCGAGTTTCGCACAAATTTAGCGCCAAGGAATCCTTGAAGGCGAAAATAACGCGTGCAGAATCAATGTACTCAAGCGGCATCGATGGAACGGGCTTTGTGCCTGTACTTTTCGGTTGTTCTTTGCTGCCTCTCGTTCTTATTCAATGCTCGAGCGACCCACGCGCAACGAGTCCAGGTCCGCAAGCCTGCCACTCAGAGTGACGAGAATACAGCAGGGTTAAGTGCTACCGCGCGCAGTGCTATGGATGCTGCTGTCGCAAACTTGCAACAGGGAGCGCTTGCTGAAGCCGAACGCGCTGCGCGCCAAGCCGTTTCTGCTGCACCTCGTTCGGCCGTTGCGCATAATCTTCTGGGTGTTGTGTTGGACCGAGCAGGGCACGCCGAAGAAGGCTACGCTGAGTTCAGTACGGCAATTAGACTCGATCCAAAATTTGTGAGCGCGCTTAACAATTTAGCACGTCACCTGGCTGAGCGCGGTCAGGCAAAAGAAGCGATTACGCAGTTCGAACGCGTTCTGAAACTGGACCCGGCGCATATTCAGGCACATTACAATCTAGGCACTCTCTACGCTGATGCGGGCGACTTCGCCAAGGCAGCGGAACATTTCGCCCAGGCGCGCAAAGCTGAACCTAACGACCCGCAGTTGGCGCTGGCTTTTCTCAATGTTGCTTATCGCGCTAATCGTTCGGCGGAAGCCGATGCCGCCGCCGTTTTGGTTGAAAACGCAGTTGGTGCTGATGCGCGTGGTCTATTTACCCTCGCAGCCGCACTCGCTAAGGGCGGTCAGTATGAACATGCGGCCCGTCTCTTCGCACGGGTCAACGAGCTTACGCCGCACACCTTTGAGGTGCTTTACAACCTGGGCGTCGCGCTTTACAACCTGGACCACAATGACGAAGCTGCAATGTATCTGGCCGAGGCTGCTGACCTCAACCCCGGACCTGCGGAGACGCACTTGCGTCTGGGACTTATTGCCAGTGCGCGCAACGACTCGATTAACGCAATTACTGAGTTGAGACATGTGCTCGAACGCGATGGTAAAAAGGCCGAGTACCATTTTCTTCTGGGCAGGGAGTATTTCCGAGTTGGTTACTGGGATGGAGCGATCAGCGAATACACAAACGCGATTGAATTAGAACCACAACAGGCAGCCTACGTTTTAGCGCGTGCGGATGCTTATTACCGCAAAGGTGACTGGAACGCCTCCGCAGCAGACTTCGATCGCGGGGCTGTTCTCGACCCGAACAGGAGCGACATTGAATACTGGCAGGGTTATGCACACCGTGCTGCAGGCAATTTCGATCGTGCTCGTGGCTACCTGGAGAAATTTCTTGCCAAAAACCCGAACAATGTCGACGCGCTTGCGAGTTTGGGATATGTGGCCATCGAACAGGGTAGGCTTGAGGACGCCGAGACTCCTTTAAAGCGAGCACTAAGTCTCGATCCCAACAATATTCCGGTGCTCTATGACTATGCACGCTTGGCGTTGAAGGAACGCAACTTTACTGAAGCGGCTACGCGCCTGCAGCAAGTGGTCGCTAAGAGCCCGTCCCATACGGCGGCGCACTATCAACTATTTCTTGCGTATACACGTCTCAAACAAACCGATCAAGCCCAAACAGAACTGGCCGAATTCAAGCGTCTCGATGCGTTGGAAAAGGATTCGACTAAGGAGCGTTCGACGGATGAAAAGCTGCGAATCCAGCAAATGCTAAACCAGCTTCCGCAGTAGACCAAGGTCGAAACATCAAGTACGAAAACCGGAAAGAAGTCTTCAATGAAGTTCTTAAGCTTGGTTTTAATCGCTATCGCTGTCTCTGCTGCGACGTCGATCCTCTATTCGCAAGAGGTCAGACCGCTCAAACCTTTTCAGGAGTGGTCGAAGAAGGAGGCCGAGGGTGTGCTCGAGGAGTCACCGTGGGCGGCGAAACAGGAAGTGCGCATCAGGTATGCGAGCACTGCGCGCCGTATAGCTGGTGGTGCTGTGCCGTCGACAAGTGAAGGCGGAGTAACCGACACGACGTCTACCAGCGGAGAAATGGGCGGAGCCGAAGCTCCGGTGGATTTTGTGTTTACGTTGCGACTTCGTTCCGCTGTTATTGTGCGTAGGGCTCTGGTTCGACTCAAACAATTGGAGACGAACTACGATCAGATGAGCAGGGGTGAGCGTGAGGCTTTCGATGCCAAATTGAAAGGATTACTGGAATGTCCCGCCTGTGAGCAGAACTATGTGGTCACGTTGAGTTCAAAATCGAAACAACGTCCCGGGGCAGACGCGATCTTCACGGCTTTTAAGGGTGGACGGCTTGCGGACCTACAGCGCTACGTCTTTATCGCGAATGGTCGCGGCGAGCGCCGCGACCTGATTCATTTCGTGCCGCCGAAAGCTCCCGGCGACGAGGCCATATTTTATTTTCCGCGCTTCAATGAGAAAGGTGAAGTATTGCTAACCCCTGCTGATACTGAGTTGATTGCTAACTTCACTAACAACGATATCAACATGAATACGAACTTTAAAATAGACGTTTCGAAACTTTTAGTGAATGGCCAGATTGACTTCTAAACTGGTCAGCACACTTGTCTGCGTTTTCGCTTGCGGTGTTGCAGTCTGCGCGGAAACAAGGTTTGAAGGCCCTTCCGTCAGCAAAGTCGAACCGCCATCGTGGTGGGCCGGCCACACGATTAATCCCGTCCGGCTGCTCGTGCGCGGTAAGAATCTGACAGGCGCGCGCGTTCGTGCAACGGAGCCTGCAATCCAGACCTCGAGCACATTCGTCAATCGCAACGGCACCTATCTCTTCGTCAATGTCGAAGTCAATCCGACGGCGCATCCTGGGTCTTATCCACTAATCCTGGAAACGGCGCAGGGAAATACGACGATCCCTTTTACGATTGAATCGTCCCTTGATCCTAAAACTCATTTTCAAGGCATCACTGCTGCTGACGTAATCTATCTGATCATGACTGACCGCTTTGCTAACGGCGACCCGACGAACGATGTTCCGAGGGACTCTCCACCAGCCGCCAACGATCGCAGCAATCCACGCGCGTATCACGGCGGCGATCTGCGCGGCGTGATCAACCATCTTTCATACTTAAGGGAGCTTGGTGTCACGGCCCTCTGGCTGACTCCATGGTATGACAACTGGAACGGTATCAATCAATGCGATAAGCCCTGGTGCCCGAATACTTATTACCATGGTTACCACGCCATCGATTACTACGGCGTTGAAGATCATTTTGGAAACCTGACCGACCTTAAGGAATTGATTGAAAGGGCTCATGCCCTCGGGTTGAAAGTAATTCAGGACCAGGTGGCAAATCATGTTGGCTCTCATCATCCCTGGGTGACCGATTCACCACTTGACGACTGGTTTCATGGCAAACTCGCGGACCACCAGCTGAACAAGTTTCAGAACAGCGTTCTCTTGTCGCCCCACGCCAACCGCGATGAGGTACGAAATACGCTGGATGGGTGGTTCAATGATGATCTGCCGGACATGAATCAGGATGAGCCCGAAGTCGCGCGCTATGAGATTCAGAATGCGTTGTGGTGGGTCGGAACGACAGGCATCGACGGTATTCGCCAGGACACAATTCAATACATGCCGCGGAGCTTCATCCGCGATCTTTCGAACGCGCTGCATCGTCAATATCCCCGAATGTGGATGGTAGGAGAGGTGTTCGAACGGGATGCCGCCCAAACAGCATTCTTCATCGGTGGACATGCGGGCTGGGATAACATCGATTCGAAACTGGATTCTGATTTTGACTTCCCACTCTGGAATACTTCGCTTTTGGTGTTTACGGGCAAACTGCCAGTACGCGCTTTGCGCGACCAGCTTAAGTATGATGCTCTCTATCCAGACCCACCGAAGGTGACTACGTTGGTCAACAATCACGACACGCCGCGGTTCATGTCGCTCGACGGTGCGACTCTCGAGGGAGCAATGATGCATACAGCGTTTACTCTCGCTGTTCGCGGAATCCCTCAGCTTTATTATGGTGAAGAGATCGCGATGGCAGGCAGGGAGGATCCTGACAACCGTCGCGATTTCCCCGGCGGATTCCCTGGCGATGAGCGAAATGCCTTTGCAGCTGCGGGCCGCACAGAGACTGAAGAGCGCATGTATGAATTGACGCAGAGCTGGATAAGACTACGAAGGCAACATTCGTCTTTGAGAAATGGAAGCTTGATCGATCTCTTCTACGACGACGACTCTTACGCGTTTGCGCGACAGGATCAAAGCGAGACTGTGATTGTTGCGTTCAACCGCGCCACCCAGGAAAAGAAGATTACAGTGCCGACCGGTCCGATCGGATTACGCAATGGGGCTGATGTTGCGCCACTTATTGGAACACGCGGCGGTGGACGTGTTGCGAACGGCCAGGCCACATTGACTGTGCCTGCTAGGACTGCAGTCGCTTTTGCGCTGCGTTAGTTTACAGAAACGCGAGCGGTGGAGACTGCGTGAAAACCAAGGCTGATGCCACGGCCTTGTGCCGTGGTAATTCACGTTTGTAGCTACGAAGGGCCTTGGAACGGATTCAGGATGCCACGGCCTTGCGCCGTGGAGGTTCACGTTAGCCGCCGCGCAACCGCTAACTGTTAACTAAGAGCATCAAGCGTGAAACTCCACGGCGCAAGGCCGTGGCATCTCAGAGAGTTCTGCAGCTTCTTTTTGTAGCCGCGAGCGTGAAACTCCACGGCGCAAGGCCGTGGCATCTCAGAGAGTTCTGCAGCTTCTTTTTGTAGCCGCGAGCGTGAAACTCCACGGCGCAAGGCCGTGGCATCTCAGAGAGTTCTGCGACTCCTTTTGTAGCCGCTAGTGTGAGTCTCCACGGCGCAAGGCCGTGGCATCCAAATTCGAGTTTTCGCAAAAGACTAACAAACATGAATTTTTCCAGAGCCAGTGGCGTACTGCTTCATCCCACTTCATTGCCGGGACCTTTTGGTATTGGCGATCTTGGTCCCGAAGCGTACGCGTTCGCTGATTTCCTCGCGGACAGCGAGCAAAGCATATGGCAGGTGTTGCCACTTGGCCCGACAGGTTACGGAGATTCACCCTATGCCTGTTACTCAGCTTTTGCGGGAAACACTCTGCTCATCAGTCCAGAGCAGTTAACCACTGAAGGATTACTCGAAAGATCTGACCTGGTCGCGACCTCACTGCCTGCTGAGCGAGTGGAATTTGGACGAGTTCATGAGGTTAAAGACGGTCTTTTGCGCAAAGCCTATGAGCGGTACAAGAGGACAACTGACACGAATCTGCGCAGCGGCTTTGAGACCTTCGCCCAACGCTACGCCGACTGGCTTGAGGATTATGCTCTCTTTCGCGCGCTGAAAGATGCTCACAATGGTGTTGCCTGGAATGAATGGGAACCGGCACTCGTACGTCGCACTCCTGCTGCTCTGACGCGCGCTCGCGAGCAGCTTCAAGAGCAAGTTGAGGCGCAGATGTTTTATCAGTTTCTTTTTTTCCGGCAGTGGTTTGCCCTCAAGCATTATTGTAATGAGCGAGGCATCAAGCTGGTTGGAGACTTGCCGATTTTCGTGGCCCACGACTCGGCTGATGTCTGGACCAATCCTGAGCAGTTCAAGTTGGACAAAAACGGAGCGCCGGTTGTTGTTGCCGGTGTCCCGCCTGACTATTTCAGCACAACCGGCCAGCTCTGGGGCAATCCTTTGTACAACTGGGATCGAATGCTCGACGACGGATTCAAGTGGTGGATCAAGCGAGTTGAGGCGACGTTAAGTGTTGTCGACATCGTGCGGGTGGATCACTTTCGTGGCTTTGCGGCCTGCTGGGAGATTCCGGGAGGCGACAAGACAGCGGAGCGCGGACGCTGGGTAGAAGCACCAGGCAAAGAATTATTCACTGCCATTCGCAAGGCGCTTGGCAGCCTGCCGATTATCGCGGAGGACCTCGGCGTGATTACGCCTGATGTAGTTGCTCTGCGCGATGAATTTGGTTTTCCCGGGATGCGGATTCTGCAATTTGCGTTCGGCGGCGACAAGAAGAACATGGATCTTCCTCATAACTACGTGCCAAATGTCGTTGCCTATACAGGCACTCATGACAATGACACGACTGTAGGCTGGTTTCGCAGCGTGGCTGGAGAAGGCTCGACGAGAACAGGCGAACAGATCGAGCGCGAGCGAACTTTTTGCATGAATTATCTGAACACCAACGGTAAAGAGATTCATTGGGCCTTCATTCGCGCCTTGTTTGCATCAGTCGCCAACACGGCAATCGTTCCCTTGCAGGACGTACTGGGGCTCGGAACCGAAGCGCGCATGAATCTTCCGAATAGCACTGAGGGAAACTGGTCGTGGCGATTCAAGGCAAATGCGTTGACAGACGAGATAGGAGCTCGACTTAAAGCATTAACCGAATTGTATGGGCGAGCAGAGCAAGCCTCTGCAGTGGGATGATGAAGGCCAACTCTAGCTGACCGGGGTAGTGTCCTAATTTCACGTCCGATGGCATTCTTCGTGTTCTCCGTGTCTCCGTGTGAAATGGTTTTGGATGCCTTTATCACTACGGAGGCAAGGAGAACACGGACAATGCACTAAACAATCTCAAATGAGGACACTGCTCTAAACAGTGTAGGTGTCAACTGAGATGCGATTCGCGAAACCAGAACGTTTCCGAACGATTCGAAAAGCGATAGCCAGTCTTTTCTTCTGCTTCGCCCTCGCCTCTGCCTGTTTTTCGCAAGTCCCAGTGATTCTCAAAGTTGAACCACCGAGTTGGTGGCTCGGCAGCACGGTCAATCCGGTTCGATTGATGATCACCGGCAGAAATCTGACAGGTGCTCGCGCACAGACACTTGGCCGAGGCTTGCGAGTTGTGGGCGCCCAAATAACTAACGCCCGTGGCAGCTACCTTTTCATGGACGTTTGGATCGCTCCCAACGCGCAGCCCGGACAGAAACAGATAATGATTACCGCCCCAGGTGGAAGCACTAATGCGAGCTTTGAGATCCTGGCCCCTTTAGGTCGCCCAGGTCGGTTCCAGGGCTTTTCGCCTGCTGACGTGATGTATTTGATCATGATCGATCGTTTCGCCGACGGTGATAAGACAAACAACGATCCGCCGCAATCCAAAGGTCTCTACGATCGCGGCAACAAGTTCTATTACCATGGCGGTGATCTGCAGGGCGTTATCGATCACCTCCCTTATCTGAAGGACCTAGGGGTGACCGCCCTATGGCTTACACCTTGGTACGACAACTACGATCACCCAAATGATATTGAACTAAAGGAAGGGAAGCCGAGCACCGGATTTCATGGATACAACCCGCAGGACTTCTACAAAGTTGAAGAGCACTTCGGGTCGCTCGCAACGCTGCGCCAACTGGTAGATATGGCACATCGCTCAGGCATCAAGATAATTCAGGACGAGGTTGCCAATCATACGGGTCCCTATCACAGTTGGGTTACTGATCCGCCAACGTCGACGTGGTTCAATGGAACGAAAGAACATCATCTCAATAACGTCTTTCAAACATGGGTGTTGCATGATCCACGTCCAGTCGAGGATTTGAAACGCGCAACGATGGAGGGTTGGTTCCTTGACTTTCTTCCCGACTTGAACCAAAACGATCCCGAGGTTGCACGCTATCTCATTCAGAACACGCTTTGGTGGATTGGTGTGACGGGGTTGGATGGCATTCGCATGGACACCTGGCAGTATGTGCCAAACAATTTCTGGCACGAATGGACCATGGCGCTGAAACGCGAATATCCGAACTTCACGGTCGTGGGTGAAGTGAAAGATGGCGACGTAGTGCACACTTCGTATTTTCAGGGCGGCCGTGTGCGTGATGGCGCCGACTCGGGACTGGATTCGTTGCTCGACTTCCCGCTCTTTTATCCAATTCGTCATGCGTTCGCCGAGAGCAAGAAGCTCGACGAGGTGCCCAAAACGCTTGCCAAAGATTATCTCTATACGAACCCAAACATCCTCGTGACCCTTCTGGGCGGACACGACGACGGTCGCTTCATGAGTGAGGAGGGGGCGACGATTGCGGGTCTCAAATTGGCCAACGCGTTTGTCATGACTGCGCGTGGTGTTCCACAGCTCTACTACGGCGACGAGATCGCAATGACTGGTCCGGATGAACCTACAACGCGCGCTGATTTTCCTGGCGGTTTTCCTGGCGACCAGAGAAATGCATTTACGAAAGAAGGCCGCACACGGGAAGAGCAGGACGTGTTTGACTATGTTCGCAAGGTCGCGCATCTGCACGCCAAGCTTGAACCACTCAAGCGCGGCTCGCTTGTTAACCTCTACGTTTCGGAGTGGCAATACGCCTACGCGAGAACGACGAAAGAGAGCGTTGTTCTGGTGGCAATAAACAATGATTCGAAGCCGGTGGTGATCACATTCGAGGTTTCCCCTGCTGGCTTGGCAAATGGGATGAGGCTGGTCGATAGGCTGGGGGCAAGCGGAAATCTTCAAGTTGAGAACGGAAAACTAAGCGTTTCACTGCCTTCGCGATCAGCGGCAATATTTGTGCAGAAATGAATTTTCGACTCCGTTTAGAGAGTAGTGTCCTAATTTGAGATTGTCTTAGTGCGTTCTGAGTGTTTCTCCGTGCCTCCGTGTTGGTAAAAGTTGCTGCCAAAAACCATTTCACTATGGAGACACGGAGACACGGAGAACCCACTGGTACGTGAAACTGCCATTTAGAGAGCGCAACTGTGCGCTCCGGTTCCGATGTGCCAGACATCCAAAACGTAGTGTCTTTCGTTTCTATGGCAAGGACCAAACCGTTAACCGAGCAGGTTGCGATCGTCACCGGCGGTGGTACCGGGATCGGCCGCGCGTTCACCGAGGTGCTCGCAGCTGCCGGCGCCCAAGTTGTGATCGCATCGCGTCGGTCAGACGTCTTACGCCGCACCGCTGACGAAATAAATGCGATGCTCGGTGCTGAGCGGGTTTTCTCACGTGAGTGTGACATCCGCGATCGCGCGGGGATTGAAGAGCTGGTCACCGATGTGTTAACGCGCTGGCAATCGATTGACGTACTTATCAACAACTCCGGTCTAGCCGTGCCGGAGACTGTCGAAGAGATCACAGATGAAGGTTGGGATAAGGTGATGGAGACGAACCTGCGTGGCGTCGTGCAACTGGTTCGTGCTGTTTTGCCACACATGCGGCAGAACGATTTCGGCGACATCGTTAATGTTTCATCGCAGGCCGGGAAACACGGTTACGCCGATGTTCCTTCTTATTGCGCTTCAAAGTTTGGACTGCTCGGTTACGCCGAAGCGCTGCGCGATCAATTGCGCAAGACTGACGCGAATATCCGCGTCTTCAATTTTTGTCCCGGACTGGTCGACGTGGAGAACATTCGGCCTGAGCAAACGCCGCGTGCGGGTTTTATTCACGTGTCAAACATGGCGCGCACGCTGATGTATGCACTGTCTCTCGATCGCAATGTGGTGTTGGAAGACATCAATCTCTACGCGAGATAGATGTATCCTGGCCACGGCTTTGCCGCCTGATGTGAGGCGGTGGCTCTGAGACTGTGTCAAAACTCGGATGGCAACGATATGGCCGCTGTGTGGATACACAAAGTCAGAACCGGGAGCGGTAGCGACCGGGTCGTTTCCGTGATGCTCAACT
>Ga0070708_100000227_pt1 | contig 41985 bp, 32 predicted proteins | sample KBSK5503metaG_FD_65469 | JGI IMG/M metagenome (GOLD analysis project Ga0070708, IMG submission 65469) | Corn, switchgrass and miscanthus rhizosphere microbial communities from Kellogg Biological Station, Michigan, USA - KBS K5-50-3 metaG | ecosystem: Host-associated > Plants > Roots >... | reverse complement strand
GAGGCGCGAAAATAATATTGAAGAAGGTTCAGGATCCCCAACGCTTTGGCGTGCCTGAGCTCGACGGCCCACAGGTGTTGCGCATTGAGGAGAAGCCGGAGATGCCAAAGTCTGATTACGCCGTTATTGGAATATATATGTACGACGGTGAAGTGTACGACATCATTAGAACGTTGAAGCCTTCGGGACGGGGCGAACTTGAAATTACGGATGTGAACAATGCCTACATCGCCCGGGGCGACATGACCTGGGAAGAATTGGAAGGCTGGTGGACCGACGCTGGAACTTTTGAGAGTTTATTGCACGCGTCAAACCTGGTAGCAGAAACAGGCGCAAATAAATTACCGCAGCAGCAGCCAGCCGAGATCATAACAAATGCCTGAAAACTTCAAGCCGGGTCAAATCGCGGGCGTTGTTGTTCGCGAGCTGCGAAAATTCAAAGATTCACGGGGCTGGCTGGCAGAACTCTTTCGACACGATGAGTTGGCCGCCGAGTTTTATCCGGCAATGGCCTACATCTCGTCAACAAATCCGGGTGTAACCCGCGGACCGCACGAGCACGTAGACCAGGCAGACCTTTTCTGTTTCATTGGTCCCTCAAATTTCAAGCTGCGTATGTGGGACAATAGAGAGGATTCGGAGAGCTTTCAGTGTGTTATGACAGTCGTCGTCGGCGAAGACAATCCCGCTTCGGTACTGGTGCCGGTGGGCGTCGTCCACGCATACCAAAACCTCGGACCGGCTGCGGGAATTGTGATCAACTGCCCCAATCGGCTCTACATGGGCCAGCGCAAACGAGAGCCGGTTGACGAACTCAGGCACGAAGATGATCCTGACACGCCATATCGAATTGATGGTTAGTGTCAAAAATCTAAAACCAAGAAGCTCATGAAGATAGTTCGCATTATCGCCCGTCTAAACGTGGGCGGACCGGCGAAACACGTAGTTTGGCTCACTGAAGGACTGCGGAACATTGGCTACGAATCGGTTCTCGTTGCGGGAACGGTACCCGCGGGCGAAGACGATATGGGCTATTTCGCTGAGAATTCTGGTGTCAAACCGGTCTTCATTCCCGAGATGAGCCGGGAGATCTCGGTTAAGGATCTGTTGACAGTATGGAAGCTCTACCGGCTGTTGTGCCGGGAACGGCCTGACATTGTTCATACACATACAGCCAAGGCTGGGACGGTAGGCAGAATCGCCGGGTTACTATATCGTTGGTCTACACCCGGAGCGTTGATCGGCAGAAGAAGACAATGCAAACTGGTGCACACTTATCATGGTCATATCTTTCACAGCTACTACGGACAAATTAAAACGAGTTTCTTTCTTTTCGTCGAGCGAGTTCTCGCGCGCGTGGCGACGGATCGCATAGTAGTTATCACCGAGCAGCAGTGCGAGGAGATACACGATAAATTCCGAGTCGGGAGCATGAAACAGTTTGTCATTATCCGTCTGGGGCTGGATATTAATCAATTTGCCGATGGCCCCAGCAGGCGCTCCCTGTTACGCGATCAGTTGGGCGTGCATGCGGATGACCTACTAGTCGGTATTGTCGGCCGCCTGACCGCGGTTAAGAATCACGAGTTGTTTTTGCGGGCTATCTCAGAATTCAAACAGAGCTCCTTAAATAACCAGGCAAGGCGGGTACGGTTCATTATCATAGGCGGCGGTAGTTTGCGTGGTGAACTCGAGGGGTTGGTGGAAGAACTCGACCTGGTAGGAGATGTGATCTTTGCGGGCAACCGCAGCGACCCGGAGAATTTTTATCCTGCTCTTGATATCGTCGCGCTAACGTCCAAAAATGAGGGCACACCGCTAACTTTGATTGAAGGAATGGCAAACGGCCGGCCGGTTATTGCCACCGCGGTCGGTGGAGTGGTTGATCTGCTCGGCAAACCTCAGCCAGGCGACTGGACCATGTCATATGTGGTTTGCCAACGAGGCATCAGCGCTTCTGTGGATGACGCTAAAGCTTTTGCGATGGGATTGGACCGGCTGGTAAATGACGATGCGTTGCGCGGTGCGTTAGGAGAAAGCGGCCGGCGTTTCGTTGAGCAAAACTATTCCAAACAACGGTTGTTGGAAGATGTTAATAGTCTTTACCAGGAGCTAATGCGGCCGGATCAACCGGTCTCTGTAGCGAGTCGGTCAACCAAAAGAAGCGTTGAATCGAGGATCTAACAGCGGTTGTCTGATAGAGGTTGTTTAAGCACTTATAAATTGACTGGTAGTTTGGAGGGCTCGAGATTTGCGAATACTTATCACGGGAGGGGCAGGGTTTATCGGGTCGCATTTATCCGATGCCTACCTGCAACGGGGCGACGAAGTATATGTTATTGATGATCTGTCCACCGGCACTATTGAAAATATTCAACATCTCAAAGGCCAGCCACGCTTTCATTACACAATAGATACTGTTCACAATCAGCCTGTGACCGCCGAATTGGTGGACCAGTGCGACGTCGTTTTTCATTTGGCTGCAGCAGTAGGTGTAAAGCTGATAGTTGAAAGTCCCGTGCGGACCATAGAGACGAACGTGCGGGGAACTGAGGTAGTGCTGTCGATTGCCAACAAGAAGAAGAAGAAGGTCTTGATCGCTTCCACTTCTGAGGTCTATGGCCTCAGCACGGACGTACCGTTTCGTGAAGATGGAAATCTGGTTATGGGAGCCACAACGAAGGGCCGCTGGAGTTATGCCTGCTCGAAAGCTATCGACGAATTTCTGGCGCTTGCCTACTGGCGAGAAAAGAAACTGCCTACGATCGTTGTGAGATTATTCAATACTGTCGGTCCGCGACAGACCGGCCAATACGGAATGGTTATCCCGACTTTTGTTAAGCAAGCTCTTGCGGGACGTCCAATCACGGTTTATGGCGATGGAAAACAGAGCCGCTGTTTTGGTTACGTTGGGGATGTTGTCGGTGCTTTGATCAAGCTGATGGACGAATCGGAGGCTGTGGGCCAGGTGTTCAATATCGGCTCAAATCAGGAGATCACAATTCTCGATCTCGCCAAGCGCGTGAAAGAACTGACTCAATCCAGCTCTGAAATTGTGTTTGTTCCTTATGACGAGGCTTATGAGGAAGGTTTTGAAGACATGCCTCGACGTGTTCCCGATATTTCCAAGGTCTGTAAGCTAGTCGGTTTTCGGCCCCAGATGAACCTCGATGGAATTCTGGAAACCGTCATCGAGTATCAAAGCGGCCGGCGTCCGGCTTTGGTTGATTGATCTCCCCGGAGCTTGCGTTGCCGCTACATATCGAATAGTTTCTTCACGAAATAGCTTCTTATATCAACACTTTGACAGTTCTCTCACCGCGAAGACATGCCCTTTAGCCCGCTTAATCTACTGGCGGTTGCCGCTTCCATAATGTTCGCTTTGGTTCTTACGCCGGTTGTACGAGCCATCGCTCGTCGCTTCGGTGTTGTCGCAAAGCCGAAGATTGATCGCTGGCACAAGAAACCCACCGCGATGCTAGGCGGGGTAGCGATCTGGTTATCCGTAGTCACAACCTATCTGCTGTTTGTCCCTCACACACCCTATGGCTGGGTGATTCTTAAAGCCAGTAGTTTTCTCTTCCTGGTCGGCTTGATTGACGACCTCATTCACACAAAGCCTTATCAAAAGCTGATCGGCCAGGTGTTGGGCTCAGCCTTCGTTGTCTATTACGGCTTGAGCCTTCCATGGACCCACTCGCTATCTCTAAACATGGCTCTAACGATCTTTTGGCTGATTGGCATCACTAACGCAGTCAACCTCCTTGATAACATGGATGGGCTCGCGGCGGGAATTGCAATCCTTGCAGCAGGCTTCCTGGCCTTGAGCTTTATCAATAACGGGCAACTGACTGATGCTTTGATGCTCGCAGCTTTTGCGGGAGCACTGTTGGGCTTTCTGATTTACAACTCGAATCCTGCATCAATCTTCATGGGCGATTGTGGGTCGATGTTTGTAGGATTCTTTCTGGCAAGTTCGGCTCTCGTAAATGTGAGTGGAGGAAGATCTAGAAGTTTCCTTCCCGTCTTGGCCGTACCCATTCTTGTTCTCTTCATTCCTATTTTTGACACCACTTTTGTAACAATTCTGCGTAAACTTTCCGGCCGGGCAGCGTCGCAGGGCGGCCGCGATCATACCTCTCACCGGTTGGTCGCCTTAGGGATGTCGGAGCGACGCGCCGTCTGGATGCTTTATGGATTTGCTGCGCTATCGGGAGTGCTTGCGGTCATCGTGCAGCGTATGAAGCTCGATGTCAGCCTGGCGGCAATCGCGGGATTCACGATCCTATTGACTCTCGTTGGCGTTTATCTTGCCGGAGTAAAAGTATACGACCCCACCGAAGAGGAGGAGGCGTTAAAGGAAAAGCCTCTGTATGCATTTCTGGTCGATGTTTCCTATAAGCGACGAGTTTTCGAAGTACTGCTGGACCTGGTTCTCATCATTCTGTCCTACTGGAGCGCTTACGCTATAAAGTTTGGATCGTTCTCTCAAAGTCCAGCCTGGAAGCTGTTCCTGCGCACTTTGCCCGTGCTTGTTTTCGTGAAAATGTGCGCCTTTCTGGTAATGGGTGTCTATCGAGGCATTTGGCGTTATACAAGCATCGATGATTTGATAGTTTTTGCCAAAGCAGTCCTCTTGAGTTCTGTCGCAAGCTTACTTGCGGTTCTCTTCGCGTTCCGTTTTGAAGGTTTCTCCCGCACGGTTTTCGCGCTCGACGGCATACTGATGTTTCTGTTTCTGGCGGGCAGCCGAATGGCCTTCAGGCTCTTTCGGCAAATGCTACCGGCCGGCAATCGCCACACGGGACGACGGGTATTGATTTACGGGGCCGGTGACGGGGGAGAACTACTGTTAAGAGAACTACTCAACAATCGCGCGCTTAAACTAGCGCCCATTGGTTTCCTGGACGACGATCCCGCCAAGAGCGGCAAAGTCATTCATGGACTACGTGTGTTCGGCGGCAACGGAGACCTCAGACAGGTCTGCGAACAACAGGAGGTCGATGAGGTGGTTATCTCGAGTTCAAAAATGCCCCAAGACCGAATTGAAGAAGTTGTGCGATGTTGCGCCGAACGTCAGATCACCGTAAAACGAATGAAGATCTTGATGGAAGAGCTGAGTCCGAATTGACCGTGCGGTGAAAGCTCGTTTTCACACCTTTAGAGTTTCTAATGCCCAAAGAATTAATTGAGCTGAACGCTCGCAAGCCGGCGATAAAAGTTATTGCGATCCTGCTGCTAATCGGTGTAACCGTTTGGTCCTACTTTGTTGTGCGCTGGTATCTGGGGAACACGATCGCCGAGTATTTTGTTATGGACGAGAACAGCGTAGAAGTAGCAAAACGTGCTGAGTCGCTCGCGCCCCATGATCCCTTAACGCATTGGCGACTCGCTGATGTCTTAATCAGGAAACTGCCTCCAGATCGGCTGGCTCAGGTGACCGCAGAATACGAAGAGGCTGTCCGGCTTTCACCGAATGACTATCGCCTGTGGATGGCGTTGGGTTTGGCCCTCGAACAGTTAGGTGATACCAAAAGAGGAGAGGAAGCGTTACGACAGGCCACACTGCTCGCACCTTCATATGTTTATCCCCATTGGTATCTGGGCAATCTACTGTTGAGGACCGGTCGCTACGATGAAGGGTTCGCGGAACTCCGCCGTGCCAGCGATGCGGATCCTGAATTTCGTCCGCAACTTTTCAATCTCGCGTGGCAACTTCACAACGAGGATTTTGACGCGTTGAAGATCGCAGTGGGCTCGACGGCCGAAGCGAGAGCAGGGCTTGCGCTCTATCTTCTTGGACAGCAGCGGATCGATGATGGTCTGCGTTTGTGGAATACCTTGAGTGAGAGCGAGAAACGAGCGAATCGCGCCGCCGGTCTCTCGGTAGTAAACAGTCTTGTTACTTACCAGCGATTCCATGACGCAATGCGTGTGTGGAATGAGTTGGCGCCTGGCGAGTCGTCCCGCGCTTCAACCGAGCGCATCATGGACGGAGGTTTTGAAGACGACATTGCATACGGACCCGATCAGGTGTTTGGTTGGCAGGTAAAGCAGGTAAACCAGATGCAAATTGGCATCGATCCCTCACACGCTCATACGGGTGTTCGTAGTTTACGTTTGTTGTTTCAGGTGCGCTCACATCTGGAGTCCATAAGTGTCTCGCAGTTAATACCCGTTTTCCCGAACACACAATACGATTTTGAATACTATGTGAAGACGGAGAAACTTCAGAGTGGAAGTACACCAGTAATTCAGGTTTTAGAAGCAACGGATAATTCAGTGTTAGCTTCTTCCGAACCGGCGGGCACTGGTGATAACGACTGGAAACGTGTCGCCCTTTCTTTCAAGACCGGAACAAAAAGCCAAGCCGTCGTTGTGAGAACTATGCGAGAAGGATGTGGCGACACGCCGGTATGTCCAATTTTCGGGATGGTTTGGTATGACGACTTCCGTTTCCAACGGCGAAATTAACACAATCGTTTCCGCTTCTCGTTCTGCGCCGCTCGCAGTTGGCTCAGCGATGCGTGCTGTTCGCATCCAGCACACTCTGGCGAGTCGTTTTCTTTTCCTGATTATTTGTATCGCTATCGTTCTCTCGGCGCTGGCCTACGGTACGGTTCACTACTGGGCCCTGGGACTTTTTAATCTCGGGGCCTTAGCGATTCTTCTTCTTTGGGTTCTCGACGGCTGGAGTTTAGGCAGGCTCCGTGTTAGCCGAAATCTTCTCCAACTTCCACTACTCGGAGCGCTGGTGCTCGGACTGGTCCAACTTCTGCCATTCCGCGACGCCGGCAACACACTCGCAGCAACAAGTCTAACCAGAAGTTTGTCTCTCGATCCTTACTCCACCAGACTCGTGCTGGTGCAGTTGGCAACTTTGCTCATCTACTTCTCCGCCACTTTGGTTTATACCGACACGCCGCATCGTCTTCGCCTATTGGCGCGCACGATAATCATTTTTGGCTGTTGCCTCGCGATCTTCGGTTTAACGCAATCGATATCGAGTCCTACGAAGGTTTACTGGATTCGTGAACTCGGTCAGAGCACGGCATTTGGTCCCTTTATCAATCGACATCACTTTGCGGGCTATATGGAGTTGACGATGGCGTTACCACTGGGTCTGCTTTTCGCAAACGCGATCGAGAAGGAGAAAAGACTGCTCTACTTTTTTGCGGCCGCTCTCATGGGAGTGGCGTTGATAACGACGGGCTCGCGCGGCGGCATAATCGCATTGGTTGCACAAATTCTCTTTTTCGCCGTAGTCACGAGTTTTAGACGTGGTGAACAACAGAAGAGAGAACAGGCAAAGAGTGGTCGAATGAAAGGATATCTCATCAGAGCAGGCCTGGGCGTCGCGCTCATAGTCGGTTTGTTCGTCGGGGTCGCCTTGCTCGGTACCGAGTCACTGACACGAATGATCGATAGTGTGAATATCGACGATCCAACGACCGGACGAGCCCACTTCTGGTCTGTAACACTAGAGATGATCAGAAATCATCCGATTGTGGGTACAGGCTTGGGTGCTTTTGGCGTCAATTACACACTCTATGATTCGCGCAATGGGCTCTATCGACTAGAGCAGGCTCACAACGACTATCTACAAGTATTGTCCGACGGCGGTATCATCGGTGGTGGCTTGGCACTTTTTTTTGTGGCCGTACTTTTCCGTAAGGCGTTTTCACGTAGTAGTTCGCGCGACAATTTTAGGCGCGGAATTGCCATTGCCGCTTTGGGAGGATGTTGTGGCGTGCTCGTTCATAGCTTCTTCGACTTTACGTTACACACAACTTCGAACGCCCTTCTCTTCTTAGTGTTGGCAGCAATTGCCACCCTTAATGGACGAGTCGAGGAATCACCTCGTCGGCGTCGGCGAAAACGAAGCCACGCGCAAACGGTATCAAATGAAAATTCTTCCGTTATGATAGAAAGATCTTCAAGTGCGAACGAGGCGAGCGCAAAGTTAGTATGAACCGCTCGCAAATCGATCTCGCATTATTTAATCTGAAGACAGTCCGGCAGAATTTCCGGACAAACAGTCGCAAAGGAGACGTCAATTCGTGGCTTCCGTGGCTTCGGCCAAAGACAGCAATCCTGCCATGGCGGGAGCGACTTCGATTTCAGGGTTATGCCTTGCCGCTGCTCTCAAGCATGGCAAACCTGATGCGCTAAACCAGAAGGTTGGCGACGAGTGGATCCACATACCCGCAGCCACTTTTGTCGAGCGGGTGCAGAATGTAGCACTCGGTTTGGCGGCTTTAGGTATTCGCCCTGGAGACCGCATTGCCTTGCTCTCCGAAAATCGTCCTGAGTGGTCGATCGTCGATCTGGCTATCTTGAGTCTGGGCGCCATCAATGTGCCCATCTACACCACCCAGGCTGTGGATCAGATTGATTTCATCCTCAAGGACTCAGGAGCGCGTGCGATATTCATCTCCAATCGTAAACTTTACCGGCATGCTGGTACGGTGCTCGCCGAACGCATGCTCGAGCATCTGATCTTCTTCGATCCCGAAGTCGCCGAAGATATCGATCGCGGAATCTCATTGGAAGCGCTTGAGAACAGAGGCAAAACGCAGGCGCAAGAGAGACCCGAGGCTTTTGACGCGTATCTTGGTGCGGTGCGATCTGATGATCTCGCCACTATCATCTACACGTCCGGAACTACCGGTGAGCCTAAGGGCGTGATGTTGACCCACAACAACTTCATGTCAAACGTCCTTGCGATCACGAAGGGACTCCCGATTGGGCCAACTGATGTGGCGTTGTCGGTATTGCCGTTGTCTCACATCTTTGAGCGGGCCGGCTTTTATGTTTTCTGTTACAACGGTGTCTCCGTTTATTACGCGGCCTCATTCGATCAGGTTGGGGAAAACTTGCGCGAGGTAGGTCCGACTGTAATGACCGCAGTGCCACGACTGTTCGAGAAGGTCTATCACCGCATCGTTAAGAAAGGAATGGCGGAGAAGGGTTGGAAACGACGCATCTTTACAAGGTCGCTCGCAGTCGGTCAGCGGTATGGCGAACTTAAAGATACGCGCAGACGAGTTCCGGCGAGGCTACGACTTAAGCAGGGACTTGCCAGTAGAATGGTGTTTTCCAAATGGAGAGAAGGCGTCGGTGGCAGACTGAGATACTTTGTTTCAGGCGGTGCTCCGCTTTCCCCAGCGCTTTCCTATTCTTATTTGGCGGCTGAAATCCCAATTCTGCAGGGGTATGGCGCCACGGAAACATGTATCGTGACGGCAAATCGGCCGGACAACAACCACGTTGGATCGGTGGGAATGCCTTTCGAGGGAATTGACTTACGGATCGCCGAAGACGGCGAGATTCTCATACGCGGGCCGAATGTTATGCGAGGCTACTACGGTCAGCCTGAAGCTACGGCGGCGGTTCTGAAAGACGGTTGGTTTGCAACCGGAGATGTCGGACATATAGAGAAGGATGGCCGTCTGTACATTACCGACAGGAAAAAAGATCTTTTCAAACTCTCGAATGGAAAGTACGTTGCTCCCCAGATAATTGAAAGCCTGTTGAAGCAAAGCGAGTTTGTTAACCAGGTAACCGTTGTCGGCGCCGGTCGCAAGCAACCTGCAGCCTTAATTGTGCCTGACTGGGAGAACCTGAAACAGGCGCTTTCAGAATCTGAAAAAGAATTTCCGCAAGACAGAGTTGAACTCAGCCGCCATTCAGCGGCGATTAGAATTGTTCAGCGTGATGTGGCTGCGCTTACTTCGCAGTTGTCGGATTACGAGCGCATTCGCCGCATTGCACTTTTGCCGGATGAGTTCAGTATTGCTGGTGGAGAGTTAACACCTACCCTCAAGATTAAACGAAGCGTGATCGATCAGAGGTTTGGTGATCTAATCGAAGAGCTGTATTCGTAACCGTCAGTCTTTAGTTGTCCGATAAACTTCATCAGGGTTAACACATGTTTTGGTTGAGAAGTTTCTGAGATATTCAGTAGATCAGTGCCGCGACTTCTTCTAATCGGATTGGCTGGCTTGCTTGGAACACTGGCTCGCTATGCTTTATCGGGTTTCATTGCCCGGCGCTTCGGCGAAACGTTTCCCGCTGGAACATTGGTCGTCAACGTAGTCGGTTGTTTTCTGGCCGGTTTTCTCTTCTACCTCATGCAAGAGCGGTTTTTGGTCAACGATATTGTTCGCACCGCGATCATGATCGGCTTTCTCGGCGGCTTCACCACTTTCTCCTCTTTCGGTCTACAAACATTTACCCTTTTGAGAGACGGTGAAATGGGATTGGCGACAATGAATGTCCTCGTCTCCAATGTTGCGGGGTTACTGACAGTTTGGGCCGGCTACTCGCTGGCCAGACTCATCTAGGTGTGTATTCATGAAGATACCTGAAGACGGTTACCTGCTAAGAGTGTTTATAGGAGAAAGTGATCGCGATGGTCATCATCCCCTTTATGAATCAATTGTTATGAAGGCGCGAGAGCAGGGGCTCGCAGGCGCTACTGTGCTGCGAGGGCAGATGGGCTTCGGTAAACACAGCATTTTGCATACGGCAAAGATACTGCGACTCTCCGAAGACATGCCGATGGTGATAGAGATCGTCGATAGTTTGGAAAAAATCGAGAGGTTCCTGCCTTTGTTGGACGAAATGATCAAGGATGGTTTGGTTACACTTGAGACAGTGAAAGTAATCCACTACAAAGCATGACATGAAAGGCAAATACAAATCAGGAACATGTCTCCTTGATCGGCACGTTACGAGGTTTAGCGAATAATTCGATTTTTGCTACTTTGGCAGAGGATTGATTCCGCTAGAATTCTCAGGTTCATGGGAATGTCTGGTACCTTACGCTCACGTTTCTCGGTTGCACAGTGATGGGCGAGAAGCCGCAGTTCGGCGCCACAAAACTCGCAGACAATCAGGTGATAACTGACCAAAGTTAAAATCTCGGGGGACAGTTTTTTTAGACGGAAAGATAGGAGGATGTTGGAAGACGGGCAGGCCTCTGTTTTTCTAAAGGAAGCGGAAATTGTGTTTGAGCCTTTCATCTTTACCCCTGAAGGCGCTTTAGCAGTCTCTATTTCGCCATTCTACCAGTTGCAGCCGAGGCGTCTGAGCATTGGGAGGAGCCAGGGGCAAGAAGGTTCCGATCCAACGGTTCGAGTTCCGCACAAACGCTCTATCTGTTCAACAAAGAAAAAAGGCTAATCATCCCCGGATTCCAGCGTTTTTTGGGCTGCCAGTTCCTTTTTCTTCCATGAAATCAAGGGACTTACATTTGTGTAAAAAGATGTTGCCCATTCTTAAAAATGCTGTTAACATCCGTTACGTCAGTCAAAGGGCAATCTGCTCTCTGACGCTTCTCCAGGACAGCCCACCTGCTTCGTGCGATTAGACCGGGCACATTGACAGTTCTTCCAGCGCTCGGCTTTAGGCCGGCACCAGAAGTCTCCATTTCCGAAACATCATCAGATCGCCCCCGGTTTCAACCCAGGCGGAACCTTCTGCCTAAGCCTGGTGACCAGAATTCGTAGGCCGCCGCGAACTCCTCTTTCGATAGCTGAACCCAGCGCGCGGCAACAATGAGCATTATCCCCGATCATTACATTGCCTGAAACGTGCCCACCAGACTCGAGAATCAAGAAGCTCCAGACATAGACCAATAGGGCCAATACGGACAATCCTGTGAAATCCATAAGCGAAGATTACGAAAAAGCAGTAGAAACCGGCACTTCTGAAAAACAGCCGCAATCGAAAGCGCGCCGACCCTACGATCGCAAGAATGCAAAGTGGGTTGAGAGCCTTCGGTCTTCGGATGTCAGTCGCCTATGGTCCGAACTGCATCGCATCGTATCGCACCATCCGTTGGTGAGAGCTTCGCGTAGCGCCGGGCTACTGGTTGAGGAAGGGGCATCTTCTTATACCGATCTGACGCAAGAGCTGTTTGTACAGCTCCTCAGCAAAAACCGTTTCGAACATTACCTCGAAACGGAAATGACTGACTACGAAATCGAGTGTGAGATTAGTCAGATCGAGTTGACAAACATGCTGACCGCCGAGCTGCGGAAGCGACACCCGGAAAGTTATCGTCTCGCCCGACGTATTTCCACGCTCATTCAATCCAGCACAAATTTCCGCCGCTTCGATTCAAGCGGCATCGACGATGAGCCGCACCGAAGGCTGGCCGATCGTCTCTACGGTTTGAGTGAGTGGAAAGATAGCAAACCACGCCGCGGTTCACATGAAGTTGAGCAGCGTATCCACATGATTCCCGTGAGAGGGAGAGATACGAGAATGGTCGGCTGCACGGGAGATTCGCAGGTAGTAATCAGCAATCCGGATTTGGAAGACCTGATAGTTTCCGTTCTTGATGCCGTGGATTCGCCGATCGACGTGCGGACGTTGCGCAGTCTGGTAATGTCACGGCTGCCCGTCATGGATATTTATCTGGTGCCGCTTGATGGGGATGATAGCGAAAACGACGGCAACCAGTTTCAGCCGGTTGATAAGCTCGAGAATCCTGAGGAAGGACTCCTCCGCCGCGAATCCGAACGTGAAGCCGCGGGCTTTGTGGATCAGTTTCTAAAGAACCTGCACGAGGCTGTTCGGGGAAAGATAAAGCAATACAATCGCATCCTGGGTGTGTTGTGGCATTGCTATTTGAGTTCCGATAATTCGACACAACTGGAAGTTGCGGCCTCATTAGGAGTTTCTGACTCCTTAGTTTCTGACTATCGTCGTCGTATTGAGCAGGAGTTGAGGGCCCTATCGTTCGTCGAAGTGGAGGAGGCGAGGCAATTTGAGATCGCCCTGCGGGAAAGAGTTAAGACACTTGTTTTCACGATGGACGAAAAAGAGGTCCCGGTTTAGGACAGAGCGTTTTTCAATTAGCGGGATTGGATCCACAAATAAATCCAGAAGATCCGCATTCATAGGAGCTGCCGCGCTAAGAAGCGCCCGCAGCTTCTTTTGCTTTTTGAGGGAAGGCCTCTAAGATGGAGGTCTTAACGCCGGCCGTTCTTGACAGATCCAGGTTGGCCGATTGCTTCTTGGGATGACACACAGCAAACCATTTTCAGACTACGATCCGCTAAGACCGTCGAACTCGCGCAGATCTTCCATGCCGTCTCTGGAAGGCGATACTGGATGTGATCTGAAAAGATCGGCATCCGAAGAGGTCTCAAGGGAGTTTAATGAAGGACTTTCTCCATCGTTTTCCAAAACGAGACCTGCTTTAGAAGAGTCAGATAAGCGGCTAGAAAAGGGCGGCGGTGCAAAGCTTGATGCGGAATCATTGCTGAAAACCTCGGGGGAAAACTGGGTTCTTAAGAAGGGTCACGCTCTGAGCTTTGCTGGAATATTTCTGTTTACCGCGCTCGTATTCTTCCGACCTTATGAGTATTTTCCGTCTTTGTTCTGGCTTTCATCGAGCGCTTTTTGGGTTGCAATAGCGACGTTACTTATTTTCGTCCCTACCCAACTCGGAGTGGAAGGCAAGATTACAGCGCGTCCAAGGGAAGTCAATCTGGTTCTATTGCTGTTGTTGACGGGAGCTCTTTCAATTCCTTTGGCCTTGGAGCCGGGGAGAGCAGGCAATAGTTTCATCGACTTTCTCAAAGTGGTGCTCGTGTTCGTCGTGATGGTGAACGTTGTAAGATCCGAGAAACGGTTGAAGATGTTGTGGATTCTGGTGTTGCTCGCTACCTGCACGCTCAGCATTGGCGCCATAAACGATTATCGCCTAAGCCGGCTTGCCTTAATGGGTTTACGTATACAGGGCGTGATCGGCGGCTTGTTTGACAATCCCAATGACTTAGCTCTTCATCTGGTCACAATGATTCCTATCACCTTGGCATTGATGTTCACCTCGCGCAATCCATTCTCGAAGATCACCTATCTCGTCTGCGCCATCTTAATAACAGGAGGCGTTGTCGCGACCTTTTCACGGGGCGGCTTTCTCGCTCTTTTATTTGCCTTAGGCGTGTTTATGTGGAAGCTGGCACGTCGTAGCAGACTACTGTTGGGTATCGTTGGAGCCGCTCTTATTGCCATATTCATTGTTGTGGTCCCGGCCGGTTACGGAGCTCGCTTGTCTACAACTCAGGACGATTCTGCCATCGCGCGACTAGATGATCTTAAACGGTCGCTTTTCCTTGCGGTGAGACACCCAGTGTTTGGTGTCGGGATGGACAATTACATTCTTTTCTCTAACTACAATAAGGCGAGTCATAATGCCTACACCCAGGTGGCGTCCGAAATGGGAGTCGCAGCTACTGTATTTTATGTGCTTTTTATGATCGCGCCCCTGAAGCGCCTGCGTGATATCGAACGTGAAAGCGCTGACATTAAGTCCCGAAGGCGGTTTTACTATTTTGCCATCGGATTACAGGCAGCCCTGGCGGCTTATATGGTAGCGAGCTTTTTCGCCTCAGTTGCCTATCTGTGGTACATCTACTATCTAGTCGCCTATTCAGTCTGCCTTCGGCGCATTTATCAAGCTGCGATAGAGCGAGACGCGATGCGTCCCGAGGCCATCTCAGCACCAATATTAGTTGCGGGCAGTTCACCCAAAATAGTGGTTTAATGACGATTTCAGAAACAGCTCAGTCTGATCTCAAAACTCCGAATCCCACGGTCAGCATAATTATCCCGGCTTATAAAGTCGCAGCTTTTATGCAGGAAACACTGGACTCGGTGTTTGCTCAAAGTTTCAAGGATTTTGAAGTGATTGTTATTAATGACGGCTCTCCGGATACGGTTGAACTGGAAGATGCGATCGAGAGACACCACCACGCCATCACTTACCTAAAGCAGGCAAACCAGGGCGCCGGGGCAGCAAGGAATGCAGGATTAAGAGTCGCTCGGGGTCGCTTCGTGGCTTTTCTAGACGGCGACGATATTTGGTTGCCGAATTTTTTGAACGAACAGCTAAACCTCATTCAGAGCGATGGTGGCTACGATCTGGTCTACGCCGATGCCATAAATTTTGGCGGTCCTACTTCTGATGGTCGGACCAGCATGGAAACAAATCCCTCCGATGGAGAGGTAACCTTCCACAAACTGCTTTGCGGGGAATGCAATGTGATTACCTCCACAGTTGTTGCACGCAAAGAGTTGATAATGCGCGTAGGTCTGTTCGATGTGACTTTCCCTAACTCTCAGGATTTCGATCTCTGGTTGCGGTTGGCTAAGGATGCAAAGGCACGAATCACCTATCAACGAAAAGTACTGGTTCGAAGACGCCTATATCAGGGAAGCCTGGCTTCTGATAGCGTCAAGTCTTTCGAAGGTGAACTGCGAGTCCTGGAAAAGGTGAGTCGACGCGCGGACCTCACAGCTAGTGAACGAGATGCCCTGGAGCGTACAGTTTCAGCCCGTCGCACCAGTGCGAACGTCATAAGGGGAAAGCGGTTTTTGTTAAGTGGAGATTTTGCTGACGCAGTACGATCGTTTGAGTCGGCGAATGCCTGTATTCCCAGTTGGAAGCTGCGATTGGTCCTCTGGTCGCTGCGTCTGGCACCTCGCCTAACACGGCAGGTCTACCGAGCACAAGAATCCAGATCGGGAAGCATCATACGGGCCTAACATACTAATGTCCCTTGACGATTCAGCAGTAGCGACGGCCAATGACAAGTACTTTGGCACTCACCATCTCAAGACGAATCTCGGCGGACGTACCGCGCGAGGCGGTGCAGTTGCCGTTATCGCGCAGGCCCTGAAATTCCTTATCACTATCGCTGCTACTTCCATATTAGCTCGGCTATTGACGCCTCAAGACTACGGTCTGATTGGCATGGTCGCATTTGTGACCGCCTTTGTTTCTCTATACAAAGATCTTGGCCTCGCCGCCGCGACGATACAGAGGCCCGAGATTAGTTTTGACCAGATTAGTACCCTCTTTTGGATAAATGTCTCGTTGAGTGTTGCAGTTTGTATCTTCACCGTGGCGATTGCCCCCTTGGTCTCCTGGTTTTACGGCGAGCCACGTTTGACTTCGATCACAGTCATTACTGCAGTTGGCTTCATAATCAGTGGGATGGCGGTGCAGCACGAGGCGCTCTTAAGAAGGCAAATGCGGTATTTTGCTCTTGCCTCCATTGGCTGTATCTCGCTGGTCGTCGGATATATGGTGGCTATCCTGATGGCTTGGAATGGATTCCATTATTGGGCGCTGGTCGGCAGTCAACTAGCGCTGGTTTTTACGGGCACAGTGATCACCTGGACTGTGTGTCGTTGGCGTCCAGGTATGCCAAAGAAAGACACTGGCGTGCGATCGATGCTCAGGTTTGGCGGCAATTTTACCGGCTTTTCCACCATAAATTTTTTCTCCAGAAACCTGGACAACTTATTGATAGGACGAGTCTGGGGTGCACAGCAATTGGGTATCTATAGCAGAGCCTATCAATTGATGATGCTGCCTATCGATCAGATCAATGAGCCGATTTCATCGGTTGCTATTCCCTCCCTAAGCAGGCTGACTGATTCTGACATAGCTTACCGGCGCGCCTATCTGCGAATGCTGGAAAAGGTAGCGCTGCTGACAATGCCAGCAGTTGCGTTGATGATCGTAACCTCTGACTGGATTGTTGCAATTGTTCTGGGGCCTCAGTGGCGCCAGGTTGGAATATTGCTCATCATCCTGGGGATTGCAGGTTTAATTCAGCCAATATCCAACACAACGGGGTGGCTTTTTATTACTCAGGGACGCACGAAAGAGATGTTCAGACTCTCGATGGTAAGTGGTCCAATTACTATCGCGTCAATAATCGCTGGATTGCCTTGGGGTGCTGTGGGTGTCGCCGCCTCATATGTGACTGGACAACTGATCACCATTAACATTCTGTACTGGTACGTCGGACGACGTGGACCAGTACGCACAATGGACTTTTATCGAACAATCGCCCCCTTCGCTGCAGCATCTCTGTCTGCGCTAGCTGCTTGTATTGCGTTCCGCTACTGGCAACATCCCGTGAACGCTCTCGGCGGAATTATGGTTTGTACAGTAGTCGCTCTTCTAACCACCATTTTTGTACTGGCTATAATCCCGGCTGGTAGAAATGCACTCGGGGATGCGGTACGTTCAGTTCAATTGCTACGGGCGGGCCAAAAAGGAGAGTCTTTCTAGCTGTTTACTGAACTACAGGTCACTAAAAAGGAAGAACTAGTCTAGTATTAGTTTAGATACCTAATGAAGTCGCTGCTTATCAGTGGAGCTTACTATCCGCCTCAGGTGGGTGGACTTTCGCAGTTTATGAGCAAACTGGCGACCACGATGGGACGTGAGCGCGTCTGTTGTCTCACTGGAGTTAGTCAAAATGGGCGGGTCTCTACCAGGGAGGATGGTCCGAGGGTTTACCGCTTCCCAACTGCCTTTTCCAAGTCAAGGTATGTTAGGGCGGTGGGACGGGGCGCCGCAATCACCCAGATAATGGTTCAAGAGCGACCGCAGGTAACTATGCTGGGGTCGATTGATGAAGGTCAAATCGCACTTACGTTACGTAATTGGCTAAAGTTGCCTTTTATTGTTTTTGCTGCCGGGAATGAGATTTTGGATGTGATCGAAGAGAAATGGCCTAAACCTATGCTCGCTCTGCAGACTGCCGACAGGGTAGTGGCAATCAGCCGATACACTGCCTCATTTGTTGAGCGTGCCGGAGTGGATCCGAGCCGCATCGAGATCGTCTATCCTGGATACGACACCAACCGTTTTTGTCCGTTAGAGGATAGACTTGAGTTGCGCCAAAAGTTGTTAGGAGAGCGGTACAGAGATCAGGTGATCCTGACGGTTGGCAATCTAGTGGCTCGCAAGGGCCACGATACGACAATTCGCTCGCTTCCAAGATTGCTCCAGCTTGTTCCCGATGTCACATACCTTATAGTGGGTGACGGGCCTTATCGAAGCCAACTAGAAACTCTCGCGACAGAGCTGGGCGTCCGGAACCGCGTGATTTTTGCCGGAAGGCTGGCGGACGAAGACTTGGCTCAGTTGTATGCTCTTTGCGACGTATTCGTGATGCCCAGCCGAGCGCAATTGGATGAGAAAGACGTCGAGGGATTTGGCATTGTCTTTCTCGAGGCCAATGCTTGTGCCAAGCCTGTTATCGGTGGGAGATCAGGTGGAGTTCCTGAAGCGATAGTTGATGGCGTTACAGGGTTATTAGTAGATCCGAATGATTCTGGCGAACTTGCGGATGCTATTGCGCGCTTGTTAACAGATCGAGAATTCGCCCATCGCCTGGGCCAGCAGGGTAGGGAACGCGCTGTTAACGAGTTCAGTTGGCGACGGGCTGCTGACAGCGTTCAGGGGATCCTGGATTCTGTAAAACGCGAGCAATTGACCCCTAAGGGAGAATGATACTTGTGAGTAAGAAAGCTCTTATAACCGGCATCACCGGACAGGACGGCAGTTATCTGGCAGAGCACCTCCTCGGTCTCGGATACGAAGTGCATGGACTGGTGAGGCGCGTTGCTTTAGAGGACCCGCAACGGAGATTCACCCGCATCGCTCACCTTTTGGATAATATTGTTCTCCACCCCGCGAGCTTGGAGAGTTACCCAAGCATCTTTCACGTTATCAGCCGGCACGACTTCGACGAGTGCTATCACTTGGCGGCACAAAGCTTCGTTGCCGAATCGTTCGCGGACGGCTTCTCAACAATGAACATCAACATCAATGGCACGCATTACATGCTGGCGGCGCTCCGCGAGTTGCGTCCCGCATGCCGGTTTTATTTTGCCGGGTCCTCAGAGATGTTTGGCAAGGTGCGCGAAACTCCGCAACGTGAGTCGACGCCGTTTTACCCGCGCAGCCCTTACGGAATTAGCAAAGTTGCAGGTTTCGAACTGACAAGGAATTACCGCGAGGCGTACGAGATGTATTGTGCGAGCGGCATCCTCTTTAATCATGAGGGACCGCGGCGCGGTTTTGAGTTCGTCACAAGGAAGATCACCAGCACGGTGGCGCGGATTAAAGCAGGATTAGCTTCGGAGCTCAGGTTGGGTAACCTCGACGCACAACGCGACTGGGGACATGCAGCGGACTACGTCCGTGCGATGCACATGATGCTGCAGCAGCCAGAGCCCGACGACTATGTGGTGGCAAGTGGAGCGTCGCATACGGTGCGGGACTTTTGCGAGCGCGCCTTTGCCGAGGTAGGTCTCGAATACCAGGACTATGTGAAAGTCGATGAGCGGTTTTATCGCCCAGCAGAGGTTGATCTGCTCGTCGGCGATGCCGCGAAGTCGCGGCGTGTGTTGGGATGGCAGCCGCAGTACACTTTTGAGCAGATGATCACTGAGATGGTCCACGCCGACTTAGACAGCCTGGAGCGTGACACAGAGGAGAAACCGGCGCGTTTGCGGGGATGAGTTTTGATTCTCCCGCTATTTTGCTGACTCAGGAATGCTGCGCTTGCAGCGTCGGGATGGATCGGAACGGAATTAAGGGAAAAGACGCTACCGCAACGGGAACTGAATAGGGCATTTGAATTCTACTGAACGATGGACGACCCATATGCAATCAGAGAAAGATACACTTAGCTTTCAAGGGCAAAGCCACCCCTTGATGCATATCGACCAGTTCTTTTCGCTCGAAGATTATTGTCTTCGCCTAATGCATTTGAGTGCCTATGAAGAGGCGGCGAAGAGAGCCAGTGGTAAGAAGGTTCTTGAGATCGGGTGCAACACCGGTTACGGAACCAAAATTATCAGCCGTGTTTGCCGCAGGATTATTGGCGTAGACCTGTCGGCCAGTGCACTCAAGGTGGCGGCAGAGAGATATTCAGGAGCGAACATAGATTATCTCCTCATTGATGGATTGAAATTGCCGTTTGCCGATGGTGAATTCGACCTGATTATTAGCTTTCAGGTAATCGAGCACATAAGCAATTACAATACGTATTTGTCAGAACTGAAGCGTGTTCTTTCCGCTGAAGGAATGGTGATTTTTACGACCCCGAATGCTCGCGTGCGACTGGATCCGGGCATGAAACCCTGGAACGAGTTCCATGTTCGCGAGTTTAGCGCTGATGAATTGGGTGACCTCCTGCGAGATTGGTTCCCCAGGGTCGAGATTCAGGGACTCTCTGCCAGCGAGGAGGTTTACAACTGCGAGTACGGCCGAGTTCAGAGAAACCTGCGCGAAGCCCGGCGCAATTCTAAAACGCTGCTGCCGACTTATGCTGACATGCGGAACAGGATTATCAGCGGCGCGAAAGCAATATTGCCTGACCCTGCGGTGGATCGAATCCGAAAGATCGTACGCTCCAGAAAAAGGGACGAGGCCTCACAACTCGCACCGCGACAGCTGGATTCATCCATTCTCGAGCGGTATTCGACGAAAGACTTTTTCTATCGCGTCGACAATTTGGACTCGGTGTTGGATCTGATGGCGATCTGTTCAATGGGCAGAGCCGAAGAAGCTGGGAATTCGGCGTCGAGGAAGAGTTGAACCGCATTAGCAGTATATACTTCAAGTCGGATTCGTATTTTCAAGGATAAATGTGACCGAACGCCACGGTCCGAGTGGCAAGGTAGCGACTGATGTGTGGCATCGCCGGATTTATCGATTTCTGGGACACGAAAAACCTGCGTGAGCGGGAGGACCGAGCACGCATCCTCGAGAACATGTGCGAGGTCATCCGCTATCGCGGACCAGACGACTCCGGGTCGTTCATCAAGGATGGTGTGGCGCTGGGAATGCGGCGCCTGTCGATTATCGACCTTTCCGGTGGCCACCAGCCGATCTCCGGTGAAGACGGTTCGGTGACAATCGTTTTCAATGGCGAGATATACAACTTTCGCGACCTGCAACCACAACTCGAAGGCCGCGGTCATGTTTTTCGCACTCGATCAGACACCGAAGCGATCGTCCACGCTTACGAGGAATATGGCAACACCTGTGTTGACCATTTGCGCGGGATGTTTGCCTTTGCGATTTGGGATGACCGCGACAAAAAGCTCTTCATCGCCCGCGATCGGGCTGGTGAGAAACCGCTTTACTACACCCTCACTCCGAGCGGTACGTTGGTCTTTGGTTCCGAGCTAAAGTCACTGCTTGAACACCCGGGAGTCAAACGCGAAACCAGCTCTGAGTCTCTCGACGCTTACTTCTCGCTGGGTTATGTTCCTGATCCGTTGAGCATTTTCAAAGATATCAAAAAGCTTCCGCCGGGCCATTTTCTGACCTTTAGCAAGGGCCGCGTGGAGATCAAACAGTATTGGGACTTCACTTACGAAGCGAACGGGCACCGCCATAGGGAAGAGGACTACCTGGAAGAGCTACGGGAGTTGCTCGATGAGGCAGTGCGTATCAGACTTGTTGCCGATGTGCCTTTGGGTGCGTTTCTTTCCGGAGGCGTTGACTCGAGTACTGTCGTAGCCTTGATGGCCCGCAATATGGACCAGCCAGTAAAGACCTTCTCGATCGGGTTTCTCGAGGACAGCTACAACGAATTGAAATACGCGCGACTGGCGGCCAAGAGATTTGGCACCGACCATCATGAGTTCTTCGTCACTCCGGAAATTTGCAACATAGTAGATCAGCTGGCGTGGCACTTCGACGAGCCCTTCGCCGACTCCTCGGCGATCCCAACTTACATTGTGTCGAAGCTCGCCCGCGAGCACGTCACCGTAGTGCTTTCCGGAGACGGTGGCGACGAACTGTTTGCGGGCTATACGCGCTACGCCACCGAGCGCCGGCGTCGCAAATATGGCTTGCTGCCGAGAAGGTTCCGGCGGGGCCTAATGGAGCCCATTAGCCGCAACTTGCCACACGGAGCCTGGGGTCGCAATTTCATTCATAACGTCGCGCTGGATCCGATCGAAAGATATTTTGATAACGTTTCCATCTTCACAGGATTGAACAAAAGGTCCTTGTACACTGGCGACTTTTATTCCGGTTTGGGCACGCATAGTCTAGTCGCCAGCTTTCAGGAGTATGGCGACAACGTGAACACGAATGCCTTGTTGGATGCCCTGCTTTATATCGACAGCAAGACCTACTTGCCGGGAGATATCCTCACCAAAGTCGATCGTATGAGCATGGCCGTCTCGCTTGAGGCGCGCGTGCCGCTGCTCGATCATAAACTCATCGACTTTGTGACTCGCATACCAGCCTCGATGAAGATGGCTGGTCTGGAAACCAAGACACTGTTCAAGCGTGCGGTCGCCGACCTGGTTCCGGAAGAAATTTTAGGCAGGCCCAAGCAGGGATTCGGCGTGCCAATCCAGCAATGGATCAACCTGCAGTTGCGCGATCGTATTCGCGACACACTGACAGATTCCCGCTTTCGGCAACGCGGCATCATCTCTCCCGCTTACACCGATGTGTTGCTCGATGAACATGAGCGCGGCCGCCGCGATCACTCGATGGCGCTCTGGTCTCTGCTGATGTTGGAATTGTGGCATCAGGTTTTTGTCGACGGCGGCGCTCAAGTGACGAAGCGCCAGAGCGACGAATTCATCATCGACAGCGGCGCCCGGCGACTGGCCGAAAGAGAGCATATTCAGGAATGGGAGCGCGAAGAGATCCGGCGCAGCGCCATCGAGTCGACCTATACGGCAAAAGGCTTGCTGCGTTATAGCGAAGGAGAGATCACTCGCTTTCTGGACGCCTCAGCGGATACGATTTATCCGCTTGAGTACTCGCACTACTTGCTCGGCGATGTTGCTGGCAAGATGGTTCTGGATTTCGGTTGCGGTGCGGGGAAGAGCAGTGTCTTATTGGCGCGGCGTCAGGCAAGAGTAATCGCCATGGACATCTCTGAGCCGATCATGCACGTAGCGCGCGAGCGGCTGGCCAACAATGATATCGTGAACAACGTGAGCTTCATCAACGGGTCGGCGCACAACATCCCTCTGGCTAATGAATCGGTGGATCTGGTTTTTGGTATTGCCATACTCCATCACCTGCATCTGCAACTGGTTTCACGCGAGGTCTTCAGGATTCTGAAAAAGGGCGGGCGCGCCATCTTTCAGGAGCCGGTGCGCAACTCAAAAGTCATCAAACTACTACGCGGTCTGATTCCTTATCAAGCAGAAGACGTCTCGCCATACGAGCGGCCTTTGACGGACGAAGAGTTGGCCGATTTCGGAGAAGGATTTTCGCAATACCGCAGTAAAGCTTTCACGTTGCCTTACATCAACCTCGCCAGCATTCTGCCTGTCGCCAATAAATTCCTCCATCCGCTGCAGCGTTTGGACGGAGCAGTCTTGCGCAAGTTTCCGTCGCTTGAATATTACGCCACCGTGCGCGTTATCGAGATGGTAAAATAGTGATTCTATCGAAGCGGAGTTCTTTGCTTCTTGAAACCTGTTGTCCTTCAATTGATTGACAGTTTTGAGCAGGGCGGGTCCGAGCGTCAGGCCCTAAAACTCACTCAACTTTTGCATGATAGCGGCCACTTTAGTCTGCGGCTTGCCAGCCTTAGTCCCAAGGGTCCACTCAGAAAAGATGTCGACGGAGCGGAACTGGGCGAGATCTGCAGCTACCCCCTGAACAGCTTTTACAATTTCCACGCCTGTAATCAGCTGCGCCGCTTAGTGCGCGATCTGAGGTTTTCTAAGGTCCACGTACTGCACACGCACGATTTCTATACTAACGTCTTTGGCATGCTTGCCGGCGCGCTGGCCCGCGTGCCAGTGCGCATCGCGTCGCGTCGCGAAACTAGTGGGATGCGTTCCACAGCCCAATACAAGGTACAGAGCTTAGCCTATAAGCTCGCTCATCAGGTGATCGCAAACTCTGAAGCGGTACGAGCACAATTGATTGTGGAAGGTGTCCGCGCGGATAAGATCACGGTTATTTACAACGGTCTAGAGCTCGACCGCGTGCAACCGCATCCAGTTCCGACCAGGGAAGAATCTCTTGCGGCGCTCAGTCTTTCCACGGAACTGAATAACCGGCCGCTAGTGACGATTGTTGCCAACATGAGGCTGGCGGTAAAGGATCATGCGATGTTCCTCCGCGCGGCGAAGCGAATAAGCGAAGCGATTCCAGCAGCAGCTTTTCTGCTTGCCGGCGAAGGCGAGTTAATGCCTTTGATTCGCACGCAGGCGAAAGAATTGGGGCTCGGCGGCAATGCCTTTTTCGTCGGGCGTTGTGACAGGCTGGCCGAGTTACTGGCCGCTTCGGATGTTTGCGTTTTGACTTCGAAATCAGAAGGGTTCTCGAACTCAATTCTCGAATACATGGCCGCCGGGCGTCCGGTAGTGGTCACCGACGTCGGCGGCGCGCGTGAGGCAGTCGTTGAAGGTGAGACGGGTTATCTAGTGCAGTCAGGTGATGATAAGTCCATGGCGGAACGAATAATCTCCTTGCTAAAGGAGCCGATAAAAGCACGCGCTATGGGAAGATTGGGGAGACAAGTGGTCGAGGATAGGTTTTCGTCCGCGGCCCAGCTCAAAAGGACAGAACAGCTTTACGATAAACTGTTGAGTCGCCAGTGGCGCATAGGGGAAAAGAGAGCTGTTAAGCTCGAGTGCTGATGCCGGTCTTAACAAAAACAAAAAAACTCCGGGTCCTCATCGTCGCCCCCTCATTTGACATCCTGGGTGGGCAGGCTGTTCAGGCGGCGCGTTTACTGGACCGACTGGCACAGGAGCCGGGACTCAAGGCTGATTTTTTGGCGGTCAATCCTCGCTTGCCAGGCGTTTTGCGAAAATTGCAGTCGATCAAATATGTTCGTACAGTCGTGACCTCGCTCGCTTATATCGCCTCGCTCTTCAGCCGCGTGTGGAAGTACGACGTAATCCATATTTTCTCCGCTTCTTACTTTTCCTTCGTGTTGGCGCCGACACCGGCACTTCTTATCGGCAAACTTTACCGCAAGAAGCTATTGCTCAACTATCACAGTGGTGAAGCTGCGGATCATTTGCAGCGTTGGCGAAGGTCGGCCATTCCAACTATCAGAATTGCCGACGAATTGATTGTGCCGTCGCCTTATCTGGTTCGGACCTTTTCGAAGCTTGGACTGCGCGCCGCGTCGATCTTCAATCTGATCGAAACAGACCGATTTCGTTTTCGCGCACGGCTAGCTTTGCGTCCCGTTTTCCTTTCCAATCGAAACTTCGAGAAACACTACGGGGTCGATCGCGTCCTGCGGGCTTTCGCGATTATTCAAAATCGGATTCCTGAGGCCCGCCTCATCGTTGCCGGTGATGGTCCTGAGCGAACATCGCTCGAACGACTAGCGCGTGAACTGAATCTGCAAAATGCGGAATTCACTGGCAGGGTCGGGCATGAAAGAGTTGTTGAACTCTACGACTCCGCAGATATCTTCCTTAACGGATCGGAGATCGATAATCAGCCGCTTTCGTTGCTTGAGGCATTTGCTTGCGGGCTGCCTGTCGTGACAACCGATGCCGGTGGAATACCGGATATGGTCGTGCCGGGAAAAACTGCCTTAGTCGTACCAATAGGTGAATATGAACAACTTGCGACCAACGCGCTGCGCCTGCTTGACGATTCGGCATTAGCGCAGGGCATCATCAAACAGGCGCGGGAGGAATGTCAGAAATACCAGTGGGAAGCTGTTCGTAATCAGTGGTTGAATGTGTACTACGAGTTGGCCGCTGGTTCCGGAACTCGTCAAATGAGACCTGATTACGAAAGGGTAGTGTCAAAGACAAGGGAGAGTGTTGACAGCGGCGACGCTCAGCAACCTCATGCCGAACTGGAAGAAAATCAAAGAGCTACGCTTTGACGAACTGCGTGTGCGGAGCGCGCAGAAACTCGCGGCGCTTGCTGAGCGTCGCGGTTGGTCATCGTTGACGAAACTGCCCAGCGACACCGAACTTCTCGCCATGCTCGATCTTGAAAGCATCGGCAGAGACCTCTGGTCGGCTCAAGAGCTTCTCGAACATTTTCGTTCCCGCACAACGCCAAGATTTTTCGCGAGCCTTCACGCGCGGAATTCCACCGTCGAACAGTTACGGACCAGGTGGCCCGGGGCCGAGCAAGAAATCCTCGGGCAGGCCAACCGCGTAGCGCAGGGACAATTTGATCTACTCGGTTTCCGCAGTCTGAGTTTTGGTCGGCCGATCGATTGGCATCTGGAACCGGTGTCAGAAAAGCGCACTCCGATGCTTCACTGGAGCCGTCTCGATTACCTCGATGTAGAAATTGCCGGCGACAAGAAGATCGTTTGGGAGTTGAATCGTCACCAGTATTTCGTGACGTTGGGCCAGGCTCACTGGCTGACTGGCGATGAACGTTACGCGCAAACGTTTGCCGCTCACCTCGAAAGTTGGATGGACCGAAATCCCCCAAAGCTTGGAATAAACTGGGCCAGCAGTCTGGAAGTTGCCTTCCGTTCAATCTCCTGGCTTTGGGCGTTCTATTTCTTCAAAGAGTCGCCATCGTTTACTTCGCGAACATTTATGCGAGCTTTACGATTCCTGTATTTGCACGCACGACATCTGGAGACATATCTGTCCACTTACTTCAGTCCCAACACACATCTGACCGGTGAAGCACTCGGCCTGTATTATCTGGGACTGTTATTGCCCGAATTCAGAGATGCGACTCGATGGCGGGAAACTGGCAAGCGGATCTTGCTCGAGCAGTTACCAATTCACGTGCGATCCGATGGCGTCTACTTCGAGCAATCCAGTTACTATCATCGCTATACCACAGATTTCTATACGCATTTTCTGATTCTCTCACGGGCAAATGGTGAAGGTGTCTCAGGCGTGGTCGATAGCGCGTTGAGATCTCTGTTGGACCATCTGATGTACATCACGCGACCGGACGGTACGACACCTTTATTCGGCGACGATGACGGTGGCCGGTTGGTAACGCTGGATCGAAATCACGCAAACGACTTTCGCGCCACATTGTCGACGGGCGCAGCCTTATTTGAGCGACCAGATTACAAGTTCGTTGCTGCCTGTCCAGCGGAAGAAACTCTCTGGTTGTTGGGAGTCGCGGGTTTAGAAGCACTCGATCAAATCGTCGCTAAGGAACCTGCGAAGCAATCGATTGCCTTTGAAAGCGGCGGCTACTACGTGATGCGAGACAATTGGACGCCAGAAGCAAATTATCTTCTCTTCGACTGCGGTCCGCACGGACAAGCAAACTGTGGTCACGCGCACGCAGACGCTCTTTCGTTTGAGCTGGTCGCAAATGGGCGGACGCTGCTCGTCGATCCTGGTACCTACACTTACACCGGGACAAAGGAATTGCGCGATTGGTTTCGCAGCTCACCAGCTCATAACACCTTGACGGTAGACCGACAGTCGTCGTCGGTTGTCGCTGGACCGTTTTCGTGGAAGAGTATCGCCAGTTGCCAAGGTCTCGCCTGGATCAGTCGGGACCGCTTCGACTATGTGGCCGGTGAGCACGATGGCTATGCGATGATGTCGCAGCCCGCAGCACATGAACGCGGCATTCTGTTTCTCAAACGCGACTATTGGGTAATTCGCGACCGTCTAAAATCTGCCGGAGAACGGAGCGTGGATCTCTGGTTCCATTTCGACCCTTCCTCCGATCCTTTGATCGAGGCCGTTGCCGGACAAGACGCGTTTATTGCTGAGAACAACGGCGGATCCGGCCTTGATGTCCACGGCTTTGCAGAAAACGGCCGGTGGAGACGGGAAGACGGCTGGGTTTCGCACTGTTACGCACAAAAGGACCCTGCGCGTGTTTATGCTTTTTCGGCCCTGTTGAGCGGAGCACATGACGCAGTCAGCCTGCTGATGCCGCGCACGGCCCAGGCCCGTTGGCGTGTGACCGAGATTGAGACGATAGGTGGACGGGCCTTCGAGGTTATTAATGACAATTGGCTCGACATTGTTATGATTCGGAACCGGGAGCGAATCGAGACGGCACGGCTGGCCTCGGATTTTGAATGGACATGGGCCCGCTTTTCGCATGCGGACACACCAATTCTCGAAGAGTTGGTGTTAATCGGTGGGAGAACTTTGGAACTCCAGGGTCGCCAGGTTTTGCAGGCGGGACAACACCTGAAGTACGTGGCCGCGCGTCGCATCGACGGTCAATTTCAAGTCGATACTGACAAGGGAGCTTTTGATTGCCAATTGCCGATTGCCGATTTTGAAGCGGCATTGCGCGGCTAACGTCAAGTAAATCGGCAATCTAAAATCGAAAATTTCTATGTGTGGCATAAACGGAATTGCGTTTGCGAGCAGATCGCGGCGGACGGTAGACGCTGCCGTGCTCAAGCGCATGCGCGACGTTATCACCCATCGTGGACCTGACGACGAAGGCATCTTCATTGATGGTGCTGTGGGGTTGGGTCACCGGCGTCTGAGTATCGTCGATGTAAAGGCTGGTCATCAGCCAATGACGAACGAAGACAAAACTCTTCATATCACATATAACGGCGAGATCTACAACCACGCTGATTTTCGCGAAGAGCTGGAGTCCCGAGGTCACGTCTACCAAACACACTGCGATACAGAAACGATCCTGCATCTCTACGAAGAGCACGGCGAGAACTGCGTTGATTATTTGCGCGGGATGTTCGCGTTTGCCATTTGGAATCAGCGCAAGAAAGAACTATTCATTGCGCGTGATCGATTGGGAGTAAAGCCGCTCTACTACGCGCACACCGATGACGGCTCGCTTTACTTTGGGTCGGAGATCAAGACTTTGCTTGAAGCGGGTGCCATCAAACCTGAAATCAACTACTCTGCGATGCCGGATTACCTGGCCAACCACGCACCTTCAGGTGAGGAGACTTTATTTCATGGCGTAAAGCGTCTGCTCCCCGGTCACATCATGGTCTGGCGGGACGGTGAGCTGCGCGTCAGCCGTTACTGGGACGTGAGTTTTGCCAGGCATGCCGACGAAGGGCGCACTGACAAAGACTATGTAGACGAGTGGCGCGAACTATTTCGCACGTCAGTGCGGCTGCGCCTCATGGCTGATGTGCCGTTGGGAATGTTTCTTTCTGGCGGCATCGACTCATCTGCTATTGCGGCATTGATGAGCGGGATGGTGACAGAGCCGATCAAGACATTCTCGGTCGCCTTCAAAGAGAGCGAAGCAAACGAGCTAGAGTATGCGCGGCTGGTCGCCCGGCAATTCAAGACAAATCACCACGAGGTAGTTGTTAGTCCGGAAGACTTTTTTACCGCCTTGCCAAATCTCGTCTGGCACGAAGATGAACCGCTCGCACATCCATCCAGCGTGGCGCTCTACTTCGTTTCGCTGCTGGCGTCGCAGCACGTAAAGGTTGTACTTACTGGGGAGGGCAGCGATGAGTTGCTCGCGGGCTATGCCCGTTATCGAAAGACAATTCTGAACCTCGCGTTGGGAGCGCGTTATCACAACCTAACGTCCAGCGGTCTTCGAAATCTTGTGCGCAAGCAAATTGAGGGAATGCCCGGAGCGAAGGTGCGGCAAAAACTCCTGCGCACGTTTCTGGCGGTTTCACCAGACATCGAGAGCATCTATTTTGACAACTTCGCCGTGTTTCCCCGCGCGATGCAAGAGGAATTATTGACCACCGAAATGAAAGAGCGATTGGGAACAACCGATCCTTACCGGGGGTTGCGGGAGGTGCTGAAAGAGACTGACGCGACTTCTTTTCTCGACCGCTTGCTTTATGCTGACATCAAAACTTACCTGCATGAATTGCTTATGAAGCAGGACCAAATGAGCATGGCCACTTCCGTTGAGAGTCGCGTGCCTTTTCTGGATCATAAACTGGTGGAGTTCACATCGGCGTTGCCGGAGCGACTGAAGCTCCGCGGCTGGACCACGAAATACGTATTGCGTGAAAGCATGAAAGGCCTCCTGCCTGACACTATTCTATCGCGACCTAAGATGGGATTTCCTGTACCGATCGGAGCCTGGTTCCGCGGCGCCTACAGTTCCGTGATAGACGAATATGTTTTGAGTGACCGGGCGTTAAGCAGGGGAATCTTTTCGGCTGAATTTGTTCGCAGCCTCGTCGCGCGCCATCAAACGAGTGGCGAGAATCATTCAGAGCGACTATGGGCCCTCGTGAATTTCGAAATCTGGCAGCGAAAGTTTTTCGATGGTGAACAAGACCAGACGCACGAGCAAAAACATCTGGAATATGCTCCGGTGAGTTCTTGAGCAGGCATATGCCAGACTCTCCAATGCTTGATGACCAATCGACCCCACGGAACTTCTAATCGTGCATATTCTCTGGCTGAAAACCGAATTACTGCATCCCGTCGACAAGGGCGGCAAGATACGCACGTATCAAATGCTCAAAGAACTCAAGCGCGACCACCAGATTACTTATCTAACCCTGGATGATGGCGCTGCCGCCGTAGACGCTCGCGAAAAAGCGACGGAGTATTGTCATGAGGTCATCAGTATTTCCCATCATACCTCTCCCAAATTCAGCGCTGCATTTTATTCCGAGCTGGCATCGAATCTGTTGTCGCCGTTGCCTTATGCAATTAAGAAATATGAGTCTGCTCCGATGCAGGAACAGGTGCTCTCGCTGGTTGCGTCGCACCGTTTTGATCTCATCATTTGTGACTTTCTAGCGCCGGCGGCTAACGTTCCTCGAGAAGTGACCTGCCCGACCCTGCTGTTTCAACACAACGTTGAAGCCATGATCTGGAAGCGACACTACGAAGTGCAGTCGAACCCGTTAAAGCAAGCCTACCTGCGGGGACAATGGCGGAAGATCCGCGCCTTCGAACGCGAGTCGTGCCGGCGATTCGATGCCGTCGTAACAGTTTCACGCGAAGATCGCGAAATGATACAGCGCGAGTATGAGGCGGAAGATGTTTATGATGTGCCCACAGGAGTTGACGTAGAGTTCTTCAAACCGAGTGGCAACGTCGCGCCTGAAGCAAATAATCTTGTGTTCACCGGTTCGATGGATTGGTTGCCGAACGAAGATGCTATTCGCTATTTCACCGAACAAATCATGCCGCTGATCAAACAAAAAGTTCCCGGGGTGACTCTTACTGTGGTAGGACGGAATCCATATCCGGGTTTGCTTGAACTCAGTAAACGCGACGAGTCGATTGTTGTGACCGGGCGTGTGGACGATGTGCGTCCGTTCATGGAGAAAGCGGCTGCGTATATTGTTCCCTTGCGGATCGGAGGCGGCACGCGGCTAAAAATATTCGAGGCAATGGCAATGGAGAAGGCGGTCGTGTCAACCACTGTTGGCGCGGAGGGTTTGCCGGTTCGGAACGACCAGGAATTGATTTTAGCGGACACACCCGAGGCCTTTGCCGGTTCAGTAGTGCGTTTGTTGCAGGACCAGACCATGGCCCGCAGCCTGGGCCAACGTGCCGCCGTGAGAGTGAGAGAAACCTTTGGCTGGCGCCGGGTAGCTGAAAAGTTTGCGTCGATCTGCGAGAACACGATGAAGAAAGCCGGCGCACAGACGTCGGTTGAAGATGAGCATGTTGTGGTGAGCCGTTAAACCCGGGAATGACTACGACTACACAGCAAAATGTCGCAACGAGCGGCCGAACTTTCAAGCGTCAGGCATTGCCTGCTGAATGTGAATTCGTTTCCGTGGTAATCCCCTGCTACAACGAGGAACGTTTCATTGCGGAGGCCCTTGAGCAGTTGGCGGGACAATATGAAAAGGGCCGCTTTGAGATTATTGTGGTCGATGGGATGTCGGAAGACCACACCCGCGATCTGGTTTCTGAGTTCAAAGCAAAGCACCCGGATCTGTCAGTAACTATCATCGACAATCCAAAGCGCAATATTCCCACGGCACTCAACCTCGGAGTTTCGGCTGCGCGGGCAGACATCATTGCTCGCATGGATGCTCATGCAGTGCCCTCGGAAGGTTATATACACCGTTGTGTTGAAGTACTCAGCCAACCCAATACTGGTGTTGTCGGAATGCCATGCCGCGTTCGCGCGGGAACAAACTCGTTGCTGGCGCGCGCGATCGCCGGCGCTGTTTCACATTCTTTTGGGATTGGAGATGCGAAGTACCGGCTAAGCGAAGGAGCGGCCTTGCAGGAGGCTGTAGACACAGTTGCGTTCGCGTGTTTTCGTAAGTCTCTGTGGCAAAGGTTGGGAGGCTTCAACGAATCGCTGTTAACCAATGAAGACTATGATTTCAACTACCGAGTGCGGATGGCGGGACTCGAAGTGATTTTGGATCGTTCAGGGCATTGCGACTATTTTGCGCGGACCTCATTCAGAGATCTGGCAGCGCAATATCGTCGTTACGGAGGCTGGAAGGCGAGGATGGTTCGCTTGCATCCGCGTTCGATAAAATTGCGTCACCTGGTGGCTCCGGCGTTCGTTCTTTCGCTGGTTTGTTTGATGATTCTTAGCGTTTTCTGGCCACCTCTTGCACTCCTCTTGAGTCTGGAGATCGGCCTGTACATGTTGTTATCGTTAGGTTTCGGCTGGCAAATCAAGCAACGTAACCAGGACGGGCTGGGAATGTTGCTGCTTCTTCCGTTAGTGTTTCTAACGATCCATTTGACATGGGGCACGAGCTTTTTGCTGGGTTTGGTTCGTCAACCTCGGTGAGATCGAGGATTGTTAACTATTAGAAGGAAATCGTAATGAAGCTTAGCGTTTTCGGAATCGGTTATGTAGGGTGCGTATCCGCGGCGTGCTTCGCGAAAGAGGGGCATGACGTGATCGGTGTCGATGTCAATCCCACTAAAGTTGAAATTATAAACAGCGGTAACAGTCCCATCGTTGAGCCCGGCATTGGCGAGTTAATGAAGGAAGCTGTGAATGCAGGACGCCTTAGGGCAACGACGAGAATAAATGAGGCGGTCAATCAATCTGAGATATCCCTGGTATGTGTGGGTACTCCCAGTAATGCGAACGGCAGTTTGGATCTTCGTTACATAACTCGAGTGTGTGAAGAGATTGGGGCTGCGCTAAAAACTAAGCAGGCACGGCATGTAGTGGTAATGCGTAGCACAATGTTGCCGGGGACGATCGAGAATGTAGTCATGCCGTCGCTCGAGCGAACTTCCGGGAAAAAAGCAGGAACGGATTTTGGCGTGTGCATCAATCCCGAATTCCTGCGTGAAGGTTCTTCCTTGAAAGATTTCTACGCACCTCCTTTCACCTTAATCGGCGCGGATGATAAGACAACGGCAGAATCGGTCCGCAGGCTTTACGAAAGCGTGGATGCCCCTCTTTTTGAGACTGCGATAAAGACGGCGGAAATGATCAAGTATGTGTGCAACAGCTTCCATGCGCTAAAAGTTAGCTTTGCCAATGAGGTTGGTAACATTTGTAAAGCCCTGGCGATCGATAGCCACGAAGTGATGGAGATTTTTTGCCAGGATACCAAGCTGAATCTGTCTTCCTATTATCTCAAGCCAGGCTTCGCATTTGGTGGGTCGTGTTTGCCGAAAGACCTGCGAGCAATTAACTACAAGGCGAAGGAACTCGATGTTGAAGTACCGTTGTTGGGATCTATTCTCCCAAGCAATCGTCTGCAGATCGAACGAGCTGTGGAGATGGTAGCGCGGACCGGAAAGAAAAGTGTTGGTATCCTTGGCTTTAGTTTTAAGGCAGGAACGGATGACCTGCGCGAATCGCCGATGGTTGTTTTGATAGAGACTTTGATTGGCAAAGGCTACAAAGTTTCACTGTACGACCGAGATGTTTCGCTTGCGCGTTTGTTTGGCGCGAACAAAGAATACATCGAGCGTGAAATACCACACATCTCCGAATTGATGTGCCGGACGGTAGCTGAAGTGGTCGACAACGCCGACGTAATCGTAATCGGAAATAAAGCGGAAGAGTTTCGACAAATCGAGACAAGAGTCGGAGCCGGAAAGGTCGTAATAGACCTGGTCCGACTCTTCGACAAGACTTCAGATAATAATTATCAGGGCATCTGTTGGTAGCAGGCAAATAACAGGTGAAGGTAGTTGGCACACCGCCTCGTTCGATGATTCATCTTGGCAGCCGTTGACACAACTCAAAAGTCACCGCGAAATCGGTTTAAGCGACGGTTAGCCGTCGCTTTTCTTCTAATTCTTCTCATCTGGGGAGCTTCCTGGTTCGCCGCCCGAATGCTCATCGTCAATGTTCCTCTGGAACATGCCGACGCTATCGTTGTGCTGAGCGGTTCCTCGACCTTTGTTGAGCGTACTCATGTTGCCGCCCAACTCTATTCCGAAGGCACTGCGGAAAAAGTATTGCTGACCAACGACAACCTTCACGGTGGCTGGTTAAGCTCCGAGCAACGCAATCCCTTCTTTTATGAGCGAGCGCGTTGGGAATTGGAGTGCCTGGGCGTACCGGGATCGAGGATTGAAGTACTTCGACCCGCAGTGAGCAGTACGCAGGAGGAAGCATTGGCCGTGCGGGATTACGTCGAGTCGACAAAAATTCGGTCCGTATTAATTGTGACCTCGGCCTACCATTCCCGACGAGCATTGTGGATCTTTCAGAGAGTTCTGGGCGATCGAGTAAGGATAGGATTGGCGTCTTCACCGCCTGGCTGGCAAACGCCGGGAGCTGCCAGTTGGTGGCTATCAGCGAGAGGCTGGCGTACGGTACCCAATGAATATCTAAAAATGGTGTATTATTGGATCAGGTTTTAACAGCCTCCCACCGCGTTTGTACCCTTGTCTCCAGGACTGGTAAATCGGCCCCATTGGTAGTTTTCTTCTATTTCGAACCGGCGAGCGGTTCTCATAGGTCAGAAATGATAAACATGACATTTCAGAAAACTCTAATAAGCTGCTTTGTTTTCGCTATATTCGGATTCCTGGGAATGCCCTGCGCGCAAGCGGATCCGCTGCTTTTCAGTCACACGGTGGCCCTCCAGAACAATGGCAATACCAGCGTGGACCTTTTCTCGAATCCGGGTGTTACCTTAACCGGCTCCCAAATCAGCTTTCTAGTAGATATAACAGGCACTCTTGCAGTTGGCGAGTCACATTCACTACTTGTCACGTACAGTGAGTTCGGAGGTTCGCCCGTCAGCCAGACGTTCCAAATACCTGCTTTTGGCGTTATTCCGCCGCCATTTAGTCAGTTCTTTACATTCACTTCGACCAATACGAGTTTCTCTGGGACGATGGCTAGTCTGACGATCGACATATTGGGAGTCTCCCCGGATTTTGTGATTCCGGGCGGGCCCAATGCAGGCAACCTTGTCGATTCTTATACTTATGCCTTCAGAGTATCGCAGCCTGTGCCGGAGCCTGCCACACTGCTGTTATTGGGGACGGGGTTAAGTGCAATTGCTGCTCTTCGTAAACGCCGCCGACGGCATGTTGCCGGACGAGACGAATAACGAGAATTAGGGATTGTTTTGTTCGTGTGATTTCGCCGCGATAGTTTACGAGCTCCAGCCCGTTTCTCCACCTGAAGGCTCGCTCCGAGACTCATTGCTCTAGTTGCTCGGCCTCCAAATTCCAAGGTATCTTAGTTGTTCGCTCGAGGCTGTTGTTACGGTTTGCGCTGAATGCTCTAAGATATCTCGGAAAATCTACGACAGTTAACGCTTCTCACGCTTGCCAATGTTCGCTGAAACGAAGCTGAAACAAATCACGGGATCATTGCCCTGGCTCGCACGGTATCCGTTTTGGCGCCTTGCCGACCTACTTAGAACGAGAGTGAGTAAAGGTCCCAGCCACGTTATTCTCACAATCGCAAACCATTTCGAACCGGGTTACAACGAAGAGCCAAATGCACATGGTGGCTTTGGAGTTACTCTGGATTGGTCCACTCAAATGTCGCGCTTGGATTGCTGGTGTGAACAAGCGCGAAAGATTGGCGCAGCAGTTCGGGATCATGATGGCACTCCGTTTAGGCACACTAATTTTTACCCCGCGGAGCAATATCACAAACCTCTGTTAGATCAGCTTGCCGCTCTCCAAGCTGAGGGTCTTGGCGAGGTTGAGATTCATCTTCATCACGGCGTAGACAAACCCGACACCCCAGAATCCTTCAAACGAGTGTTGGTGGATTTCCGTGATGTCTTGGCACAGGAACATAAATGCCTTTCGCGATTGACCGAGGATGGCATGCCGATGTACGCCTTCGTCCATGGCAATTGGGCTTTGGCGAACTCCGCGAATGGCCGATTCTGCGGAGTCGATTCGGAGATGCAGATTCTCGCGGAAACGGGTTGCTATGCTGACCTGACGTTGCCTTCAGCACCTGACGTTTCCCAAGTACCACGTATCAATGCAATCTATCAGTGTGGCCACCCTTTGGACGAAAGAAGTCCGCATCGCTCGGGGCCAAATCTCCGCGTAGGTAGACAACCGACTCTGCCGATTATTCTAACTGGCCCACTGTTGTTTGACTGGCAACGGCGAAAAGCAGGTGCTCCTTTGCCGCGGCTTGAAAATGGCGCCCTCACCGCAAAATCACCTCTTACGCTTTCCACCTTCCAACTTTGGCGCGATGCGCACATAGGAGTGCGAGGAAAGGCTGACTGGATATTTGTGAAACTTTATTGTCACGGCTTCTTTGATGCCGATCAGCCTGCGGTCATTGGATCTGAGATGACTCAGTTTCTGCGAGAGGTGCTGGAATTCGCAGACCGAACCGGTCAGTTTAAGTTGCACTTTGCCACAGCTCGCGAAGCATTCAACATGGTGTCAGCCGCAATAGATGGCCACGAAGGGAACCCTGGCGCATATCGCGACTATCGGTTAAGAACCATTATGAATATTGGCCATTCGGAACCAACCGAAATCAATTTTCCCAAGCGCGAGGCTCAGACTCCTGCATTGACAGGACGATCCCGAACTGGGGCGGCTATTTAGTCATTTCGATTACATTAACTGAAGAAAAATATGACAATGACGGGAACGTTCGAAGAAGCCGGGCATCCCAGTATAGAGATGCTTCTCGGAGGCGTGGCCACATATTCAACAGAGCTGAGGTTGGTAACGTGAACGGCTTTGCTCGGTATGACGAACAGCCAGCCGCAAATTCCTTCAATTCGTTATCTGTTAATGGTCGCTCAAAGGGCGAAATATCAGGGGAAGTATTGGGTATCAATTTTCTGATCGCGCGCAATAGGCCGGAGTTGCGAACCGGTTCCTGAAAAATTGCAAAGCCTCCCTTTTTAAGCAGACGTCTGACCTCGCGTGAAGAAAGTGCCAGGTCGAGGTGATGCAGGATAGCTATGCCAAAAACGACGTCAACTGATTCGTCGGGAAGGGGCACATTGTGTGCAGATCCCACTATGAAATCGACTCCTGACGTGATCCCATGCACTCGAAGCCTTTGGCGTGCGACCTCGATTAGCTCTGGTGAGAGGTCCAGGGAAATCACATGCGCCCCGCGATTAGCAAGCAAAACTGTGTTGACACCATCTCCGCAGCCATACTCGAGAATGGTCTTTCCCCTAATATCGCCAAGCAGATAGCACGCATATTCCAGGGGATGCACGGTGTCCGGTGTAGGTTGGAAATAACGAGTTACGTTTCTGGGAGTGGCGAGTGAGTCATCCGCTTGGGTCTGACTTGCCTCGTGCGCACTCCGCTCTCTTTCTGCACGCTCCCATTGTTCGAGGGTTGGTTCCATTGACTTAACCTGCCAAAAACTATTGTTCAATACAAAACCCGGCTAACTGCCGCACCCGAACAGTTTATAATGACTATTAATGGCCGAGTCAATTCTAGCGGTAATATGATATGAGGAGAGCCTACGAGTATCGATGAAGAGCGCTAACAATAAACTTAAGATGGGAATAGCACTCATAGTCGTCGGCGTCTCAGTCGCGCTTGGCTTTATTATTTTCGCTCAACGCCGTTCAAGTCCTCCACAAACTAGACCGCGTCACACTGTCGCCGGCCCCGGTGAAATAGTTTTGCAGTCGGGAGATGATTTACAGGAAGCAATCAAGAATGCAAGATTTGGCGACACCATAATGCTTCAAGCTGACGCAACTTTCACGGGGCCCATTGTGCTTCTGGACAAGGGGGCCGGCACGGGAACAGATGCTGACTTCATTACCATTCGCACAGCGAATCTCTCCGGTATCTCCGGGGAGCGAAACCGTATTAAACCTGACGGCAACATGGCCAAGATCGTTGCTCCCGGTTCGTCGACAGCCATAAGCACGCAGGAGAAAGCTCACCATTACAAGTTCGTCGGAGTGGAATTTGCACCAGCCCAGAATTCTGATCATGTTTACAATCTGATCGATTTGGGAGCGTCGGACTATAGTTCAACTTCACAGTTTCCTCATCACTTAGTGTTTGATCGGTGCTATGTTCATTCCACCGGACTCAATAAAGCGCGACGAGGATTTGCCCTAAACAGCGGCGAAACGTCAATCATAAATTCTTATGTTTCAGGTTTCGCTGGAGACGAAGAGACGCAGGCAATCGCAGGATGGAACGGTCCTGGTCCGTTTCACATTATCAACAATTATCTCGAAGGTGGTGCTGAGGTCTTATTGTTTGGAGGTTCCGACCCTTCAATTCAAGGCTTAGTTCCTTCCGATATCGAGATAAGGCGTAACTTGTTTCATAAGCCGGCTGAGTGGGCGGGTAAGGCAACTATCAAAGGCACTTTTGAATTGAAGAACGCGAAGCGAGTAGTTGTAGATGGAAACATTATCGACACCGGCATTCGCGTCACGGCATTCGTCATTACAGTGCGGAATCAAAATGGGGGGGCACCCTGGAGCACAATTGAGGATGTACAGATTGTGAATAACATAGTCAGACACTCGAGCACGGGCGTCAATATTTTGGGAAGCGACGATCAGTACCCTAGCCAGGAAGCTAAAAGGATTAGTATTGTTAATAATCTCTTTTTGGATTTGGTCTCGCCGGGAGACATCGCTTATTTTCTCCAGACGAATGGTGCGGAATCGGTAACGGTTTCACATAACACGGTTCAGCAAGCGGGCAATATTATTTCAAGTTACGGAAGTCCAACCAGAAACTTCTCATTCATAAATAATATCGTCCAATACAACTCATACGGGATTGCTTGTTTCATACAGGGAGGGTCATGTCTTGAGTCGGCCTTTTGCCGTTGCTTTCCGAATGCCACGGTTAAAGGAAATGTTATCGCAGATAACGCGAATGCTTCGGCGGGAGGTTCAATTCAGAATAACTTCCCGCCAGGAAATCTCTTTGTCGCCTCCTATGAAAAAATAGGGTTTATTAACTACGCAGCCGGTAACTGGCAGCTTACCCCCACTAGCGGCATTCGAAAAAGAGCTACTGATGGCAAGGATCCGGGCGTTGACTTTAACCTTTTGAATTCCTCAGGCGTGGATTTTGCAATTGATGGTGGAACACCAAAATGAGCTGTGCGTTGTAAGAAAGGCGCCGACTTGCGGTGCTTAGTTGTCCTGAGGGCGATACACTACCTAAGGTCTTACTAACATGAAAACTGTGGAACTTCCCAAGGAAACCGAGACTAACATTGAGGGTTTCTCTTCGGTTCAGAAAGAGCCGCTTGTTGCTCGTTTGGTAGAAGAACTTGAATCTAATGGCATTGTGGCTCTACCGAGGCTTTTCAATTCCGAAGAGCTCGCCAGCATGCGGAGGGCCTTCGAATCAAAGCTGCGCCGACTGCGCTGGAACAACTTCGATGGTTATCAAAAGACTGAACCCTACAGGCACATGGTCGAAGATGTCCTGCTGCTCGATCAGGGATTTGTTGATCTTGCGCTCCACCCGCTGGTCAAACAGATTCTAAACCGCTACCTGGGCGACAACTTCGAGCTGAACGAGGCAAAGGGTTGGAAGTCGCTACCGACGAAAAGAGATTTTCATGGATGGCACGGAGATGCCTGGTATGATCAGACCAGTGCAGAGATTCCGCGAGAAGTAAAGCTGGCTTTTTATCTTACCGATGTTCGCAGTGGCGCATTCAATTACATCAAAGGCACTCATCGACAACAGCATCCGCGGCCGGTGCGCAACAATGAAGTCGAAAACGTTGCCGCGTCGCAGATTCTCGAAGTAATGGGCCCAGCCGGCTCCGCATTTCTCTTTGATACTTCCGGAACGCACCGTCAGGGCGTTCCTATGCTGGAAGTGCGACAGGCTGTGTTTTACAACTACCACGATCCTGACGTCCCCCTGCAAGAGGAAGACATCAAATACTATCGCTATCATCCGCTGCTTCTGAACGCAGCCTTTCTCGGAAATCTATCCGCTGAGGATCAGAGGATACTAGGCTTTGGCAACAAGACCAACTATCTGCATGCTTTCGAGCGCACGCCCAAACACATAATACTGCAAGGCGCCTTTCGCAGCGCTCTGGAAATTGCGCTTCGAGCCAATGCGTTGCGCGAGAGAGTAATGGCGCGGTTGAAACGATTGGGTGGCAACTAGTTCGTGTTGAAACCAATGCCATCTGTAGTCTCGGTCTTTGGGGTTGAGCCGCTGCGAATTGGAGGCACTGAAACCTTTGCTCGGGAATTGTCCCTGCAACTGGCTGAAGATGGCCGCCAAAGCGTCCTTTGCTTTCTCAGCAAACCCACCGAACAAGTCGAGAGTTTTTTACAACTGCCGAACGTCTCTCTCGAAGTCTTGGCGGACTCTACCGAATTCAGTTTTACCGCCGCAAAGAATCTTGCGCGAATCCTCAAACGTTATCAGCCCGAAATATTGCACCTTCACTTCACGGGCTTTCTTGGCGCGTATCCCTGGGTCGCGCGATTTCGGTCCGTGAAAAAAGTGTTCTTCACCGATCACACGTCGCGCCCAGCCGGCTACAAGGTCAGTCGGGCTCCCTTTTGGAAGCGACAGTTGGTGCGGTTGATTAACCGGCCGCTCACAAGAGTGGTCTGCGTAAGCAAATACGGTTACCGCTGTATCACCGGTCTCGACTTGCTGCCAAGTGAACGCTACGAACTGGTCTACAACGGCGTTGATCTCTCTCGAGTCTCTCCCGATCCGGGCCGAGCCGAGGAGTTTCGTCGCCGGCATTCGATTCCTGCCGATCGCACTGTCGTCCTGCAAGTGAGTTGGATTATTCCTGAAAAGGGAATTCCGGAACTCCTGCAAGCTGCCGGCTTGGTGCTTTCAAAAACAGACAAAGTTCAGTTTGTACTCGTCGGCGAAGGCGCTTACCGCGAGCAGTACATGAGAGACGCCGAGGCGATGGGCCTGGGAGATCATGTGACCTGGACCGGAATGATCGAGGATCCGTTTGGCGAAGGGGTCTATGATGCCGCCGACATCGTTTGCCAGGTCTCGAACTGGGAGGAATTGTTCGGCTGGATGATCGCGGAAGCGATGGCGTATCAAAAACCGATCGTAGCCACCCGGGTCGGCGGAATTCCCGAACTGGTGAGCGATGAAGAATCCGGATTCCTCGTCGAGCGGGGCGACATTGCCGCAACTGCAGATAAGATTCTGTTGCTTGTAGCGCAACCAAAATTGCGCTGGCAAATAGGCCAGGCTGGATGCCAGATTACCCACGAGAAGTTTGCTCTAAAACGAAACGTGGCGCAGATGATCCGTCTGTACGGGCTAAGGTGAGCGGTCAAAACATAGCAATTGCGCTTTGCTGAGAATTGCCAGGGTCTTCACCGAAGAAACCGAGGTCACGAGCAATTAGAGTCAACCCGAGAAGCAATGAGTAAGTACTTTGCAGAAAGAAAACTGAAGTGGCGAAGATTGATATTGATAGTCGCTGTGCTCATCTCGGCAAGTACTCTTTTTATTTTTGCCCAAAAGCGAAGAGACTCCAGCCCGCAAATTAGACCTCGTCGTGTTTCAACTGAAATGGGACGAGTAGTTGAATTGCGAGCCGGCGGCGATTTGCAGCGAGCGATCAATGCGGCGCAGTGTGGTGACAACGTAGTATTGCAGGCTGGCGCGACATGGGATGGCGAGTTTGTGCTGCCGAATAGAAACTGCACAGCCTCAACAGCGATCAGAATTGGTTCCTCGGCGCAAGCGTCTTTGCCGAATGGCCGGGTTGGTCCTGCGGATGCGACAAACATGCCGCGCATTCGCGCATTGGGAACCGGAATAACTGGTTCAGCTTTTACAATGGCAGCTAATTCTGGATATTGGGTGCTCGACGGACTAGAGCTTACGGATAATGCGGCTGCTACAGCTATAGTGAATGCCTTAGTTACAGTGGCGGACTCT
>Ga0070708_100000226_pt1 | contig 42003 bp, 47 predicted proteins | sample KBSK5503metaG_FD_65469 | JGI IMG/M metagenome (GOLD analysis project Ga0070708, IMG submission 65469) | Corn, switchgrass and miscanthus rhizosphere microbial communities from Kellogg Biological Station, Michigan, USA - KBS K5-50-3 metaG | ecosystem: Host-associated > Plants > Roots >... | reverse complement strand
AACCTCGACGAAGTTGTACGCTACGGCACGACTGGCGCGACGGCGCACATGAAGACGCTGTCGGGACCGAAGCCTTCGGCCACGGAGCCGGCGTTCATCATCTGCTGCTGCGTGGCCTTGTCCGCCGTGTACCGATGTCCGGAATCGGGACGATTGTTCCACAGCCGATAAACCGGCACCGTTCCCCCCGGGCACGCACCGGTCGTCGCGTAGGGAGCAGGAATGACAAAGGTTGCACCGCTTTCGAAGATCCACGCCCCGGCAAGGAATCCGTATGAAAGCGCGTCTTCCTCGGGCGGCAGCCAGGTGAGGAAATGCGAATTGAGTCCCGCCTCGGGCTTGCCGTACCAGCGCTGCACGATCACACCCCTGTTGTCGTCCTGGCCAGGCACATAGGCCATGAAGCTTCCGCCCGTCCGGACCCACCCGGGATGCACGCCGGTATCGAGATCGTGAATTTCGGCGGCGTTTTGCGTGCTGTGGTACTGGTCGAGCGTCGCGTTGTAGAACTCCACGACCGGCGCAGTGGCTGTGGCGGCCGGCTGTGTCGAAACGGTCAGTGATGAAAGCGCCGCGACGCAGGTTCCATAAAGAACCGCGCCGACCGAATAGTCGCCCGCGGCCAGAGGTCCGAAATGACCGTAGTACGGATACGGCCCCACGATATCGTAGCCCGGCAACGTTGCCGGATCCGACGTCGCGCGAACATCGAGGCTGATCTGGTTGTTGATGCCCAGCGTGGTCTTGACCATGTAGATCGGCACCGGATCGAGATGCACCTGGCTGAAGATGGGGCTCCACCAGTTGATCGTGTCGGCGGTTCCCGGGTTCGCCGGCGAGAAGAGGATGGGCTCCAGAACGCCGCAGGGGTCCATCGCCGCAACCGGCGGCGCCACAATGAGCGCTGCGCCGATGACGCCGCCGCCGATGACGGCAGACCAAGGGGTGAATGCGGTCCAGTCGATAGTCATTGCGAACGGGGGCCACCAGCGCGGGCCGCAGGGCGCGCATCTGTAAATGATATACCCGTTTTTCCGGGGTCATTTCCTCCAATGGAAGACGAAACACGGCACGGTGAGGCACACTAACGGCGATGAACCCGTGCATGCATGCGATTGCCGGCCTCGTTGCCCTCGCCAGCGCTGCGACGGCGCTCGCGGCGCCGACCTTCAATGTCGGCTCCAAGCGTTTTACCGAGTCGTACATCCTGGGCGAGATACTGAAACAGACCGCGCAATCCGCCGGCGAGACGAGCGCGACGCACAGCCAGGGATTGGGCAACACGGCCATCGTGCTGAACGCGCTCACAACCGGCAGCATCGACGTCTATCCCGAATACACAGGCACGATCGCCAAGGAAATTCTGAAGCTCGACCAAGTCCCGTCGCTGGCTGAACTCAACGCCAAGCTGGCACCCATGGGACTTGCAGTCGCCGTTCCGCTGGGCTTCAACAACACCTATGCACTGGCGATGCGCGGCGACGATGCGCGTTCGAAAAATATCGCGCGGCTGTCCGACTTGAAGGCGCATCCGGACGTGCGGCTCGGGCTTTCGCAGGAATTCATCGGCCGCGCCGACGGCTGGCCGGGACTGAAGCGCACGTACGAGTTGCCGTTCGAGACGCCGCGCGGCCTCGATCACGGGATTGCGTATGAAGCCATTGCAGGGCGCCAGGTCGACGCGATCGACATCTACTCGACCGACGCCAAGCTCGACAAGTATGGCTTGACGGTCCTCGAGGACGATCGCAAATATTTCCCGCGCTACGACGCGGTGCTCCTGTACCGCGCGGATCTGCCGCAACGCTTGCCGACGACGTGGGCCGCACTCGCCAAACTCGAAGGCACGATCGACGATGCATCGATGCGCCGGATGAACGCGGCGGCCGAACTCGAAAACAAGGACTTCGCCAGCGTCGCCGCCAATTTCCTGGCCCGCAAACCCGCAGCGGCGGTCAGTGCGGGCACGCCGGCAACAGCGGGCGGGTTCGACGATTTCTGGCGCAAGCTCTTCGGTCCCGACTTCGGACGCCTGACGTTGGAGCAGTTGGGACTCGTCTTCCTGTCGCTCGTGGCCAGCATCGTCATCGGCATCCCGCTCGGGATTCTCGCCGCGAAGCGTCCGGCGACGGAAGGCGTGGTCATTGGTACCACCGGCGTCGTGCAGACGATTCCCTCGCTCGCATTGCTCGCCATCCTGATTCCGTTGACCGGGCGCATCGGCGCGGTGCCGGCGTACATTGCGCTCGCCTTGTACGCGCTGCTGCCCATCGTGCGCAATACGCATACGGCGCTCACACAAATTTCGCGCGGAATGATCCAGGCCGCGGAATCCCTGGGCATGCGGCCCGGCACGATCCTGCAAAAGATCGAGCTTCCGCTGGCCGCGCCGACGATCCTGGCCGGCATCAAGACATCGGCCGTGATCAACGTCGGCACCGCGACGATCGCCGCGTTCATCGGCGCCGGCGGCTACGGCGAACGCATTGTCACGGGCCTGGCGCTGAACGACCACGCGATGCTGCTGGCGGGCGCGATTCCCGCCGCCGTGATGGCGCTGCTGATCGAACGCGGCTTTCGCTATGGCGAGCGGTGGCTTCTCCCGGCGGGGCTGCGGCGCGTGCCGGACGTGCACCGAGCGGCGGCCTGATCTGCGCCGCCAAGGTCCGCTGATCCGCTAAAGGTCGCGGCCTATTTCTTCGGTGCGGGTGGCGCGGCGGCGGGAACAGGAGCAGGTGGCGCGTCCGCATTCCAGGTATCGCGGAGGTACAGCCACTTTCCGTCCTTCTTGCGCGAGACCGAGAGATACTTACCGGTCTCGACGACGGCACCCTTCATCGTCACCGTGTACGTACCTGATTCCCAACCCATGTTGCCCGAGACACCGACATCGGCTTTGGGAGCAACGGCAAAGATCACACCGGCCGCCTTTGAGTTAGCGACGTCCTTGGTGAAAAATTCCAGAATCGCCGCCCGGCCCTTTACGCCAGGTGCGCCCGGCGGAAGGAGCAGCGCGTCCCCGGCATAGAGCGCGGCCACGGCCTTCGCGTCGCCACCGTTGTACGCTTTCACCCAGTCTGTCGTTTGTGCGCGGACCGCGGCCTCATCCGCACTTGGTGCGGCTGCGTGCGCAAAACCCGCGATCAACCCAGTCAACGCGACGATTCCGACAGCCTGCCAGGACATATTCTTTGAATGAACCATCTGTTCCCCCTGTTGATTTCATGAAATGGCGGCTGCCACGACCGCGCCGACGAATGATACGCGTGCGCGGCCGACTCTCGCGCTGCATATCCGCCCGATTACTGCGGCGCGCACATGACGACCGAATCCGGGCCGTAACCTTCCGGAATGTAGCCCATTGCAATCATCTGCGCCTTGACCGCCAGGTCAGTCGTATAGCGGTGGTTCGAATCCGCCCGGTTGTTCCACAAGCGATAAACCCTGGACGTGCCCGTGCGGCAGATGCCCGTCGCCGTGTCGGGCAATCCGATGTTGAAGGCGTTGGGCGTCTCGTAGAAATAACCGCTGTAGTTCGGGTCCGTCTGGGTTTTCGCGAGGACGTTCGCACACTCCACGACGGCGTCTGCCGAAAAGAAATGTGAATCGCCGTGCTGCGGCGGAATGTAGAACCGGCAAACGGGACCGAACCCCACCGTCGTCGCGTTGTAGGCATTGAACGTTAGTCCGGTGCGTGCCCAGCCCGGATGCACACCGTTGTCGAGGTCGCTGATTTCTTGCGGATGGGTCGTGATGAAATAATGATCGAGCGCTGCGTTGTAGAACTCGACCACGGCGACCGTCGGCGGCGGTGGCAGTATCGCGCCGATCCCGGAGATCTGAAGAATCGCAAGCGACGCGAGTTGCGGTGCGTCGATCACCAGGTTGGCAAGCCGCGTCCCGGCGGCTCGGGGCAGGAAGTACAGCGCCATCGTGCACCCCTGACCCGCGGGAATCGCGGTGCCCACCTGGCACGTGTCGAACACGCCGGAATAGTCGTACGCCGCAGGACCATTGAGGACGAACCGGGCGGGTGTCAGCGGCGCCGGTCCGTCGTTGTGAACCTCGAGCACGAGCGCGGGGGATTGCGTGTTCAACAACTGCGGCCCGAACGCGGCGATGGCCGGAACGAATGTGAGCGACGCCGTACCGGCCTGCGCATCGATCCCGCGCCCATAGAACGTGAGCAACTCGTCCGGATTGATGGTCGTCGTATTGCGCAGCCACAGGCCGCCGGAAGTCTCGCCCGTGACGAGCGGCGCAAACTGAACGGTGGCCATGCAACTGGCGCCGGGCTGGAGCGCCAATCCGGTCGCGCAGGTCGTGCTTAAGTGAAAGGCGGATCCTGTTGCCGGGTGCACGCTGACGTCGGTGAACGAGAACGATTGGTCACCGCAGTTGGTGACCGCAACATTCGCGCTCGTGGCGGTTCCCACGAAACGATTGCCGAACGTTATGACGTCGTTGTCGACGCAAATCCGGCTGTCGGAGCGGGCAGGCATCGCGACGCCGATGCCGGCCAGCATGACGAGCAACCCCAGGATTTGCCGAAGGGAGCCGTGGTGCCAAGCGAATGTTGCGTCTCCGATCATGAGCGAGCGTATGGGCCCACCGGTTCAGGCCTGCGTCGAGATCGTTTCGACACTTCACGTCGGCCCATTGTTGCGTTTGGTGCCGGGCAAAGCGGTCATCCACCGGACTGCCACGGACAGGAACGCTCCCGAACCTTGCTACGGTGAAATATCAGACTCGGTGTCTTCGAGCTAATAAGGCCGAGACGGCCAGCAGAAGACCGAGCAGACCCAACATCGGCAGGGAAAGGGTCGGAACGGATGCCGTCGGTATGGCCGCGGCGCTGGTATCGATGGTGAAATTGTCAACGACGAATCCGTTGTCGTTCGTCCCGGATTGTGGAATCTCCTGTACGCGAAGGCGAAGAGTGTTACCGGTGCCGATGAATGTGGAACTGACATGGTGAGAGCCAACAGCCCACGCGAAATTTCCTTGGTACAGGACTTGTGAAGTGACCGTATCGGTGATGCTTACGTCCAGCCTTGCAGCCGTGGAAATCCAGCCTAGCCAATCGAACTGAAACTGGTATTGCTGTCCCGGGATACTGGCGAGGTCCTGATAAAGGTTGGCGTTTTGACCACCAAACCCTTCCCCGTCGGTATTGACGCTGAATGGCCCCGAGATGAACGGATAAACCGAAGTGTCGTGAATAGTGACGGCGTGGCCAGGCTCGATTGTCCATCCTGGGATCTGAGCGCCGGTCAAAGCGCTGAATCCGGCCCCATTCACGACTCCCGACCCGTAATTCGGTTCGCTATCAAACCCCCCGTTGGCCAGCAGGTTTGCACTTGCGATCGTCGGACAACCAATGGAAGCTGCGAAGAGTACACAGAGTGCAGCGGCAGAGAGTTTCGACATGCTGGTCCTTTCTTTGGGCTCTTGGGACGACTTTTTCGGGCGCGCAAATCCTACCGCGGGCCGCACCTTGCTTGCAATAGGCGTCTACCTTGGTCCATTGCACATCTATGCAATCGAAAGTCGGCGTACGGCTGGATCCCCGTAGACCGCGCTTGTGCGACTGGCGAAGCAATCGTCGGCCACACGACAGGGAACTTGCGATGGCGGCGTCGAGCGCTGCCGTTGGCTAGTGGTACTGAGGCTGTCCCCGCATCAACGACCGCTTTCGGCGGCTAAATTGAGCTTCCGCTCTTGGCCGATAGCGGTCCTTCGTCAAAGAGCCAAGCAAGGCGATAGTTGTTGCTCGCTTCATTGATTGCGTGGCGCTATCCAGCCATGCCACCACGCGACGACCTAGCCGCCCGCACCGGGGCACGGTTCCTATACCCGTTCCGCGCCCGCAATCCGCTGACTGGCAAATGGTATCGGGCAAGCTACTTGGCTGAGCGGCACGTGATCGCAGCCTTTCAAATGACGGCTGCTGGGCAGTTATCGACCTGCCTGCTCACTGGCACCTATTCGCAGCAGGGCGTGATTGGTCACGTTGTTCGTTAGGCCACACAGGAGCTAGCACGCGCCCGACTGTCGCTGCCGTATTTGTACTCTCTGCTTGTGCTGCCGCCGCTTACGGGGAGGAGTTGGTTATCGAAGTCACGAACCCCAGATTCAAGGTCACTATCCCCGGCCTTCCTTCTATCACGTTTGTTCCTCATCCGGGCGCGTCGCAGAATCCTTCGGCTAGGATCATGGGCGAGACATCGGACGGAGTAACTGTTCCGGCACTCACTCCAACGGCCAGCTGGAAAGAAAACGGCCCCGGATCGGAGCCGCCATTCTTGAGTTTGGTGCCGGCAGTAGGAATTGAACCCACGACCAACGGTTTACAAAACCGCTGCTCTACCCCTGAGCTATGCCGGCCCGGGATGCGATTTTACGCGACAATCGATTCCGGCTGACGGTGGGCCTGTCCTCGCGGATGAACGACACCGGATCCTAAGCCTTCGCGGGATGACGCATTTTGTTTCCAATCGCGCTGCGGCTTATGGCCCCGCGCTCTTGAGACAAATGCGTCACTTGATGATCTGCAAGTGCGACGGACGCGACTTGGCTTTGCGGCCCGGCTTCGCTTCCTCGGGCTCGACCGGGTCGGGTTCGCGCGGCGCGGTGGCGGCGACCAGCGAGGCGACCGGATCCTGCGCGCCCGAGAACGCGAAGCCGTAACCCGTTTCCTTCGCGAAAATGCCGGTGATGGCAGCCATGGGTACGGCCACCTCCTGCGACGCGCCGTTGAAGCGCGCGGTGAACTGCACCCACTCGTTGTCGATCGTCAGCTTGCGCGTGGCCGTCGGGCTCACGTTGAGCACGATCTCGCCGTTCTTGACGAAGCTTGTCGGCACGCGCGTCTGCGCATTCACCTTGACGGCGAGGTACGGCGACAACGCGTTGTCCGCGCACCACTCGCAGATGGCGCGGATCAGGTAGGGCTTGGCGGATTGCTCGGACATGGGGGCAGGATACTACGCCCGCCAGCCTTGGGGTCAAGTGACGCATACGTCCAAGAGCGGGTGGCGCAGCCGCCCTGCGATTGGAAACGGATGCGTCATCCCCGCGCAGTTTGGTAACTGCGCGGGGACCCAGTGTCTTGCGTTGAACGCCTCTGGATCCCCGCCTGCGCGGGGATGACGCCAGCCTTATTTGCGCATGCCGCGTTCTGCGGAGGTCAAGGCCTCGGAAAACGCGGGTCGCGCAAACAGGCGCTCGGCGTACTTCATGAGCGGGGCAGCCTGCTTGCCCATCGCGATGCCGTAGTAGTCGAGGCGCCACAGCAAAGGCGTAATCGCCACGTCGAGCATCGAATAATCCTCGCCCAGCATGTGCTTGTGCTTGGCGAACACCGGCGTGATCTGCAGCAGCGCGTCGCGGACGAGGCCGCGCGCCTTGTCGGCGCTTTTCTGGCTGTTGCCCTCGAGCGCGTCGATGTGGACGAAGAGTTCCTTCTCGAACCGGTGCAGGAAGAGCCGCGCCCGCGCGCGCATCACCGGGTCCGCGGGCATCAGCTGCGGATGCGGGAAGCGCTCGTCGATGTACTCGTTGATGATGTTCGACTCGTGCAGCACGAGGTCGCGCTCGACCAGCACCGGAACCTGGTTGTACGGATTCATCACGGCGAGATCCTCGGGCTTGTGGTCCAGGTCGACGTCGATGATCTGGAAATCCATCCCCTTTTCGTGCAGCACGATGCGGCAGCGCTGGCTGAACGGGTCAGTGGTCCCGGAGTAGAGGGTCATCATGGTCTGGTCCTTCTCGCGCAACAACATGCGCGGGTTCTTGTACGTCGTTTGCGATGCGGTTGCTCGATTCGAGACAGCGGGCGTCCTCATCGCCTGAAAGCAACGGGGCACGAACGCCGCTCGTGCCCCGCGCCGGCGTGGTTTTCTTGTGAAGCCCTAGTGAACGTCCTTCCAATACGAGCGCTTCAGCAAATAGGCGAATGCGAAGAGGAAAACGAGATAGATGAGGACGCCGATGCCGATGCTGATCCGCTTGTTCTTGTCCGGCTCGGCCATGTATTCGAGATAATTGACGAGGTCCGCGACCCACAACTCGTATTGCACCGGCGACATCGTGCCGGGCGCATCGGGATCGGGGTGGATGGTGAGCATCGTCCATTTGCCGTCCGTCCGGGGCTCCAGCCGCGCGAGGCCCTTTTCGGCAATGACTCCCGCCATCGCCTTTTCGTGATCGTCGTAGACGGTTTCGACCAGCTTGCCGGCACCCGAGAGCTGCCACGTGACGTGGGGCATGGCGACATTCGGGAACACGAGATTGTTCCAGCCGCTGACCGTCTTGTCGTCGCGATAGAAGCCGAGGAAATAGTTGTAGAGCCACTGGCTGCCGCGCACATGCGCCTCGACGGACAAATCCGGAGGCGTCGTGCCGAACCATGCCTTGGCATCGGCCGGCGTCATCGCCGCCGTCATCGTTTCGCCGATCTTGCTGGTCGCGAACATGAGATTGTCCTCGATCATGGGGCGGTCGATACCGAGGTCGGTCAGGCGTTGGTAGCGCATGTACTTAGCGCTGTGGCAATTGAGGCAGTAATTGACGAAGTTGCGCGCGCCGCGCTGCAACGACGCAACGTCGAGCCGATTGATCTCCGCGCGCTCCATGTGCACGTCGGCGCCGCCCGACGCAAGCGCTGCGCCGGAGCCCGTGAACAACAGCGCGGCCACGATCAGGACAAGTTTGTTCATTGTCACGTCACCCTGTCCGGCACGGGCTTGGTCTTGTCCCGCGCGGTGTACCACGGCATCAGGATGAAGAACAGGAAATAGATGACGGTCAGCACGCGCGCGAGCACGGTGGCCCTGTCGGCCGCATAGAACGGGAAGCCGTCCGCGAACTGCCCCCACACGGTCACCGGAACCACGCCCAGGTAACCGAGGATCAGGAACGCGACGACGAACGCCGCCAGCCACGCCTTGTACACCGTGCCGCGGTACCGGATCGATTTCACTTTGCCGCGATCGAGCCACGGGAGCGCGAAGAAGATCGTCGCCGAGATGGCCATCGCCAGCACGCCGTAGAACTGCGTCGCCGGCAGCAGCGGAAACAGCTTCGACGGCACCGCCCGCAGGATTGCGTAGTACGGCGTGAAATACCAGACGGGCGCAATGTGCTCGGGCGTTTGCAGCGGATTGGCCGGAATGTAGTTGTTGTCCTCGAGGAAGTAGCCGCCCATGTCCGGCACGAAGAAAAGGATGATCGAGAACACGATCAGGAAAAAGACGACGCCGACGATGTCCTTGATCGTGTAATACGGGTGGCTGTAGATGCCGTCGAGGGGCAAGCCGGTCTTCGGGTCCTTCGGCTGTTGCTTGATCTCGATGCCGTCGGGATTGTTGGAGCCGGTTTCATGCAGCGCCATCAAATGCGCCGCGACGAGACCCAGCAGCACCAGCGGAACGGCGGCCACGTGGAATGCAAAGAAGCGGTTCAGCGTGATGTCCGAGATCGTGTAATCGCCGCGGATCCACTGCGACAGCCCCTCTCCGATGAACGGGACCGTCGCGAACAGGTTGACGATGACCTGCGCGCCCCAGTACGACATCTGGCCCCACGGGAGCAGATAGCCGAAGAACGCCTCGGCCATCAGGCACACGTAGATGAGGCATCCGAAGATCCAGGTGAGCTCGCGCGGCTTGCGGTAGCTGCCGTACAGGAGGCCGCGAAACATGTGCAGGTAAACGACGATGAAGAACGCCGACGCGCCGGTCGAGTGCATGTAGCGGATGAGCCAGCCCCAGTCGACGTCGCGCATGATGTACTCGACCGACTCGAAGGCCCGGGCCGCGTCGGGCTTGTAGTTCATCGTCAGCAGGATGCCGGTGGCGATCTGCATCACCAGCACGAACGCGGCGAGCGAGCCGAAGTAGTACCAGAAGTTGAAATTCTTCGGCGCGATGTACTTGCCCCACTGGCTTTCCCAGAGCGCAGTCAGCGGGAAGCGCGCGTCGATCCAGTTCAATAGCTTCTGCATCTTCTCCGTCCTAGGCTTCCTTGCCGTCTTCGCCGATGCCGATCGCGATCCGCGTATCGGTCAGATACTTGTGCGGCGGAACGACCAGGTTCCACGGCGCAGGCACGCCCTTGTAGACGCGCCCGGCGAGATCGAATTTCGATTGGTGGCACGGACAGAAGAAGCCGCCCAGCCAATCGCTCCCCAGGTCCGCGGGGCCGACTTCCGGGCGATACGTCGGCGAGCAGCCGAGATGCGTGCAGATGCCGACGGCGACCCACATCGCATCCTTGATCGAACGATGCTCGTTCTTGCAGTTCGCGGGTTGCTGCGAGGCGTCCGAATTCGGATCGGCGAGCGTGGCATCGAGCTTGGGCAGCGAATCGAGCATCGGCTTGGTGCGGTTCACGAGCCAGCACACCTTGCCGCGCCACTCCACGTCGATCTTCTGGCCGGGCTCGATCTTGCTGATGTCGACCTCGATCGGCGCCCCCGCCGCTTTCGCTCGCGCGCTGGGCCAGAACGACATGACGAACGGCACGACCGCCACCGCGCTACCCACGCCGCCGATGACGCTCGTGGCGATCAGGAGTCGGCGCCGGGATCTGTCCACCGCTTTGTTCAGTGTCGCTAAAGCCATCCTGAGTATCCCTAGAAGCGCGGAAACCGAAGGTGCCTCTCGTGAGAGAAGCGCCGTTTCCGGCGCGCGTTCGCAAAAAACCTGTCGATTATACGGGATTTGCCCGGCCGAAGTCCAAAATCGCTCCAATTCCGTTGTCGAATCAGGCTCTTGCAAGGGGGGCCGCTTGCTTCTTCAAATCGGGCTTCGGACGCTCGAGCGGCGCTGTCCTCTATACTTTCACCATGCTTCGCAAATTCTGGCTGTTCTTCGCGCAGGCCTGCACGCTGTGCGTGGCCGCGCTCTTCGTGGTCTCCACGCTGCGGCCCGACCTGCTGCCGCGCCTCACCGGCCGCGTGGGCAACGTCATCGTCACGCAGGAGAGCATGACGCCCGTCGTCGCGGCGAAAGTCTCGTCCTATGCGGACGCCGCGAAAAAGGCCATGCCCGCCGTGGTCAACGTCTTCACGAGCAAAGACGTGACATCGCGCAATCCGCTCGCCGACGATCCCATCTTCCGTCGCTACTTCCCCGACATGCAGCGGCCGACGACGCAGCGGCAGACAAGCCTCGGTTCGGGCGTCATCGTCTCATCGGATGGCTATGTGATCACCAATCACCACGTCATCCAGAGTGCCGACGACATCCAGCTCGTCCTGAGCGACGGACGCCGCTTCGCCGCGAAGGTGCGCGGAACCGATCCCGAATCGGATATCGCCGTGCTCAAGGCCGACGCGACCAACCTGCCGGCGATCACGCTGGGTCACGCGGAGGACCTGCAAGTGGGCGACGTCGTCCTGGCGATCGGGAATCCGTTCGGCTTCGGCAATACGGTGACCGCGGGCATTGTCAGCGCGCTGGGGCGAAACTACCTGGGCGTCAACCGGTTCGAGGATTTCATCCAGACCGACGCCGCGATCAACCCCGGCAATTCCGGCGGCGCGCTCATCGACACCGCCGGTAACCTGATCGGCATCAACAGCACGATCTTTTCGCAAACCGGCAGCTCCAACGGCATCGCCTTCTCGATCCCGGTGTCGCTGGCGCGCACCGTGTTCGAGCAGATCATCCGCGACGGCGAAGTGACTCGCGGCTGGTTCGGCATCGAGCCGCAGCCGCTGACGCCGGACCTTGCGCACACGCTGACGCTGGCGCCCGCGGAGGGCGTCCTGATCCGCAGCATGCAGCGCGGCGGTCCGGCCGAACATGCCGGCATTCTCGCGCGCGACGTCGTCGTGGAAGTGGCAGGCAAGCCGACGCACAGCGTGCCGCAGCTGCTCGCGCGCATCGCCGAATTGCCGCCCGGGTCGAATGCCAAGGTGCGCCTGGTCCGCGACGGCAAGCCGTTCGATGTCGACGTGATGGTGGGCAAGCGGCCCAAGCCCGCGGATCAGTGAAGCCGCGCGCGCGGCGGCCACCCACTTTCAGGTGTCAGAAGATTCCTCGTCGCTTGCGCTCGTCGGAATGACACCGGGGTATTGCAAACCGTCAGCTACTTCGCGACGGCCTCTTCTTCGGCGCCGTCGGCGCCCGGAACGCTCACGAACCGCGCGAGAAGCAGGCCCAGCTCGTAGAGCAGCCACAGCGGCACGGCGAGCATCAACTGCGACACGACGTCGGGTGGGGTGAAAATCGCGCCGACGATGAAGGCGCCGACGATCACATAAGGGCGGATAGACCGCAGCTTGTCGAGGCCGACCACGCGCATCCGCACCAGCACGACGACGATGACCGGGACTTCGAACGTGATGCCGAAGGCGACGAACATCGTGAGCACGAACGACAGGTATTTCTCGATGTCGGTCATCATCGTCACGCCGGCGGGCGTGTAACCGGCGAAGAAGCTGAACATCACGGGGAAGACGAAGAAATAGGCGAACGCCATGCCGAAGAAAAAGAATACGATGCTCGACGCGATCACCGGCAGCGCCAGCCGCTTCTCGTTCTGGTAGAGGCCCGGGGCGACGAAAGCCCACGCCTGCCACAGAACGAAGGGCAGCGCGATCAGGAACGCCGCCATCAGCGTCACCTTGAGGGGCACGAGAAATGTTCCTGTGACGTCGGTGGCGATCATCTGCGCGCCGATCGGCAGCGCGTTCAGCATCGGCCTCGCCAGCAGCGCGTAAATTTCCTTCGACCACGGAAACAGCGCGACGAAGACCGCGAGGACCGCAACGATCGAGTACAGCAGGCGCGAGCGCAGCTCGACCAGATGCGACAGGAACGTTTCCTGCGTGTCGCCTTCGGGCGCGCGATCCGCCATCAGATCTTGTCGAAGCCCGGCAGCGATGTCTGGCGCGACGCATTGGCCGCGGCGGCATCGGCCCCGGCGGCGTCAGACGGGTTGGCGCCATGCACTGCGGGGGGCTCGCTGGCGCCCGGCACCAAGTCGGGCAGCCCGGTCGCCTGCGCTTGGGCGGGCGATGCCTCGGCGGCCGCGGCGTTCAGCTCACTCTCGACCTCGCGCACGCCCGCGTGCACGTTCTGCGCGGCGGATTCGACCGACGTCTTGAATTCCTGCGCGGCGCCTTGCACCTGCTTTTGCAGCTTGCGCAATTCGTCGAGTTCCATTTCGCGGCTGATATCGGCCTTGACCTCACCGACATACCGCTGCAGCCGCCCGAACAGGAGGCCCATCGTGCGCGCAGCCTTGGGCAGGCGCTCGGGCCCGATCACGATCAGCGCCACGACGCCAATGAGGACGATCTCGGAAAAACCTACGTCGAACATGGTGCGTTCCGATGTGGCGCCCGCTGTGTCGCAATCACGACCGCGTGGTGTCCTTCTTTATCTCGGCATCGATCGTCTGTCCCGGAATCTGCTGCGCCGGCGGAGCCTCGGCCGCGCCGGTGCCGGCCGCGCCATCGGCGTCCGTTTTCATGCCTTCTTTGAAACCCTTCACCGCGCCACCTAAGTCCTGCCCGATGTTGCGCAGCTTCTTGGTTCCGAATATCAGCACGACGACGACCAGTACGATCAGCCAGTGCCAGATGCTCAAGCCACCCATGATGATTCTCCTTTGCTTGGACCCTGTTGGGCCCTTACTGCTTCCGCGGCAACATCGGTCCCAGGGGTTCCGGGCCGCCGAGCACGTGGATGTGGACATGCTGGACTTCCTGCCGCCCGACGCGCCCTGTGTTGACGATGGTGCGAAAGCCGTCTCCCGCGCCCTGCTCCTTCGCAAGCTTCCCCGCCAGCGCCAGCATCCTGCCCAGCACCGGCGCATCGTCCATCGTGGCCTCGTACAGCGTCGCGATGTGCTTTTTTGGAACGAGCATGAAATGCACGGGCGCCAACGGCCGGATGTCGCGGAACGCAAGCACGTCGGCGTCCTCGAAGACTTTGTCGCCAGGTATCTCGCCGCGCACGATCTTGCAAAAGATGCAGTTGGGATCCGTTGTGTCCATGGTCGGTGCCGTCATTTTAGTCGGTAGCGGGTCAGCGCGAGGCCTTTTCCCGATGGCCGGAAACCCCTTCGCGCCGCGCCAGTTCCGCCAGCACGTCGGCGGGCCCCAGGCCGTGCCGCGCGAGCAGAACGAGGCAATGGAACCACAGGTCCGCCACTTCGGCGGCGATACGAGCTTTGTTGCCATCCTTCGCGGCCATGACCGTCTCGGTCGCCTCCTCGCCGATCTTCTTCAATATCGCGTCGTCGCCCTTCGCGAACAGCGCGGCGACATAGGACGACGCCGGGTCGACGCCTTTGCGCGACTCGATCGTAGCGGCCAGGCGCGTGAGGATGCCCTCATCGGAACGTGATTCAGCCATCGCCGTAAATTGCCTTGGGGTCCTTGAGCACGGGCTCGACATCATGCCATGCGCCGTTTTCGAGCCTCTGGAAAAAGCACCGCTCGTGGCCGGTATGGCAACTGATGCCGCCCTCCTGCTCGACGATGAGCAATATCGCGTCGCTGTCGCAGTCGAGGCGGATTTCGCGCACCCGCTGCACGTGTCCTGAGGATTCGCCTTTGCGCCAGAGCCGCCCGCGCGACCGCGACCAATAATGAGCCTCGCGCGTCGCCGCCGTGCGCTCGAGCGCTTCGCGATTCATCCAGGCCAACGTGAGCACGCGCTTGGTCGTGGCGTCCTGCGCGATGGCCGGCACCAGCTCGAGCTCGTTCCAGCGCACCTCATCGAGCCAAGACATCAGCTTGCTCTTATTTCCAGGCCCGCGGCGGCCATCGCCGCTTTGGCCTGCGCGATCGTGAACTCGCCGTAATGGAAGATGCTGGCCGCCAGCACCGCGTCCGCGCCGCCGACCTTGATCCCGTCGACCAAGTCACTCAACGCGCCGACGCCGCCGGACGCGATGACCGGCACATCGACCGCCTCGACGACCATTCGCGTCAGCCGCAGGTCGAACCCCGTCCGCGCGCCGTCGCGATCCATGCTCGTCAGCAGGATCTCCCCGGCGCCCTGCGCCGCCACTTCCTTGGCCCAATCGACGACGTCAATCCCGGTCGGCGTGCGCCCGCCATGGATGTACACCTGCCACTCGTCCACCGCGCATTTCTTGGCGTCGATCGCGGCCACGATGCATTGCGAACCGAAGTGCGACGACGCTTCCCCGAACAATTCCGGGTCCGCTACGCCGGCCGTGTTGATGCTGACCTTGTCGGCGCCCGCGTTGAGCAGGCAGCGGATATCGTCGATCGTCGACACGCCCCCGCCGACGGTCAGCGGGATGAACACCTGCGACGCGACGGCTTCGACCATCTCGTACAGGAGGCCGCGGTTCTCGATGCTGGCGCGGATGTCGAGAAAGGCGAGCTCGTCGGCGCCCTGCTCGTCATAGCGCCGCGCAACTTCGACCGGATCGCCCGCGTCGCGCAGGTTCACGAAGTTGACCCCTTTGACGACGCGGCCGTCAGCGATGTCGAGGCAGGGAATGATGCGCTTTGCGAGACCCATCAGGGATCAATGGCCCCGGGCAGCCTTCAGCGCTTCCTTGAAATTGAGCGTGCCCTCGTAAATCGCGCGGCCGGCGATGGCGCCGACAATGCCGTCGGCTTCGTGCTGCGCGAGGCGCTCGATGTCGGCGATCGTCGAAAGGCCCCCGGACGCAATGACCGGCACCTTGATTTCGCGCGCGAGCTTGACCGTGGCATCGATGTTGACGCCGGAGAGCATGCCGTCGCGCCCGATGTCCGTGTAGATGATCCCCTCGACGCCGTAATCCTCGAACTTGCGCGCCAGGTCGACGACGTCGTGGCCGGTCATCTTCGACCAGCCATCGGTGGCGACCTTGCCCTCGCGCGCGTCGAGCCCGACGAGGATGTGGCCGGGAAACGCCGAACAGGCATCGTGAAGGAAGCCCGGATTCTTCACGGCGGCCGTACCGATGACGACGAAGCTGATGCCGTCGTCGAGGTAGCGCTCGATCGTATCCAGGTCGCGAATGCCGCCACCCAACTGCACGGGAATCTCCTCGCCGATCACGCTGACGATCTCCCGGATGGCGAGCTCGTTCTTGGGCTTGCCGGCAACGGCGCCGTTCAGGTCGACGAGGTGCAGCCGCTGCGCGCCCTGTTCCAGCCAGTGCTGGGCCATTGCGGCGGGATCCTCGGAAAAAACGGTGACCGACTGCATGTCGCCCTGTTTCAGGCGCACGCAATGACCGTCCTTGATGTCGATGGCGGGAATGATCTGCATGGCGGCAGCGTGGATGGAGCTGCGGAGCGGGCGAAGCTTTTGGGGGTGGCCTAGATGGCGCCGTCAGACGCGACCGTCCCAGACGACGAAGTTGGCCAGAAGCGAAAGTCCTGCGCGTTGACTCTTTTCCGGATGGAATTGGCTAGCGAAGATATTAGCCCGCGCAATCGCGCAAGTAAACGGCGTTGGATAGGCGGCCGTCGCCGCCGTCAACGTGGCGTCGTCGGGCACGGGATGGAAACTGTGGGCGAAGTAGAACCGGGCGTCCTGCTCGATGCCCTTCCAGAGCGGGTGCGCGCATTCCTGGTGCACGGGACTCCAGCCCATGTGGGGCACCTTCAGGCGCTCGCCGCTCCGGTCGATCATTCCGGCGTGGCGAAAGCGCTCGACGCGCCCGTGTAGGACGCCAAGTCCGGGAGTGGGTCCTTCCTCACTCATGTCGAAAAGCATCTGCAGGCCGAGACAGATCCCGAGGAACGGCCGCGTGGCCGCGACTTCCAGCACGGTGGACCGCAGCCCGCTTTCGTTCAGCCCCTTGATGCAGTCGGGCATGGCGCTCTGGCCCGGCAACACGACCCGGTGCGCGGACAGGATGACCGCGGGGTCCGACGTGACGACAACGTGACGATCGGGCGCCACGTGCACCAGCGCCTTGGCGACGGAGCGCAGGTTGCCCATACCATAGTCGATGACGGCGATGCTTTGCATCTCAGGAATCAGAATTCAGAGGACAGAAGTCAGATAAAGGCGCAAGTACGGCGCCGCTGGAACTGGGGAAGGGTGGTTTCTTCTGTCCTCCGAACGGTCTTGTGGTTTCTGATTTCTGCCGCTGGGGCGCTATAAGGTGCCCTTGGTAGAAGGCAGAACCCCGGCGGCGCGCGGATCCCGCGTGCACGCCATGCGCAGCGCGCGGGCGAACGCCTTGAACACCGTTTCCGCCTGGTGGTGGGCGTTGTCGCCGCGCACGTTGTCGATGTGCAGCGTGACCTGCGCGTGGTTGGCGAAGCCCTGGAAGAACTCGTGCGTGAGGTCGACGTCGAACGTGCCGATCATCGCCCGCGTGAACGGGACGTGGTATTCGAGTCCCGGCCGCCCGGAGAGGTCGATCACGACGCGCGACAGGGCCTCGTCCAACGGAACGTAGGCATGGCCGTAACGGACGATGCCCTTCTTGTCGCCGACGGCCGACTTGAACGCCTGCCCGATCGTGATGCCGACATCCTCGACCGTATGGTGTCCGTCGATGTGGAGGTCGCCCGAAGCGCGCACCGTGAGATCGAGCATGCCGTGGCGCGCCACCTGGTCCAGCATGTGGTCGAGGAATGGCACGCCGGTCGCGAGCTCGGCGTGGCCCGTGCCGTCCAGGTTCAATGCGACGGCGATCTGCGTCTCGCGCGTGTTGCGCTCGACGCTCGCGGTTCGGTTGGCAAATTCGGCGGTCAAGTTCGCAACTGAGTTGGCAGGTGAGTTGGCAAATGAGTTCATTGGTAGCGCGACAGGGCTTTGATCAGCGCATCGTTTTCGTCGGGAGCGCCGATCGTGATGCGCAGGCAGTTGGCAAGGAGCGGATGCCACGCAGCCACATTCTTCACCAGAACGCCCGCATCGCGCAACGTCGCGAACCAGTATTGCGCATCCGGAACGCGAATCAGGACGAAATTGGCGCTCGAGGGAAACACGTCAACGCGGCGCAATCCGCCCAGCGCCGCCGCGACGCGCGCGCGCTCGTGGCGAATCGTGGCAGCCTGTTTCATGAGCAACGCCTCGTGCTCCAGCAGAACGGGTACCACCGCCTGCGTCAAAGCGTTGACGTTGTAGGGTGGGCGCACCTTCTCGATTTCGGCGATCCACGCAGGATGCGCGGCCGCGTATCCCAGCCGCACACCGGCCATGCCGATCTTCGATACGGTGCGAACGACGATCAGGTTCGGGAACTCGAGCACGCGTCCCAGGAACGAGCTTCCCGCGAACGCGTAGTAGGCCTCGTCCACCGCAACGATTCCTGGCGCCGCGCGAATGATTCGCTCGATGTCGGCGACTTCGAACAGGTTGCCGGTCGGGTTGTTCGGATAGGCGAGCCACACCAATTGCGGCTCCTCGCGCGCGATCGCGTCCAGCATCGCGTCGATATCGAGCCCGAAATCGGCGCGCAACGGCACGCCGACAAAGCGCGCGTTGGCATGCAGCGCATACAGCCGATACATGACAAAGGAGGGATCCGGCGCCAGCACCACAGCGCCCGGCCGCGCGATGGCGATGGTGAGCATCTGCAGCAATTCGTCCGAGCCATTGCCGACGATCAGCCCGACGTCGTCCGCCAGGGAGAGCGATCGCCGCAGCGCCGCCTTCACCGCGCCCGCGCCGCCATCCGGGTAACGATTGACCGCGACGTTGGCCACTGCCGCGGCCATCTCCGCGCGCACCTTCGCCGGAAGGCCGAAAGGATTCTCCATCGCGTCCAGCTTGATCATTCCCTCCGCATGCGCGACCGGATAGGGCGCGATTGCCCGGATATCCTCGCGGATCGTCGCGTCGATGCGCGCAGCGACGAGGTCGGAGCCGGCGGTGGGCATGTCATTCATCGCGGCGGCAGATTCAAATCGTCTCGGATTCGGCCATCAATATGTCTACGCCCCCCGACGCGAAGTTATCGAGGTCCGTCGCCACCGCCTGGCCTTGTGGCGACGCGAGCGCCGACGCGACCGACTGCATCGAGTCGAACGTCAGCACGGCGATCAGGTAATAGGGCGCCGGGCCGGACAACGACATGATCGGCCCGCGCGTGATTTCGTACTCCTTGAGGCCCGGAACCGCCTTCGCGAGTTTCATATGCGGCCCGAAGTAGTAGCTGTCGAATGCTGCCGTGTCCTTCGGCGTCTTGTACATCGCGATGATCTTGGCCATACGTTTCCTCCATCCCCGTCAGGGTTTGTCGATCCGCGCCTCGGCGGACCCGGCGTGCGCCGCCAGTCCCTCGCCGCGCGCGAGTGTGGCGGCGACGGGGCCCAGCTTCTGGGCCGCCGCACGCGATATGCGGATCATGCTCGATCGCTTTTCGAAGTCGCGCACGGACAATGGCGAGCTGAACCGCGCAGTGCGTCCCGTCGGAAGCACGTGGTTCGGGCCTGCGCAGTAGTCACCCAGCACTTCGGAGGCGTAATGGCCGATGAAAATCGCGCCGGCATGGCGAATCTGCGGCAGCAATGCGTCGGGGTCGGCGACCGCCAGCTCGAGATGCTCCGGCGCGACACGATTGGCAATGGCGCAGGCTTCGGCGAGGTCGCGCGTCTTGATCAGCGCGCCGCGGCGGGCAAACGACGCCGCAATGATGGCCGCGCGCGGCATGTCCGCGATCAGGCGCCGGGCACTCGCCGCGACGCGGTCGATGAGCCCGGCATCCGGCGTCAGCAGGAGCGCCTGGGCCATTTCGTCGTGCTCGGCCTGGGCAAAGAGGTCGAGCGCGACCCAGTCGGCGTTGGCGGTCGCGTCGGCGATGACCAGGACTTCCGAAACGCCCGCGACCATGTCGATGCCCACCACGCCGAACACGCGGCGCTTGGCGGCCGCAACATAAGCGTTGCCCGGACCACAGATCTTGTCGACGGCCGGAATGGTCGCCGTGCCGTACGCCAACGCAGCGATCGCCTGCGCGCCGCCGATTGCGAACGCGCGCGTCACGCCCGCCAGATGCGCCGCCGCGAGCACCAGCGGATTGCGCACGCCGTCCGGCGTCGGGACGACCATCACGATCTCGCGTACGCCGGCGACGTGCGCGGGAATGACGTTCATCAGCACCGACGATGGATACGCAGCTTTGCCGCCGGGAACGTAGACGCCGACGCGGTCGAGCGGCGTCACGCGCTGGCCCAACTCCGTGCCGTCGGCCTCGGTGAGGCTCCAGTCGCTGCCTTTCTGCCGCTCGTGGAAGTTGCGAATGCGCGCCGCGGCCGTGCCGAGCGCGTCGCTCTGCGCGGTCATCAGCGACTCGTAGGCAGCGTGCATTTGCGCCGCCGTGATTTCCAGTGCCGCCACCGATTGCGCATCGACGCGGTCGAAGCGGCGCGTGTAGTCGAGCAGCGCGGCGTCGCCACGCGCGCGGACATCGGTGATGATCTGCGCCACGGTCGCGTCGACGCCTTCGTCCTGGCTGGACTCGAAGGCGATCAGCGCGAGAAGCTCGCCGTCGAATCCGTCCGCCGCCGTGTCGAGCCGCCGCAGCTCGAGCGCTGCGCTCATCTTGTTTCCACGTTGGCCACGCGGGCCAGCGCGTCGAGGAGCGGCTTCACGACGTCGCGCTTCATCTTGAGCGCGCCGGGATTGACCACCAGCCGCGCGCTGATCGGCATGATGTCCTCGACCGCAACGAGGTCGTTGGCCTTGAGCGTGTTTCCGGTGGACACGAGGTCGACAATGGCATCGGCCAGCCCGACAAGGGGTGCTAACTCCATCGAGCCGTAGAGCTTGATCAAGTCGACGTGCATGCCCTTGGCCGCGAAGTGCTCGCGCGCCGTTTTCACGTACTTGGTGGCGACCCGGATGCGCGCGCCGCGCTGGATCGTGCCTTGCCAGTCAAACGAACGCTTGACGGCGACGACGAGGCGGCAGCGGCCAATCTTGAGGTCGAGCGGCTGGAAGAGCCCTTCGCCGCCATGCTCCAGCAGCACGTCCTTGCCCGCGATGCCCGCGTCGGCGGCGCCATATTGCACATACGTCGGCACATCGGTCGCGCGCAGCATCACCAGCGACACGCCGGGACGATTGGTGGATAGGATCAGCTTGCGCGAGGTTTGCGGATCCTCGGCCGGCACGATGCCCGCCTGCGCGAGGAGCGGCAGCGTTTCATCGAGAATGCGGCCCTTGGACAGGGCGAGGGTCAACGTGGGCACGACAGCAGTCCGGGAAGCCCGAGGGAACCATTGATTCTACTAGGGCCTGTTAACGCTATGGACGCAGGCGCGTTGTGCGGCCGAAAACGCTCTGCGCAAGGAGTCGTCAGCGTTGCGTGATTTCCGAAGCCAGCGCGCCGGCGCCGTAGACCTTGACCAATGCCTCGACAATGGCACGACAATCGACCGCGATCGACCGCGCCTTCTCGTCCGTATACGCGAAGCGCCCGCCCAGCCCTTCGAGATTCCCGTCGAAGACGAGCCCCACGAGCTCGCCGTTGCGATTGACCACGGGCGACCCGGAGCTGCCGCTGATGATGTCGAGCGTCGAGACAAAATTGAGCGGAGTGGCGAGGTCGACATCGCGTTGCTTATCGCGCCAGCGCGCAGGGAGCTCGAACGGCGGCTTTCCGCCGAACGCGTAACTGCGGGCGTACAGGCCCGCGAAATTGGTCTGCCATGCCATCAGGACGCCGTCGGCGTCGTAGCCGCGCACGGTGCCGTAGCTCAACCGAAGCGAGCCGGTGGCGTCCGGATACGCGTCCGTCGCGAATACCTTGAAGCGAGCCTTCTCCAATTCATCCCCCGCAGCCAGGTTTGGCGTCTCGACCTCGATCTCGTGGGTCTTGGCCAACTTGCGCCGCATCGGATAGATGTCGCGGGCGAGAACGATCAGCGGGTCGGTCGATGCCGTCACCGCGGCCTTGCCTCCCTCGATCAATTTCCTGCGCATTTCAACCTGGTCGACGCGGGTCGCCTCGATCGTCGCCGTGGCCGCGGCAAGCGGCGTCCTGTTGCCCAGTACGCGTACGACAAACGGATCGTCCCGGCCGAGGAGATCGATTGCCTCCTGCCAATAGGCTGCAAGGCGCGCGATCTCGAGATCCTTGTAATACGGCTCGTCGGCGGAGAGCCTGAGAACGAGACGCGGAACGGCGGAAGCGCGGTAAGCCGACAGGCGATCCGCGTCCGGCAGCGTGGTTTCGTTGGCCAATTCCACGATCTTGCCCGCAGTATCGAACAACGTCCCGTAACCATACCCGACGACCCAGCCCGCCTTGATGTCGCGTCCTTCCTGGCGCGTCGTGAGTTCGATCGTCGCCCACGGGTCGGCGCGGCCCGCCGTCGCGGCGAACGCGTTGCGCAGTCGGATCTCGTCGCCGGCCTTTGCCGCGATCAATCCCGGGTCCTGCAACGACTTGTATTCGCCCGCCATCGCCTTCAGCCAGTTCTCGGTGCCGAACAGATTGTCGGCGGCGCGACGCGCGGATTCCGGCGACCGCGCCGAGAAGTCCTGCAACTCCTTGCGGTATCTTTTCGCGCTCGCGAGCATCAGCGGGTAGCGAACGTCGCGGTCGAATGTCAGCTGCGCCACGGTGACGAGCCTGTTCGTGGAATAAGGGTGCCCAGCCGCGAACACCAGATCGCCTTCGCCGACCCCGGTCTTGGACCACTTGAGGTAACGCGCAGGCTTTATCGCGTTCCCCTGCTCATAGACCCGCAGCAGCGCAAAATCCAGATCGAAACGCGGATAGACGAAGTTGTCCGCGTCGCCCCCGAAGAAGCCCATCTGCTCTTCCGGTGCGAACACGAGGCGTATGTCGTTCCACGTCTTGTAGTGATAGAGGTGATAGGCGGCGCCTCGATAAAGCGTGACCATTTCACAGCGCAGGCCGGTCTTCTCCTTGCATTCGTTCTCGAGCGCCGCAATGGCGACGTTTCGTTCGGCGGTGGCCAGCGTATCGTCGGTCGCCTTCACCGCCGCCCGCACTTTCGCGGTCACGTCCTCGATGGCTTCAAGCCGCCGGAGCTCCATTCCCGGGCAACCGCGCTCTTCGGCGCGAGTCCGGGCGAGGAAGCCGTTTTTCACGAGGTCGTTGCCCTCGGTCGAGAGTTTTTGCAGGCACGACAATGCGACGTGATGATTGGTCAGCACGAGTCCGTCGGCCGAAACGAACGAGCCCGATCCTCCGCCGATCCGGACAGCGGACAGGCGAAGCGCATCCAGCCATTCGGATTGCGGCACGAATCCATATTTGGACCGTAGCGCCTTGGCGGGTGGGTTGTCGAACGTCCAGACGCCCTCCTCCGCGTGCGCAGGCGCGAGGACGGCGAATGCCGCGCCGGCCGCGAACAGGATTTGGGAGATCCTGCGGTGAATAGAGAGCGAACGCGAAATCTCCATCGCTGCCAATCCGTTTCGAATTCCAAAATCCGAGTTCCCGGAAGGCGGGAAGGATACACGAGGTTCTGCGAGCGCTACCGAGCGGGGGAGCGGAGCGACCTGCGATCGGCGCCTTTCCGCCTTTGCCGCGCTGCTGCCGCCGGGCCGCCCCAAGGCGGCGGCGGAAATCAATCTGGGACGAAGTATCGTGCGAGACGCGCACGCGGCTCGCGAAACTTTGGCACGCTATTTTCGCTCGTGGATCAGTTGCCCCGCGATGTACGTCGCGCGAATCGCACGGTCGTCGCCGAGAGCCATCTGGATCGCCAGCGTTTCATCGAAGTCGCGCGCAAAGCGCATCCGGTAGTCGATGAGCGGCGTCGAGTTGAGATCGAGCACGACGATGTCGGCTTCGCGGCCCGTCTCGACGCTGCCGATGCGATCGTCGAGGTCGAGCGCGAGCGCGGCGCCGCGCGTCGCAAGATAGAGCGCGCAGGAAGGCGCAAGCGCGTGGCCCGACATCTGCGCCACTTCGCAGGCCGCCTGCATCGTCCGCAGCATCGAGAAATTCGTGCCGCCGCCCAGGTCCGTCGCCAGCGCCACGCGCACCGGGCGCTGCGCCTGCTTGGCGGCACGCAAATCGAAGCGGCCGCTCCCCAGGAAGTTGTTGGACGTCGGGCAATGCGCGAGCGCCGTGTCCGTTTCATGAAGATGGCGAAAGTCGGCTTCGTCGAGGTGAATGCCGTGGCCATAGATCGTCCTGCGGCCGGTGAGGCCGAAATGCGCGTAGACGTCGAGGTAGCTTTTGTGAGCAGGAAACAGTTCGCGCACCTTCGCCACTTCCGCGATGTTTTCGGAGAGATGCGACTGAACGTACGCGTCCGGATGTTCGCGCTTCAGCGCTCCCGCAGCCTCGAGTTGCGCCGGCGTGGAGGTCACGGCAAAGCGCGGCGTGATCGCATAGGCCAGCCGGCCTTTGCCGTGCCAGGATTCGAGCAGTGCTTTGGACTCGTCGTAGCCGCGCTGCGCGGTGTCCAGGAGATCCGCGGGCGCGTTGCGGTCCATCAGCACCTTGCCCGCAATCATCCGCAATCCCGATTTCGCCGCTTCGTCGAAGAATGCGTCGACGGAAGCCTTGTGCACGGTTCCGAACACCGCCGCCGTCGTGATCCCGTGGCGCAGGTTTTCCGCGAGGTAGATCCTGGCGGCCTCGCGGGCAACGTCCGAATCGGCATAGCGGCGCTCCATCGGGAACGTGTATTCGGCGAGCCAGTCGAGCAGTTGCTTGCCGCCCGCGCCGATCACGGGAATCTGCGGATAATGGACATGCCCGTCGATGAAGCCCGCCGTGATCAACGCGTTGGCATAGGCCACGATGGGCGTACCCTCAGGCAGCCGCGCCGACACGTCGCCCGCCGCACCGCAATCGACGATGTGGCCGTCCGCCATCGCGACGATCGCATCGCGCTCGTAGTGGCGAGTCGCCGCAACGCCTTCGACAAACGGATCGCCCGAAAAGGTGACGAGCGCACCGCGGATCGCCGTCACGCGCGACGAGGCCATCATTGTCTCGCAGTGCGCAGGTTGGGCGGCGCGCCTGAACCTGCGTTGGTGCGGAACGGGTTGATGTCGATGCCGCCGCGCCGGGTGAAGCGCGCATGCACCGACAACTTTTCGCACCGGCATCGCGCCAGAATGTCGACGAAGATGCGCTCCACGCAATGCTCGTGGAAACCGGCGTGGCACCGGTACGACACGAGATAGCGCAGCAGGGCGGCGCGGTCGATGGCGGGCCCGCGATAGGCGATCTGCACCGATGCGAAGTCCGGCTGGTGTGTGAGCGGACACAACGACCGGAAGAGATCGGTCTTGAGCGTTTCGTCGACTTGCGGCCCGGTCGCGTGCAGGAGTTCGGGCGTCAACTGGTAACGCTGGATGGCCACAGACAATTCGTCCAGGCTTTCGCCATCGAGATCCGCAATTCGCACGGATGGAAAAGTCGCCGGCGGATGGAGGTCCACGTGCACGCTCCCGCCTGTGGCATGGGAGATGTCACGCTCGATCGTCGCTTGCACGTCGGTCGTGCCGTCGAAGCGCGTTTGCGCGAACGAGCCCAGATACAGCTTGACGGACTTCGATTCCACGATCGAAGGTGTGCCGGCCGGCACGACGAATGTGGCAATCGCAACCTGCGGCTTGCCGTGCGTGTCGAGCCACGTCAGCTCGTAGGCGGTCCAGGCATCCGCGCCTTCGAAAGGCAGCGGCCCGGTCAAGCCGATTTCCCGGCGTTGTGGCGCGCGCGGAACCGGAAACAGCAGGCCGGCGTCGTAGACGTCCGGATAGGCCGTCGCGTGGCCGAGCGGCGAACCCGTCAAGTCATCGCGAAGTTCCGTCATGGCCGCCGCTTCCGCCTGCGCGCCGTCACGCGACGCGCGAAATGCGCGCACCCAGCAAGGAGAGCTTGTCCTCGATCCGCTCATAACCGCGGTCGAGGTGATAAATACGGTCGATCGTCGTCTGCCCCTCGGCAACCAGGCCGGCGATCACGAGACACGCGGACGCGCGCAAATCGGTCGCCATCACGTCGGCGCCGGTCAGCTTGGCCACGCCTTTCACCACTGCCGTGCTGCCTTCGACTTCGATGTCGGCGCCGAGACGCTTCAATTCCTGCACGTGCATCATCCGGTTCTCGAAAATGGTCTCGGTGATGACGGCCGTGCCTTCAGCGCGTGCGGCCAGCGCCATGAACTGCGCCTGCATGTCGGTCGGGAATCCGGGGTGCGGGGCCGTGCGGACGTTGACCGCCGCGAGCAGCCCGTTCCGGCGAACGCGGATCGTTTTCCCGCTCGTGTCGCTGCTCACGTCGATTTCAGCACCCGCCTCGCGCAGCTTCTCCATCACCGCCTCGAGCGAATCGGCTTGCGCGCTGCGGACCGCGACGTCGCCGCCGGCGGCGGCTACCGCGGCCAAAAATGTTCCGGTCTCGATGCGGTCGGGCATGATCGCGTGCGTCGCTCCGTGCAGGCGCGAAACGCCTTCGATGGTGATCCGGTCGCTGCCTGCGCCGGCAATGCGCGCGCCCATCGCGGTGAGACAGCGCGCGAGATCGACGACTTCCGGTTCGCGCGCGGCGTTCTCGAGCGTCGTCGTGCCCTCAGCGAGCGTGGCCGCCATCAGCAGATTTTCGGTGCCGGTGACCGTCACCATGTCGAATACGAAGGTCGTGCCGCGCAGGCGTCCCGCGGCACTGATGTAGCCGTGCTCGAGGTCGATCGTCGCGCCCATCGCCTCGAGGCCCTTGACATGCTGGTCGACGGGCCGCAGCCCGATTGCGCATCCGCCGGGCAGCGAAACACGCGCTTCGCCGCAGCGCGCTAGCAGCGGCCCCAGCGCCAGGATCGACGCGCGCATCGTCTTCACCAGCTCGTACGGCGCCAGCGGCCAATCGATCCGGCGTGCGTCGAGCGTGACTACGCCCGATGTGCGGGCATCGAGCGCGACCCCCATCTGCGCCAGCAGCCTTGCCATCGTGTCGACGTCGTTCAACCGCGGCACGTTCGTCAGCGTGACGGGTTCGGAGGTCAGAAGCGCAGCGCACAGGATCGGCAGCGCCGCGTTCTTGGCGCCCGAAACCACCACGTCGCCTTCGAGCCGCTGTCCGCCTTCGATCAGCAGCTTATCCATGCCGTTGCGTGTCCCACTGCGCGGGCGTGAACGTGCGCATCGACAGCGCGTGCACTTCCTCGCGCATCCTGTCTCCCAGCGCCGCGTAGACGAGCTGGTGTTGTTTGATGCGGGACAAGCCCTCGAACGCCGCGGAAACGATCACCGCTTCCCAGTGCTGGCCGTCGCCGGCCACTTCGACGTGCCGGCACGGGAGGCCGGCCTCGATCGATTGCCGGATGGATTCGGATGTCACCATGAAAAATTCCTCGCTAGTAACGAAGCTTCCAGCCACGGGCGAGCATCAATAACGCCGTGGCCGAAACCACGACGCAGAATGCGACGACGATGACGAAGCTGGTCCACGGGGACACGTCCGAAACGCCGAAGAATCCGTAGCGGAAGCCGTCGATCATATAAAAGAACGGATTCCAGCGCGACAGCGCCTGCCAGAACGGCGGCAACGAGTGGATCGAATAGAAGACGCCGGACAGAAAGGTCAACGGCATGATGACGAAATTCTGGAATGCCGAGAGCTGGTCGAATTTTTCGGCCCAGATCCCGGCGATGAGGCCGAGCGTGGCCAGGATCGCGCTGCCCGCGAGCGCGAAGGCGATTGCCCAGAGCGGATGCGGCAAGGCGAACAGCGCCGGGTTGAACCACAGCGTGACGGCGAACACGCCCAGGCCAACCGTGAGTCCGCGCACCATCGCGCCCAGCACGTAGGCCATGAAAAGATCGCCGGCGGATAACGGCGGCAACAATACGAAAATGAGGTTGCCGGTGATCTTCGACTGGGTGAGCGACGACGACGAATTCGCAAACGCGTTCTGCAGCACCGCCATCATGACCAGTCCCGGCACGAGGAACGCCGTGTACGTGACGTGGCCTTCGAACACCGATACGCGCCCTTCCAGCACGTGGGAAAAGATGAGCAGATACAAAAGCGCGCTTAAGATCGGCGCCGCGATTGTCTGGAAGCTCACCTTCCAGAATCGAAGCAACTCTTTGTGGAGTAGCGTCAACCAACCATGCCCGATGATCTGATTCATGCCTCTTCGACCTCTGGAGCCTTCATGACGCGCAGAAAAACCTGCTCGAGATCGGTCTCCGCAAGCGCCAGTTCTGCGATCGCGATGCCCTCGTCCCGCAGCGCGGCGAGGAGCATCTCCAATTCGGCGTAGGAATCAAGACCGAGGTGGAAGAGCCCCGCGTCCTGCTTCACGATCCGCGAGCGCCACGCGGCGGGAACGCGCACGGCCGCGAGTCGCACGGTCAGGCCCGCGAACTGCGCCAGCAGATTCTGACGGGTATCGAGCGCCACTACGCGGCCCGCCTTCAGCATCGCGATGCGCCCGCACAGCGCCTCGGCTTCCTCGAGGTAGTGCGTCGTGAGGATGATCGTGTGGCCGTCGCGATTCAGTTTCCGGATGAAGCCCCAGAGGCTCTGGCGCATTTCGACGTCGACGCCCGCCGTCGGCTCGTCCAGCACGATCACCGGCGGTTTGTGCACCAGCGCCTGCCCGATCAGCACGCGGCGCTTCATGCCTCCCGACAGCGAGCGCATGTTGGCGTTGGCCTTTCCCGTCAGGTCCAGATGGTGAAGGATCTCGTCGATCCACGCGCCGTTCCTGCGCAGGCCGAAGTAGCCCGATTGCATCTCGAGCGTTTCGCGGACGCTGAAAAAAGGATCGAACACGAGCTCCTGCGGAACGACGCCCAGGTTGCGCCGCGCCTCGCGGTAGTCGCCGATGACGTCGTGCCCCAGAATCCTCGCGGTTCCTCGATCGGCGCGCGTGAGCCCGGCAAGAATCGATATCAGCGTGGTCTTGCCCGCTCCGTTCGGGCCGAGCAGCCCGAAGAATTCCCCCTCCTCGACGGCGATAGACACGCCATCCAGCGCCTGCACGCGGCCGAAGCGGCGAGCGACATCGGACACGTCGACGGCGAGCATCTGGTCAGGAATCAGGAATCAGGGATCAGGAATCAGGAATCAGAAGACGAAAAAACCGGCCGCACCTCCCGGCGCGAAACATCAGCCGGCGAACATTTCCTCGACGCCGTAGACGTGCGCCAGCGAGTGAACGCCCGGCGGAATCGAAGTGAATGCGAGTTTCACGCCTTCGGCCGCCGCGCGCCGCGAAAGCGCGAGCATCACGGCGAGCGCCGACGAGTCCGCCTGTTCGAGACCCGCCAGGTCGATGATGCCGGTCGCGGGCAGCGCCAACGCGCGCGACGCCTCGAACACTAAGGCGGCATCCGAAAACGTCAGCTTGCCGACGAAGGTCCAGCGCTCCTTCGTCGCGATGAAGCCACCCTCCGGGCCGACACATGATGCGCACTGGATCATGATTTTGCCGGCGGCCCCTTGTTCTTGTCGGACAGCGTCTTGATGAGGCCGTCGACGCCGCCATTCTTGATCTGCTCGTTGAATTCGTCGCGGTAATTGGTGACGAGCGACACACCGCCGACGATGACGTCGAATGCCTTCCAGCCGGCCGGCGTCTTGGTCAGGCCGTAGTCGATCTGGACGGCCGCCTGGCCCGGACGGATCACCTCCGTGCGCACGGTGACGTCGGTCGCGGCGGGGTCGGCGCGCAGCGGCTTGTATTCGACCGTCTGGTCACGATACTGCGAAAGTGCGCCGGAGTACGTGCGCACCAGCAACGTGCGGAATTGCTCGACCAGCACCTTCTGCTGCTCGGGGGAGGCCTTTTGCCAGTTGCGACCCATCGCAAGCGCGGTCATCCGATCGAAATCGAAATGGGGCAGGAGCTTCACCTCGATCACTTCGCGGATGCGCTGCTGGTCGCCGGCTTGCACCTTGGGATCGGTCCGGATCGTCTGCAGCACGTCGCCCGCGACGCGCTTGACCATCACGTCGGGCGCTTCCTGGGCGTGCGATGGCCACGCCGCTGCGGCGAGAAACACGAGCGCCCCGGCGCGAAAGAAATCCTGCAAAGACATCACTCTTCTTCCTTTTCTGGCGGCGGCTTGCCGTCGTAAACATCGTATTGGCGGCGCTGCAGGTACGAGCGCCTGACGAACGTGTACGGATCGAGCGACGCCTGGTCGATCAGCGACGTCGTCCCCAGCGCGCTTGCGCGAAGGTCGACCGCACCAATGCCGTAGATGATGTTGCGCAATGGCACGTAGGGAATATAGCCAACGGGGCCGTACCAGACCCGGATGAGGGTGCCGGTGCCGTCGCGGACCGTCGTCGGCCCCCACAGCGGAACGAACAGGTAAGGTCCCTGCGGTATGCCCCAGTAGCCGAACGTCTGCCCGAAGTCCTCGTTGCCTTTAGGGATGCCCAAGTCCGACGCGATATCGATAAGACCGAACAGGCCCCAGAAGTTCACGACCACGCGACCGAAATCGTTGCCGGCCTTCTCCGTCTTGCCCTGCAACAGCCCGTTGATGCCGGAAAAAAGGTCGTCGATGTTGCCGAACACATTCGAGACCCCCTGGCGGATCAGCTTCGGCACGTAATCGACATAGGCCTGCGCGATCGGCCGCATCACGTTGTCGTCAATCGGCTTGTTGATCGCGTACATCGCGCGATTCCACGGCTCGAACGGATCGTCGACGCGCCCGGGCGCGCTGGCGCACGCGGACAACAGCAGCGCTGCCACGATGGATGCGATGGTGCGCACGGTCATTTCCCGCTCCCCGCGTTACTCGCCTTGTCGAACAGGAACTGGCCGATCAGTTTTTCGAGCACGACAGCCGACTGGGTCTTGGCGATCGTCCCGCCGTCGGCGAGCATCACCGTGTCGCCGCCGGCGTCGATCCCGATGTAGACCTCGCCCAGCAGCCCGGAAGTGAGAATCGACGCAATCGAATCCTTGGTGAACTGATATCCATTGTCGATCTTGAGCCCGACGACAGCCTCGTACGTCTTCGGATCCAGCCGGATCCGGTCGACCCGGCCGACGACGACTCCCGCGGCCTTGACCGGCGCGCGCACCTTGAGTCCGCCGATGTTGTCGAATCGCGCATCGAGCCGGTAGCTCGCATCCGTGTTGAACGACGTGAGGTTGCCGACCTTGAGCGCGAGGAACACGATCGCGGCCAGCCCGATCGCGACGAAAATGCCGACCCACAGGTCGATCGCGCTGCGATTCATCGGCCAAGCCCTCTGAACATGAATACGGTGAGAATGAAGTCGAGGGCGAGGATCGCCAGCGACGCGCCGACCACCGTGCGCGTCGTCGCCGACGACACGCCTTCCGCAGTCGGCTTCGCGTCGTAGCCCTCGAACACCGCGATCAGGCTGACCGCGACGCCGAACACGACGCTTTTGATGATGCCGTTGGTGATGTCGGGCCAGAACTCGATCGCCGCTCGCATGTTGCCCCAGAACGCGCCGCTGTCCACGCCGATCAGCCGGACGCCAACCAGATAGGCGCCGAAGACCCCCATCATCGAAAACAGCGCGGCGAGCAGCGGCATCGAAATGACGCCGCCCCAGAACCGCGGCGCGACGATCCGTGCCAGCGGGTCCACCGCCATCATTTCCATCGCCGCCAGTTGCTCGGTCGTTTTCATGAGGCCGATTTCCGCGGTGATCGCGCTGCCTGCGCGACTCGCAAACAGCAGTCCGGCGACCACCGGACCGAGCTCGCGGACCAGCGACAGTCCGACGAAGATGCCGAGCGATTCGCCGGCGCCATACTTGTTGAGCGAGTCGTAGCCCTGCAAGCCCAGCACCATGCCGACGAACAGCCCCGAAACCATGATGATCACCAGCGACAGCGTTCCCGCGAAATAGATTTCCCGCATCGTGAGGCGCGTTCGCCGAAACGCGGCGGGCGAATGCATCAGGACGACGGCAAAAAAGCGCGTTGAATACCCCAGGCGCGAGACGGCGTTGATCGCGCCGGCGCCCAAGCGCCGCAGTCCGTGGGCGAGGGCGTCAGCGGGCATGGACGGCGAGGTCTTCGGCGTAGGCGCGCGCCGGATAGTGGAACGGCACCGGGCCGTCGGGTGCGCCGTCGACGAACTGGCGCACGAAGGGGTCCGTCGACGCGCGCACTTCGCCGGGCGTCCCCTGCGCGATGATGTGGCCGTCCGACACGAAATAAAGGTAATCGACGATCTTCAGTGATTCGTAGACGTCGTGCGTGACGATCACGGAGGTAATGCCCAGCGCGTCGTTCACTTCGCGGATCAGCTGGCCGATGACACCCAGCGAAATGGGATCGAGGCCGGCGAACGGCTCGTCATAGAGCACCAGCATCGGGTCCAGCGCGATCGCGCGGGCCAGCGCCACGCGCCGCGCCATGCCGCCCGACAGTTCCGCCGGCGACAACTGCGCCGTGCCGCGCAAGCCCACGGCATTGAGCTTCATCAGCACGAGGTCGTGGACGAATGCGTCCGGCAAGGCCGTATGCTCGCGGAGCGTAAAGGCGATGTTCTCGAAGACCGTCAGGTCGGTGAACAATGCGCCAAACTGGAACAGCATGCCGATCTTGCGGCGCATCGCGAATAGCGCCTCGCGGTCGAGATCGGGAACCGATTGGCCTGCGACGAGGACGCGGCCGGCCTGCGGATGCAGTTGACCGCCGATGAGGCGAAGGATCGTCGTCTTGCCGCAGCCCGAGCCTCCCATGATCGCGACGACCTTGCCGCGGGGAATCGTCATGTCGATTCCGCGCAAGACCGGCCGGCGGGGGTCGTAGCCGAAAGTCACGCCGGCCAGTTCGACGGCGTTCGCGGTCGGACAGGCAGGCGCGGCGGCAGACGGTCTCGCTGTGACGGTCACGCGGTGGTTCCAGGCAATGGCGGACGCCGATTGTAGCCTTTGCGTCGCGATTGCCGCAATGACCCGCGGTCATTTACCAAAATCCGCATTGCTTGGGACCGCGCCAACGTATCCGGCCCGTCGTCAACGTTCGAGCAAGCGCCGTTCCGCGAGAACGAGGCTCTCCGGCTTTCCCAGAAGCACGACGACGTCACCGGCTTCGAATTTCCAGTCGCCGTCCGGGCGCTGCGAACGCACGCCGCGCCGCCGCACGCTCATCACTTCCACGAGGCGATCGAGGTCGAACTCGTCCAGCGTGCGGCCCACCGCGAAGGCTCTGTTCGGCAGGACGACGGAGTGCAGCCGCGCCTGCACATTGTCGGCCGCGTCGGCGGCGTCGGTCGCGCCGTGAAAGAATCCACGGAAGAGGCCGTAACGCTCCTCGCGGATCGTCCGAATGCGCTTCAGCACGCGATTGAGCGGCACGCCGAGCAACAGCAGCGAATGCGACGCGAGCATGAGGCTACCCTCGAGCACCTCGGGAACGACTTCGGTGGCGCCCGCTTCCATCAGGCTCTCCAACTCGCTGTCGTCGACCGTGCGCACGATCACCGGCAATTCCGGGCGGAGCTCCTGGACGAGATTGAGGATCTTCCGCGCCACCCGCGCATCGGCGAACGTGATCGCGAGCGCCTTGGCCTTGGCGAGTCCCGCGGAAGTCAGCGCCTCGCGACGGCTCGCGTCGCCGTAGACGACGCCCCCGCCATCCGCCGCCGCCTCGCGCACGCGTTCCGGGTCCGAGTCGAGCGCGATGTACGGAATGTCCTCGGCCTCGAGCAGCCGCGCCAGGTTCTGGCCGCTGCGCCCGTAGCCGCAGATGATCACGTGATCCTGCCGCGACATCGTCTTGGCGGCGATTCGCGTCAGTTGCGCCGCGCGCGCAAGCCAGTCGTTGGCGGTCAGCTTGCGCACGATCGGCTCGGCGAACTGGATGATGACGGGCGAGGCCAGCATCGACACGATCATCGCCGCCAGCACGGGCTGCGTGAGATCCGCCGGAATGAGCGAGTTATCGCGAGCCAAAGCGAGCATCACCAACGCGAGCTCGCCCGCCTGAGCGAGATAGAAGCCGGTGCGCAGCGCAATGGAGAGCGGCGAGCCAAACCCGCGGGACAGCGCGACGACGAGGGCAAACTTGGCGACGACCGGCACCAGAAGCAGCATCGCCACGAGGCCCGCGCTTGCCAGCACCACCTTGAGGTCGAGGACCATGCCGACGGTGATGAAAAAAAGTCCCAGCAGCACGTCGCGAAACGGCTTGATGTCCTCTTCGACCTGATATCGGTACTCGGTTTCCGCGATCAGCATCCCGGCCAGGAACGCACCCAGCGCCAGCGACAGCCCCAGCAATTCGGTGAGACCGCCCAAGCCCAGCGTGACCAGCAGGACGTTCAGCACGAACAATTCCGACGAGCGCTGCCGCGCGACGAGATGGAACCACATGCGCATCGGCTTCTGCCCGAAATAGAGGATCAGCGTCAGCGCGACGGCGGCTTTGACGATGGCAACGCCCAATCCCCAGGCGATGTCGGCACCGTCTCCGCGGAGCGAGGGGATGACGATCAGGAATGCGACGACGGCCAGGTCCTGGAAGAGCAGGATGCCCATGATGTCGCGGCCGTGCGGCGTCCCGAGTTCCATCCGCTCCGCGAGCATCTTGGACACGATGGCCGTCGAACTCATCGCCAGCGCACCGCCTAGAACGAATCCCGCCTTCCAGCCGTAGCCCAGCAAGTACAGCGCGACCACGCCCGACGCGGTCGTGATCGCGACCTGCGCCAGTCCCAACCCGAAAACCGCGCGCCCCATCGCGCGCAACTGCGGCAGGCTGAATTCGAGACCGATGGAAAACATCAGGAACACGATGCCGAATTCGGCAAGATGACGCGTATCGATATCGTCCGGCACCCAACCCAGGGCGTGCGGACCCACGGCGATGCCGACGAGCAGATAACCCAGAATCGCCGGCAGCCGGACCAATCGGCAGACCACGACGACGAAAACCGCCGCCGCGAGGAGGACGAGAATGAGTTGTAAGGTGGACTGCATATGTTCGGCGCCACATTCCGGACCTACTATACTTCCCCCGTGAACGCGCGAAACGACCCGCAGGAAGCAACGGCCAGGCTCGCCGTCGATCCGGCGCGCGCACTGGCGCTCGCCCGCGACGTGCTCGCCACGGAAGCCAGGGCGATCACGGCGCTTGGCGCCCGCATCGGCGGCCCGTTCGTGGCCGCCGTGGAGATGATGCTCAATTGCCGCGGCCGCATCGTCGTTTCCGGGATCGGCAAATCGGGCCATATCGGCCGCAAGCTCGCCGCAACACTCGCGTCGACCGGAACCCCGGCTTTTTTCGTGCATCCGGCGGACGCGTCGCACGGCGATCTTGGAATGATCACCTCCGACGACATCGTCGTGATGGTGTCGAATTCCGGCGAGACGGACGAGCTCACCGCGCTTACGCCGCACTTGAAGCGCGAAGGCGCGCGGATCATTGCGCTGACCGGTAGCGAAAAAAGTTCGCTGGCGCTGGCCGCGGACGTGCATCTCGACGCCGCCGTCGACACCGAAGCGTGCCCGCTCGGCCTGGCGCCAACGGCGAGCACGACCGCCGCACTCGCGCTCGGTGACGCGCTGGCGCTGGCCCTGCTCGACGCGCGCGGCTTCTCGGCCGAGGATTTTGCGCGCTCGCATCCGGGCGGCGCTCTCGGACGGCGCCTGTTGACGCGGGTCTCCGACGTAATGCGCACCGGCAACGCATTGCCGGTCGTGGCCCTCGCCGCGACGCTTGCGGACGCGATCGTCGAGATGAGCCGCAAGGGCATGGGCATGACCGCGGTCGTCGACGCGCAAGGCCGCGTCGCGGGCATATTCACCGACGGCGATCTGCGCCGATGCATCGATCACGTCCGCGACGTCGGCGCAGCCAGCGTTGCCGATGTCATGACGCGCACGCCGCGCACGATCTCGGCCGACCGGCTCGCCGTGGATTGCGTCGACACGATGGAGCAGATGCCGAAGGTTTCGCAGTTGCTGGTCGTCGACGATGGGCACCGGTTGATCGGCGCGCTGCACCTGCACGACCTGTTCCGGGCGAGGATCGTGTGATGCCGACCGATGCGCATCAGCGCGCACGCCGCGTGCGCCTGCTGAGCTGCGACGTCGACGGCGTGCTGACCGATGGCCGTATCTACGTCGACGACCACGGCCACGAGACCAAGGCGTTTTCCGCGCTCGACGGCGTGGGCATCAGCCTGCTGCATCGCGCCGGAATCATCGTCGCCTGGATCACCGGCAGTTCCGCGCCCGCGGTGACGCATCGCGCGCGCCACCTCAATGTCGCGCACGTCACGCTGGGCGCCGCTGACAAGGGCGTGGCGTGGGAAGCGCTGCGCAAGGAACTCGGAGTGGCCGCGGTCGATTGCGCGCACATCGGCGACGACCTGCCGGACCTCGCGATATTCGATGCATGCGGCTTCGCCGTCACCGTGCCGCACGCACCGGCGATCGTGCGCGAGCGCGCGCATTACATCACCGCCCGCGACGGCGGCAGCGGTGCCGTGCGCGAGCTGGCCGACCTCATTCTTGCGGCGCAGGGCAGGCACCTCGATCAAACCGTCCCGCCTCCGTGCGCAGCATAGAGATGGCAGACAAACATCCCACCCGACGCTGGATCGACCGCGCGACCGCCTGGTCACCGGTGTTGCTGCTGGGCGGTCTCGCCGCGCTCACGTATTGGCTCGACGCGCAGATCCAGCCGCCGCCGCCGCACGCCGACGGGTCGACGCGGCACGACCCGGACATCTTTGCGGAAGGCGTGCGCGTCCTGAAGCTGGATCCACAAGGCCGGCCGCTGCAGTCGTTGTCGGCCCGCCGCGCCGATCACTTCGCCGATGACCAGACGACCGATTTCACCGACATTGCGCTTTCGGAAACGCGCCAGGGCAAGCCTCCCGTAGGGATCACGGCCAAACAGGCCACCGTCACCGGCGATCGCGAGAACATCTACTTCAAAGGACAGGTCCACGCAGTCCGGGAAGCCGCAGCGGCCGCCGGCAACGCGCCCGCGTCCGGTCGGGCGACACTCGCGACCGAATTCCTGCACGTGATGCCCAACCAGGAGCTTGCGCGGACTGACAAGGCGGTGACGATCACCGACCCGCGTGGGACAATCAATGCGACGGGGATGGAGGCCGACAACAATGCGGGGACCATCAAATTCAAATCCAGCGTCAGCGGACGCTTCGATCCCAAGAAATAGCCGATGACGCACGCCGCGACCTTCAACGCCCGCACCGGCATGCGGGATCCGCTGTCCGCCACATTTTCGTACATCGTCGCCTGCGCGATCCTGTGCGTCGGGCTTTGCTGCACGCCATCGGCCCACGCGGAAAAGGCCGATCGCGAAAAGCCCATCGACTTCCAGGGCGATTCGGCCGACGTCAACCAGAAGACAAAGGACGGCGAGCTCGTCGGCCACGTCGTCATCACGCAAGGCACGACCGCCATCTGGGCCGATCGCGCCACCTTCAAACAGAACGCGGACAACTCGCTGTCCGCCGTCGCCTACGGCAATCCGGTCCGCTTCCGCGAAAAACGCGACGGATCGGACGAATACTACGAGGGCTACGCGCAGCGGATCGTCTACGACGGTGAAAAGCGCTTCATCGAGCTATTCGACAACGCGCTGCTGAAAAAGGCAGACCAGGAAATCCGCAGCAATTACATTACCTACAGCGCCGCGACCGAAAAATTCACGGCCGAGGGCAGGCCCGACGTAAGGCCAACCGCCCCCGGCGACTCGCCGCTCGGTGCACGCGTACGCGGCACGTTCCAGCCCAAGAGCGACGACAAGTCCGACAAGCCCGCGGCGAAGGGTAAGGACGCTTCCAAGGACAAGGCCGACACGGCGAAGGGTAAGGACTCGGCCGCCGCCTCGAAGGACTCGGCCGCCACCTCGAAGGACTCGGCCGCCGCCTCGAAGGACAAGGGCAAGGGCGCCGCCGGCAAGGATGCATCGCCTCTGACGCTGCAGCCGTCCGGAGATCTGGCGCCCGCGAAATGAGCAAGCTGTCGGCGGCTCAGCTTCGGAAACGCTACCAGGCGCGCACGGTCGTCCACGACGTCTCGCTCGACGTCGCGAGCGGCGAGGTCGTCGGACTGCTCGGGCCCAACGGCGCCGGCAAGACGACCTGCTTCTACATGATCGTGGGTTTGATCGCGGCCGACGGCGGCCGCATCGAGCTCGATGGCGAAAACCTGTCGCGCCTGCCGATCCACCGCCGCGCGCGTCGAGGTCTGTCTTATCTGCCGCAGGAGGCGTCGATCTTCCGCAAGCTCACAGTCGCGGAAAACGTGCGCGCCATTCTCGAACTGCAGGACCTGGACGCCGACACGCTTTCCAACCGGCTCGATGCATTGCTCGAGGATCTTTCGATTTCGCACCTGGCCGATGCGCCCGCCATCTCGCTGTCGGGCGGCGAGCGGCGGCGTTGCGAAATTGCGCGCGCGCTCGCCACCCGGCCGCGTTTCATCCTGTTGGACGAGCCGTTCGCCGGCGTGGACCCGATCGCGGTGCTCGACATCCAGAAGATCATCGGCTTCCTCAAGGACCGCGGGATCGGCGTGCTCATTACCGACCACAATGTCCGCGAGACGCTCGGCATCTGCGACCGCGCCTACATCATCAACGAGGGACGGGTGCTCGCTTCCGGCGCTCCGGGCGAGATTGTCTATAATGAGGACGTTCGCAAGGTCTACCTGGGCGAACACTTCCGGCTCTAGGAGCCTTTAAGCTCCGCGATGAAGCAGACCCTCCAGCTCAAGCTCACGCAACACCTGACGCTGACGCCGCAGCTGCAGCAGTCCATACGGCTGCTCCAATTGTCGACGCTCGAGCTCAATGCCGAAGTCGATCGGATGCTGCAGGAAAATCCGCTGCTCGAGCGCGAGGACGGGGACGACGACGCGCCGCCGCCGCAGGAATTTCCGCTGGCCGGAACCGCGCCGGGCCCCGTCACCACCGAGCGCGTCACCCGCGACGACGGCGACGGCGACGGTGACGGCGGCGATGGCATGCAAGGCGTCGACGCCGCGCCCACGCGCGATGACCTTCCGGACGTGACCGATTTTTCGGACTACGGCGGCGGCGGCACCGATGGTGATTGGGGCGGCGGGAGCGGCAGCAGCAGCAACGAAGAAGACGATTTTTCCCCGCAGCAGATCGCGACGAGCTCGCTGCGCGATCACCTGATGGGCCAGCTGGCGTTGCTCAACCTGCCGCTGCGCGACCGCCAGGTCGTCGCTGCGCTGATCGATGCGCTCGACGACGATGGCTACCTCGCGTCATCGCTCGAAGAGATTGCCGACATGTTCTCGGAGCACGACGCGCTCGAGCCCGAAGAGCTGATGATCGGCCTCAAGTACCTGCAAAGCTTCGAGCCCGCCGGCGTGGGCGCCCGCAACCCGGCCGAGTGCCTGTCGCTCCAGTTGAAGCTGCTTCCGGCGTCGACGCCGTTTCGCTCCGAGGCGCTCAAGATCGTCGATGGCCATCTTCCCCTCCTCGCCAGCCGCGACTTCACGAAATTAAAGCGCGTGCTGCATTGCGATGACGCCTGCGTCAAGGCCATGCGCGAACTGATCCGCAGCTTGAGCCCGCGACCGGGCGCGGCGTTCGCCAAGGACGAGGCGAACTACGTCATCCCCGACGTGATCGTGCGCAAGATCCGTGGCCAGTGGACCGCTTCGCTCAACGAGGTGGCGATGCCCAAGCTGCGCCTCAATCGCATCTACGCCGACATCCTGACGCGCAATCGCGAATCGTCGAACCAGCAGCTCGCGGCCCAGCTGCAGGAGGCCAAGTGGCTGATCCGCAACGTGCAGCAGCGTTTCGACACGATCCTGCGCGTCGCCAAAGCCATCGTCGAGCGCCAGCGCCGCTTCTTCGAGCACGGAGAAGTCGCGATGCGGCCGATGGTGCTGCGCGAAATCGCCGACATGCTGACGCTGCACGAATCGACGATCTCGCGGGTCACCACGCAGAAGTACATGTTGACGCCGCGCGGGACGTTCGAGCTCAAGTATTTCTTCGGCAGCCACGTCGCGACCGACTCGGGCGGCGCGGCGTCGGCCACCGCCATCCGCGCATTGATCAAGCAGCTGGTCGCCGCGGAAAACGCGAAATCGCCGCTGACCGACAGCCGGATTGCCGATGTGCTGGGCGAACAGGGCATCATTGTCGCTCGGCGCACGATCGCCAAATACCGGGAGGCGCTGTCGATTCCTCCCGTCAACCTGCGCCGTGTCCTGTAGGGAACTGACGCCCCTTCGCAGTAGTCCGACAGAGGAGAGCTTGATGAATTTGAACCTCACCGGCATCCACCTGGATATCACGCCCGCGATCCGCGCCTACGTGGTGGCGAAGCTGGACCGCGTGACGCGACATTTCGATCATGTGATCGACGTGAACGTGGTGCTGTCGGTGGACAAGCTGCGACAGAAAGTCGAGGCGAACGTGCACGTGCGAGGCAAGGACCTGCACGCGGAATCGATCGAGCCGGACATGTACGCCGCCATCGATTGTCTCGCCGACAAGCTCGACCGGCAGGTTGTAAGATACAAGGAGAAGCTCTCCGATCACCGCGCGGACCGCGTAGCGACCGAAGGTCCGCTAAGCGCCGCGGAGCCCGGCCCCGGACCTGCGGATTAGGTCCTGATCGGCGTCCCCGGCGTATCATGCGTCGGGCATCATGGCAGCGGGTGGTCAGCCCACTGACCACCCGCCGTTTTACGCAGGTATCCTGTAAACGCCCGGCCCGACGAAAGCGTTCGATCGTCCGATGAACCCGATCGCTGAATTGCTGCCCGCCGAAAACATCGCGCTCGATCTCGACGTGCCGACCAAGCCGCGCCTGTTCGAGGCCGCCGGCAAACTGTTCGCCGCGAACGCCGAAGTCGACGCCGAGACTGTCGCCGGAAGCCTGGCCGCCCGCGAAAAGTTGGGATCCACCGGCTTGGGACAGGGTATCGCGATCCCGCATGGGCGCATTCGCGGCCTCACGACCGCGCGCGGCGCTTTCGCGCGGCTGAAGACGGCCATCCCCTTCGACGCGCCCGACGGCAAGCCCGTATCGCAGGTCTTCGTGCTTCTCGTGCCCGAGAAGGCCACAGACCTTCACCTGCAACTCCTGTCGGAACTCGCGCAGATGTTTTCCGAGCGCGACTTCCGCGACAAGCTCGCCGCAGCGACCAGCGCCGCCGAGCTCGCGTCACTGTTCCGGGATTGGCGGTCCAAATGAGAAGCGACGGGTCCGTCGTCCGCCAGGTCAGCGTCGAGCGGCTGTTCGCCGACAATCGCGAACGGTTGGGGCTCGTCTGGCACGGCGGCAAGCAGGGCGGCAGCCGCGTGCTCACCGGCGATTCGGTGTTGAAGCCCACGGTCGGCCAGGTTGGCCACATGAACTTCATCCATCCGTTTCGCATCCAGATTCTCGGCGCGGCGGAGGCAGCTTATCTGCGTGGCCTGCCGGAAGACGAACTGCAGCGCTCGCTCAACCGGCTCTTCACGACCGAACTCGTGGCCGTTGTCATCGCCAACGACGAGGCCATGCCGGCGCACCTGCTCCAGCATTGCACCGCGCACCACATCGCCGTGTTCACGTCGCCGCAGCCATCGCCGCACATCGTCGACGTCTTCCGCATCTACCTTGCGCGGGTATTGGCCGAATCGACGACGCTGCACGGCGTCTTCCTCGACGTCCTGGAAATGGGTGTCCTGATCACCGGCGCATCGGCGATCGGCAAGAGCGAACTCGCGCTGGAACTCATATCGCGCGGCAACGGGCTCGTCGCCGACGACATCGTCGAGCTGTTTCGCATCTCGCCCGACACGATCGAGGGCCGGTGTCCGGCCGTGCTGCGCGACTTCCTCGAAGTGCGCGGGATCGGCGTGCTCAACATCCGGACGATTTTCGGCGAAACGGCCGTGCGCCCGCGCAAGCTCCTGAAGCTCCTCGTGCACCTCGAAGACCACAGCAACGAGGCGTTCACCGAACTCGACCGGTTGCAGGTCAACGCCACGTACCAGGACGTATTGTCCGTCCCCATTCGCAAAGTCACGATTCCCGTTGCCGCGGGCCGCAACCTGGCCGTCCTCGTCGAGGCCGCCGTGCGCAATTTCGTGCTGAACCAGCGCGGCATCGACAGCACGAAGGAATTCATCGAGCG
>Ga0070708_100000225_pt1 | contig 42005 bp, 29 predicted proteins | sample KBSK5503metaG_FD_65469 | JGI IMG/M metagenome (GOLD analysis project Ga0070708, IMG submission 65469) | Corn, switchgrass and miscanthus rhizosphere microbial communities from Kellogg Biological Station, Michigan, USA - KBS K5-50-3 metaG | ecosystem: Host-associated > Plants > Roots >... | reverse complement strand
GAACTCGATCGCATCGAGCATGCAGTGGAAGGCATCAGGACGCCGACGAGTTTCGCGAGCGAGGCGTACACACTGCGCGAACATATCGGCCTGGTGCGCCGCGCGGTGCTGGCCAAGGCGCAGACCCAGGCGACGTGAGCGTCGCCGTCGACGCGCACGGGAAGGCGGCGGACGAGGCCCCCGCATCGGGTAAACTGTGCGGCTCTTCAACGGCGCTTGCGACGGAGTCGATACTGTCATGAAAAAAGTCTATGCCGACGCGACGTCGGCGCTGCAGGGCCTGCTGAAGGACGGGATGACGATCGCTGCCGGCGGCTTCGGCCTTTGCGGCATTCCGGAGAATCTCATCGGCGCGCTGGTCGAAAGCGGCGCCAAGGGCCTCACCATCGTCGGCAACAACGCCGGCGTCGACGATTTCGGCATGGGCCTCCTGCTCAAGACGCGGCAGGTGAAGAAGGTCGTCGCGAGCTACGTCGGCGAGAACAAGGAATTCGAGCGCCAGGTGCTGGCGGGCGAGCTCGAATTGCAGTTGACGCCGCAGGGCACACTGGCCGAAAAGCTGCGCGCCGGCGGCGCCGGCATTCCGGGTTTCTACACGCGCACGGCGTATGGCACGACGCTGGCCGAGAACAAGGACACGCGCTCCTTCGACGGCAAGACGTATGTGCTGGAGGAGGCCATCCACGCCGATGTGTCGATGGTCAAGGCATGGAAGGGCGACAAGGCGGGCAATCTCGTCTACCGAATGACGTCGCGCAATTTCAATCCGATGATCGCGACCTGCGGCAAGGTCTGTGTCGCCGAAGTCGAGCACCTGGTCGAGGTCGGCGAGCTCGATCCCGACCAGATCCACACGCCGGGCATCTACGTCGATCGCATCCTCCAGGGGAAGCACTACGAGAAGCGCATCGAATTTCGCACCGTGTCCGGCGCGGCAGCGTCGAAAAAGGATTCGCCGATCCGCGAATTGATGGCGCGGCGGGCGGCTTCGGAACTGCGCGACGGCTACTACGTGAACCTGGGGATCGGCATCCCCACGCTCGTCGCCAATTTCATTCCCGACGGCATCAACGTCACGCTTCAGTCGGAGAACGGGTTGCTCGGCATCGGGCCTTTCCCGACGGAAGACAGGATCGACGCGGACCTCATCAACGCCGGCAAGCAGACGATCACGACCAGTGCGGGATCGAGCTTTTTTTCCAGCGCCGATTCCTTCGCGATGATCCGCGGGGGCCACATCGATTTGTCGATCCTCGGCGCGCTGGAGGTCGCGGAGAACGGCGACATCGCCAACTGGATGGTGCCCGGCAAGATGGTCAAGGGGCCGGGCGGGGCGATGGACCTGGTCTCGGGCGTGCGGCGCGTGATCGTGCTCATGGAGCACACGGCGAAGGACGGCACGTCGAAGATCCTCAAGGCCTGCACGCTGCCCGTCACCGGCAAAGGCGTCGTCAACATGATCGTTACCGACCTGTGCGTGTTCGACGTGGAGCCCACGGGGCTGGTGCTGAAGGAGCTCCATCCCGGGGTCACTGTCGACGAAGTGCGCGCCAAGACGGCGTGCGATTTTTACGTCGCGGTCGGCTGATTTCGAAAGTTCGCGCCGCTATTTGCCCGCCTGCGCAAGCGCCTCGGCGTTCCAGCCGCCGCCCAACGCCTTGATCAGACCGACGCTGGCCGTGAGCCGGCGGGCCTGGATGGCCAGCGCCGTGCGCTCGTTGTTGAGTGCCGCGGCCTGCAGGACCACGACCGCCAGGTAATTGGCAGTTCCCGCGCGGTACTGATTGAGCGCGATCGTCATCGCCTGGCGCGCGGATTTGACGGCATCGTCCTGGAACGCCGCCTCCTGCTCAAGGAGCGTGAGCGCCGCCAGGTTGTCTTCGACGTCCTGAAAGCCGTTGAGCACGGTCGACCGGTAATTCGCGACCGTCTCGTCGTAGGTGGCGATCGCCTGTGCCTTCTGCGCGCTTCGCAGGCCGGCGTCGAAGACAGTCTGCGCCAGTGCGGCGCCGAGCGACCAGTAGCGGCTTGGCAGCGACAGCAGGTTGCTTAACATCGAATTCTGGAATCCGCCGGTCGCCGACAATGTCAACGCCGGAAAGAACGCCGCCTGCGCGACACCGATTTGCGCGTTGGCGCTCGCAGCGCGGCGCTCGGCGGCGGCGATGTCGGGTCGCCGCTCGAGCAGCGTTGACGGCACGGTAACCGGAATTTCCGGAAACACCGCCACCAGGGGCTTGGGCGCGATCGACAACTCCGCCGGCGGCTTGCCGGTCAGCACCGCAATCGCGTGTTCGAGCTGCGCGCGGGTGAGCGCGGCGTCGACAGCCTGCGCCTGCGTCGCCTTGAGTTGCGTTTCGGCCTGGGCGACGTCACCGCGGGTGACGGTTCCAGCCGCATACTGGTTACGCGTCAGTTGCAGCGAGCGTTCGTACGCAGCGACCGTTTCCTTGAACAACGAAATCTGCGCATCCTCGACGCGCAGCAGCAGGTAGTCTTGCGCGAGCAGCCCCTGCGCGGAAAGCGTCGCCCCTGCCAAGTCGGCCTCCGTGGCCTCCGCGGTCGCGCTGCTGGCCTCGACACTGCGGCGAATCCCGCCCCAGAGGTCGACCTCCCAGCTTGCATCGAGCGCAACGTTGAAGGTGTTGCTCACGCCGGAACGCGCATTCGTATTTGAATTCGAACCGGCCCCGCGGCCGCTGCGCGCTGCTGACGCATTGGCCGTGACGAGAGGGAACAGCGCTGCGGTGGCGGCCTGGGTGGCCGCTCGCGCTTCGCGCACGCGCGCTTCGGCGGCGAGCACGGTCTGGTTGGAAATGTCCACCTGCGCGACCAGCGCATTCAAGTCCGCATCGCCGAAGACCTCCCACCACTTTCCGCGCGGCGCGCTGTCACTGGGTTGCGCCACCTTCCAGTCGACGGCTTCCTTGTACTGAGGGGGAGTGGGTGCGGTCGGCCGGACATAATCGGGACCGACCATGCAGCCGCCGAGCATCGCGGTCAGCACTGCAGTGGCGACCCCCTGTGCGCTGGCCCGGGTCATCGAATTTCGACTTTTCGCTGCCGACATCGGTTCCTCAATCGCCCGGTTGCACGGAAGGGACAGTGGGGCGGCCCGCGCCCCATCGCTGCCGCGCCCACAGCCGGAACCGGTCGAGATAGATATAGACGACCGGCGTCGTGTACAGCGTGAGCGCCTGGCTTACCAGCAGCCCGCCGACGATGGCGATACCCAGCGGCCGGCGCATTTCGGCGCCTTCGCCTGATCCTAAGGCGAGCGGCAGGGCGCCCAGCATCGCCGCCATCGTCGTCATCATGATCGGGCGAAAGCGCAGCATGCAGGCCTCGAAGATCGCGTCGTACGAGGTCATGCCATGCGCTCGCTCGGCATCGAGCGCAAAGTCGATCATCATGATGGCGTTTTTCTTCACGATGCCGATCAGCAGGATGACGCCGATGAGCGCGATGATGGAAAAATCGGTCTTGAACAGCATCAGCGCGAGCAGCGCGCCAACGCCCGCCGATGGCAGCGTGGAAAGGATGGTAAGCGGATGCACGTAGCTTTCATAGAGCACGCCGAGCACGATGTAGACGGCCAGCAGCGCGGTAAGGATCAACCACGGCTGGCTTTTGAGCGACTCCTGGAAGGCCCGCGCGCTGCCCTGGAAGCTGCCGCGCACCGTGCCCGGAACGCCCAGCCGCGCCATCGCGTCCTCGGTCGCCCGCGTCGCCTGCGACAGCGAAACGTCGGGTGCGAGGTTAAAGGAAATGGTCGAGGCGACGAACTGGCCCTGATGATTGACGCCAAGGGGCGTGTTCGTCGGCCCGTAGGTCGCGAAAGCGGATAGCGGAACCTGTGTGCTGGGAGTCGCGGATGCGGCGAGCGGACTCTGCGCGCTGGCGGTCGCGGTTGCGGTGAGCGGACCCTGCGCGACACCGGTCGCGGACGCGGTGCGTGCAACCTGCGCGCCGCCGGTTGCGGATGCCGTCGGCGAACCCTGGGCACTGCTCGCTGTGCTGACATACACCGTTTTCAGGACGTCGGGCGATTGCCAATACTCGGGCGCGGCCTCCATCACGACGTGATATTGGTTGAGTTGCGCGTAGATTGTCGAGACCTGCCGCTGGCCGAAGAGGTCGTTCAGCGTGGCGTCGATCAGCCTTGGCGTCACACCGAGGCGGGATGCGGCGTCGCGGTCGATGACGAGCGACGTCTGCAATCCCTTGTCCTGGGTGTCGGTGTTGACGTCTGTCAGTTCGGGCAGCGTGGTCAGCGCGGCGCGGATTTTCGGCTCCCAGGCTCGCAATTCCGCGAGGTCATCGGCCTGCAGCGTGTACTGGTATTGCGCGTTGCTCTGCCGTCCGCCGATGCGGATGTCCTGCACCGGCTGCAGAAAGAGATTGGCGCCGGGCTCCTTCGCGAGCTTGCCCCGGAGCCGCGCGACGACCTGGTCCGCCGTCTCCTTGCGCTCGGAGAGAGGCTTCAGCGCGACGAACATCATGCCGGAGTTGCGCTGCGCGCCGCCGGTGAAGCCGACGACGTTGTCGACCGCTGGATCGCGGCCGACGATGTTCATGAAATCGGAGAGCTTGTCCCGCATCGCCTGGAACGAGATGCTCTGGTCCGCCTGGATGCCTCCCACGAGCCGTCCGGTGTCCTGCTGGGGAAAGAAGCCCTTGGGAATGATGAAATAGAGATAGATGTTGAGCAAGACGGTGGCCAGCAGGACGAGCATCACCCACACGCCGTGCCGAAGCACGAACGTGAGGCTCCTGCGATACCCGTTGTTCAGCGCTGCGACACCGCGCTCGCTCCACATGAACACGCGCCCGTGCTTGCCTTCCTCCTTCGGGCGCAACAGCCTGGCGCACATCATGGGGGCGGTCGTCAGCGACACGGCCAACGACACCAGGATCGCCACCGACAGCGTGACGGCGAATTCGCGGAAGAGCCGCCCAACGATCCCGCCCATCAGCAGGATGGGGATGAACACGGCAATCAGCGACAGGCTCATCGCCATGACCGTGAAGCCGACCTCGCGGGCGCCCTGCAGCGCCGCGGCAAAAGGCGCCATCCCTTTCTCGATGTGGCGGGACGTGTTTTCCAATACCACGATGGCGTCGTCGACGACGAAGCCGGTGGCGATCGTGAGCGCCATCAGCGTGAAATTGTTGACCGAAAACCCGCAGAGGTACATCGCCCCGAAGGTGCCGATAAGGGAAACCGGCACCGCCACGCTGGGAATGAGCGTCGCCCGCACGTTGCGCAGGAACACGAACACGACGAGGATCACCAACACGACGGCAATCGTCAGCGCCCGCGCCGTATCGCGCAGCGACGCGCGGATCGTCGCCGTGCGCTCCATGACAATTGCGAGATTGATCGTGCCCGGGATCGACGCACGCAACTGCGGCAGCAGGGCCTCGAGGCGGTCGACGGTCTCGATGATGTTCGCGTTCGGCTGGCGGTTGATGATGACCACCACCGACGGCCTGCCGTTTGACATGCCCGCGTTGCGCAGGTCCTGAACGGAATCGACGACTTCCGCGACGTCGGACAACTGCACCGCCGCCCCGTTGCGATAGGCGACGATCAGCGGCAGGTACTCGGCCGCGGTCTTTGCCTGGTCGTTCGCGTAGATCTGCCAATGCCGGTCGCCTTCCTCGACCGCACCTTTCGGCCGGTTGGCGTTCGCCGCCGCCAAAGCAGCGCGCACGTCCTCGAGGCCGACGCCATATTTGTTGAGCGATTCCGGATTGAGTTCGACGCGGACGGCGGGCAGCGAGCTGCCGCCGACGTTGACCTGGCCGACGCCTGCGACCTGCGACAATTTCTGCGCGATGATCGTCGACGCCGCGTCGTACATTTGCCCCTGCGTCATCGTGTCCGACGTGAGCGCGAGGATCATGATCGGCGCGTCGGCGGGATTCACCTTGCGGTAGATCGGATTGCTCGGCAATCCCGTGGGCAGCAGATTGCGGGCGGCATTGATCGCGGCCTGGACGTCGCGCGCTGCGCCGTCGATGTCGCGGCTCAAATCGAACTGCAGCGTGAGTCGCGTCGAACCGAGCGAGCTCGACGAAGTCATCTCCGTGACACCGGCGATGCGGCCGAGCGATCGTTCCAGCGGCGTGGCGACGGTCGCCGCCATCGTCTCGGGGCTGGCGCCGGGCAGCGATGCCTGCACGGAAATGGTCGGGAAGTCGACTTGCGGCAGCGGCGAAACCGGCAGAAGCCGGAATGCGATCGCCCCGGCGAGCGCGACGCCCAGCGTCAACAGCGTGGTGGCGACGGGACGATCGATGAATGGGGCGGACAGGTTCATGGCGAGGTTGGCGAACTCATTCGCCTGTTGCCCCGGCGTCTCCAGAAACCCCGGTGCTCGAACGGCGCGTCGAGTCGACGCGGCGCGCGAGTTTGTCGAACGCGAGGTAGATCACCGGCGTCGTGAAAAGCGTGAGCGCCTGCGAGAAGATCAACCCGCCGACCATCGCGATGCCCAGCGGATGCCGCAATTCCGAGCCTTCGCCCCAGCCGATCATCAGCGGCAGCGCGCCCAAGATGGCTGCCATCGTCGTCATCATGATCGGCCGGAACCGCAACAGGCACGCCTGGAAGATCGCATCGCGCGGAGCCATTTTTTCGTTGCGCTCCGCGTCGAGCGCGAAGTCGATCATCATGATGGCGTTCTTCTTGACGATGCCGATCAGCAGGATGATCCCGATGATGGCGATGACGGACAGGTCGTTGCCAGAGAGCATCAGCGCGAGCAGGGCGCCCACACCTGCCGACGGCAGCGTCGACAGGATCGTGACCGGGTGGATGAAGCTCTCGTAAAGAATCCCCAGCACGATGTACATGGTGACGATCGCGGCGAGGATCAGCCAGAGTTCATTGCTAAGCGACGCGCGGAAGGCCAGTGCGGCACCCTGAAAATTGATCTGCACGCTCTCCGGAAGCGCGAGCTCGCGCCTGGTGGTCTCGATGGCCTTGACGGCGTCGCCCAGCGACGCCCCCGGCGCAAGATTGAAGGAGATTGTCGCCGCCGGAAACTGGCCGATATGGTCGATCGACAGCGGCGCGGCCCTTTCGACAACACGCGCGATCGATGACAGCGGCACCTGTTGCGGCGATTGGCCGGGCACGGTCGACGTCACGTAGAGGTCGTCGAGCGCCGCCAGTCCCCGCTGGAATTCGGGCTTGACCTCGAGCACGACCCGATACTGGTTCGTCTGGGTGAAGATCGTCGACACCAGCCGCTGGCCGAAAGCGTTGTACAGCGCGTTGTCGATGATGGCGGGTGTGATCCCGAGCCTGCTGGCCGTCGTGCGGTCGAATTCGACATACGCCTGCAAGCCGTCATCCTGCAGGTCGCTGGCCACATCGGCCATTTGCGGCACCTGCTTCAGCCGGTCCACGAATTGGCGAACCGATGTGCCGAGCGAATCCGCGTCGACGGATTCGATGGTGAACTGGTATTGCGTGCGGCTGACGCGGTCCTCGATCGTCAAGTCCTGCACGGGCTGCATGTAGAGCGCGATGCCTTCGACCTGCGCCAATTTGGGTTGCAACCGCCGGATGACGTCCGACGCATTGCCGCTACGCGCGCCGCGAGGCTTGAGGTTGATGAGCATCCGTCCGCTGTTGAGCGTGGCGTTCGTGCCGTCGACGCCGATGAAGGACGTGAGGCTCTCGACCGCCGGATCCGCGAGCACGACCTCGGCCAGCGCCTGCTGCCTTTGCGCCATCGCGGCGAACGAAATCGTTTGCGGCGCCTCGGAAATGCCCTGGATCGCCCCCGTGTCCTGGACCGGGAAGAATCCCTTGGGAATGACGACGTACAGCAGCACGGTGATGAAGAGCGTCAGCACGGCGACGATGAGTGTAGCGGCCTGACGGTCCAGCACCCAGTTCAGCATCTCGCCATAGCGGCCGATCACGCGCTCGAAGACCCCGCCGCTCCAGCGATAGAAGCGGCCCTGTTTTTCCGGCGGCGTGTGGCGCAGTAGTTTTGCGCACATCATCGGTGTCAGCGTCAGCGAAACGACCGCGGAAATGAGGATCGACACCGCCAGCGTAACGGCGAATTCGCGGAACAGCCGACCGACCACGTCGCCCATGAACAGAAGCGGAATCAGCACGGCGATCAGCGAGAACGTCAGCGAGATGATCGTGAACGCGATCTGCTGCGTTCCTTTTAGTGCCGCCTCCAGCGGGGAATCGCCCTTTTCGATGTAGCGCGCGATGTTCTCGATCACGACGATCGCATCGTCGACGACGAAGCCGGTGGCGATGGTGAGTGCCATCAGCGTCAGGTTGTTGATCGAGAAGCCGGCGAGGTACATCACGCCGAACGTTCCGACCAGCGACAGCGGCACGGCGGCGCTGGGGATGAACGTCGCCGGCGCGTTGCGCAGGAACAGGAAGATGACCATCACGACCAGCGCCACGGCGAGCAGCAGCTCGAACTCCACGTCAAGCACCGAGGCCCGGATCGTGACCGTGCGGTCGGTGAGCAGCATGACATCGACGGCGGCGGGCAGCGAGGCCGATAGCTGCGGCAGCAACTCCTTGACGCGATCGACGACTTCGATGACGTTGGTGCCCGGCTGCCGCTGGATGTTGATGATGATCGCGGGCGTGGCATTGGCCCACGCCGCAAGGCGCGAGTTCTCGGCGGCGTCGACCGCGTCGGCGATATCCTGCACCCGGATCGGCGCGCCGTTCTTGTAGGCGATGATCAGTTGCCGGTACTCATCGGCCGACTTCAATTGGTCGTTGGCGTCGATCGTGGAGGCGCGCGTGGGCCCGTCGAAGCTGCCCTTGGCCTGATTGGTGTTGGCGTTGCCGACCGCCGTGCGCACGTCGTCCAGCGACAGGCCATACGCCGCCAGCGCCTTGGGATTCACCTGGATGCGCACGGCGGGACGCTGGCCGCCGCTGATGCTCACCAGGCCCACGCCTCGCAACTGCGATATCTTCTGCGCGATCCGCGTGTCGGCGAGGTCCTCGAGCTTCGGCAAAGGCAACGTCCGCGACGTCAGCGCCAGCGTGATGATCGGCGTGTCAGCCGGGTTGACCTTGTTGTAGATCGGAGGATTCGGCAGATCGACCGGAAGGAAGCTTCCCGACGCATTGATCGCGGCCTGCACTTCCTGCTCGGCGACATCGAGCGACAAGTCGAGGCTGAATTGCAGCGTGATGACCGACGCACCGCCCGAACTGGTCGACGACATCTGCTTTAATCCCGGCATCTGCCCGAACTGCCGCTCGAGGGGCGCTGTCACCGATGACGTCATCACGTCCGGGCTCGCTCCCGGATAAAGCGTCACCACCTGGATTGTCGGATAGTCGACTTCGGGGAGCGCCGACAGTGGCAGCACGCGATACGCGACGATGCCCGCCAGCAGGATTGCGACCATCAACAGCGTGGTCGCCACCGGACGCAGGATGAAGAGGCGGGACGGATTCACGGCATCGGCCTGCTTCCCAAAAGCTCGTCTGCGAAAGATCAGCCGCCCGGAGCAGGCGGCGGCGCATTGCCCGCGGGGGGAATGGCAGCCGGCCGGTCGCCGCGCGCGCCGCGGCGCGCGCCGCCGGGTGTGGCGCCAGGTGGCGAATTGGCCTGCGCATCGCGCGTGATCAACTCGACCTTCGATCCCTCGCGCAGCTTGTCCGCGCCGTCGACGACGACCTGTTGGCCCGGCGTCAGTCCCGATGCGATTGCCGTGACTTCGGCCTGCACCGGTCCTAACTTGACCGGCGTCACGGCAACGCTCTTGTCGTCCTTGACGACGTAGACAAACGTTCCCGGTGCGCCGCGCTGGATCGCCGCCGAAGGCACGAGCGTCGCATCCTGCAGCGTGTTGAGCAGCATCCGCACGTTGACGAACTGGTTCGGGAACAGCGCGAGATTGTCGTTGCCGAATTCCGCCTTGAGCTTGACCGTTCCGGTGGCCGTGTCGATCTGGTTGTCGACGGTCAAGAGCTTGCCGGTGGCGAGCTTGGCCTTCTGGTCGCGATCCCACGCTTCGACGACGATGGCCTCGCCGTCCGAGAGGCGCTTCAGCACGCGCGGCACGTTGTCCTCGGGAATGGGAAACACGACGCTGATCGGCTGCAATTGCGCGATCACGACGAGGCCATTGGTGTCCGCGGCGTGAACGATATTGCCTGGATCGATCTGGCGCAGCCCCACGCGGCCACTGATGGGTGCCGTCACCTGTGCGTAGGTGAGTTGCAGCTTGGCGCTGTCGATCGCGCCCTGGTCCGACTCGATGGCGCCCTGGTATTGCCGCACCAGCGCCGCTTGCGTGTCGACCTGCTGCTTCGAGATCGAATCCTGCGACAGCAGCGTTTGATAGCGTTCGAGGTCGAGTTGCGCGTTCTTGAGCAGCGCCTGGTCCTTGGCCATCTGGCCCACCGCCTGCGTGAGCTGCACGGCAAAGGGGCGCGGGTCGATTTCGGCCAGCAATTCGCCGGCCTTGACGAGCTGTCCTTCGCGAAATGCGACGCGCATCAACTGGCCGTCCACGCGCGCTTTCACGGTCACCACATTGCGCGGCGTCACGGTGCCGAGCGCATTGAGATAGACATCGATGCCGCCTTTTTTCACCGCGGCAGCGACCACCGGCAATGGCCGTGCGGAGGGATCGCCCCGGCCGCCGGCGCCCTTGGACGGCGTGTCGGGTGTCCTCCATCCAAAATACCAGCCGGCGGCGATGGCCAAAACCACGGCGAGCGCCACGAGCCACCCAATCCAGCGGCGCCGAGGCGAGGCGGGTGGTGCGGGCGGTGGAACGGGCGGGAAAGCGGGGCCCGGATCGGGAGCGGGGGTCGTGCTCGCTGTCATTTTATTATTCGCTTAGGCCATCGCTTAGGCAGCAAAAACAGCTCATTGTCCCGGATTATCAATGATTCGTTACATGTCGCTTGTAACGATCTGTTAGCGACACCGGGTCCGCGGGCCCGCCCATGACGCCCGCATGAAGTGCGCATGGCATAATGCACGGCTGTTTTCCCAAGACCTAAGCTATGCCCAAATTGTTCCGTTCCCTCGTCGTCCTCCTTGCGCTGCCGTTCGTTCTGGCCGGCTGCAAGATCAACAGCATCAACTATTTTCCGCCGAAACCCGCGCACATCCGCGTCATCAACGTCCTCGGGACGACGACGCCGATCAACGTCACCGCCAATGGTGTAGCGGCATGGTCCGGCCTCAATTTCGAGGCGATGACCGGCTACCAGGATTTCAACAACGCGACCACCGAATTCGCGGTGACGCTCGCCGGATCGACGACCACACTGGTCAGCCAGAGCTATAACCCGGCCGGCGAGCAGAGCTACACGCTGGTCGTGTATGGACCCCTCAATTCACCGCAGATTGGCGTGATCGCCGATGTGATCCAGCCGCCGCCCAGCAATCAGATCCTGCTGACTGTGTTCAATGCGGCGCCCGTGGGCAACGGCCTCGTGCTCGGCAACAGCGCGGTCGACATCTACCTGACGCCGCCGGGTCAGCCCATCGACAGCATTTCACCCAATTTTTTCTTCATTACCTACGGAACCGGCAACGTTTTCGGTCAATTTTCGTCCGGCCAGTACGAGCTGCGCCTGACGATTACCGGCACCAAGACGGTCATCTACGATTCGGGCCCCCTCACATTCCAGTCGGCGACCGCGACCGACGTAATCATTTACTCCAGGGGCAGTGCTGTCCTCGCGAACGTCCTGCTCGACGATAGCGACGGCGCGGGACAACAGGTCGTCGCCAACAGCCTGCTGGCGCGAATCAAGGCCGTCAATGGCGCGTTCCAGACCGGCCCCGTCAATCAGTTGCTGAATGGCGTCGCCATCACGAGCAACCTTGCATTCGCCGCCGCATCGACTTACAACAACGTTCCCTCGGGCGCGGGTACCGTGACGTTCGAGGCCACTTCCGCGCCCGGCGCGGCGATCGCTTCCATTTCGGACACGCTGGGCGCGGCGACCGACCAGTCGATTTTCGTCAGCGGATTCGCCGGAGCAACGACTGCGGTGGCCCTGCAGGACACCAACCTTCCGCCACCGGCGGGTTTCGCCGCGGTCCGCTTCGTCAATGCGTCGCCCAATTCCAACCCGCTCAACGTCCTCGCCAACAACGTCAACCAGGTCTCATCGCTCGGTACATACGCCGCTTCGGGCTACATGTCGCTGGCATCCGGCACCGTGACGTTCACGTTCAACGATTCGACGACGGGCGCCACCGTGCTGACGATGCCCGACATCACACTGAACGCGCAACAGACTTCCACTGTCTATGTCGTAGGCCCGGCCGGGGCGGTGGCCGGATTCGTTACGCCGGACACCCCGTAGGGCCGCCCTAAACATTGGCGTGATCCTGCGGGCTACGTTGTGCGGTACAGCAAACTTGGCTACACTATTCGGCCGTTGGCACAAGCCCGGATCATCAAGAGTTCCGATAATCTACAAGGAGAAGTGCAATGTTGAAGAAGATGACCTCGAAGTGGCTCGTTGCGTTGGGTTGCGTCGCCGTGTTTACGCTGGCGCTGGCGGCCGAGCCGCCCCCGTCCGGCACGGTGAAGCTGACCAGCAAGGCCGTCGCAATCGGCATCGGCGTGAGTTGGGGCGACGGCACATTGAGCTACGGCGGTAAAAATTACATCTTTTCGGTCGATGGCCTGAGCGTTGCCGACCTCGGCATCTCGAGCGTGACGACGTCGGGCGAAGTCTTCAACCTGACGAAGGTCTCCGATTTCAGCGGCAACTACGTCGCAGGCGAGGCCGGCATCGCCATCGCCGGCGGACCGACCGACCAGATCCTCAAGAACCAGAACGGCGTGGTGTTGCGCCTGCACGGCACGCAGCAAGGCGCGCGCCTGACGCTCGCGGCGCAAGGCGTCAAGATCACGGTCAAGAACTAAGTTGCGACGGCGGGTGGCGGTTCGCCACTCGCCACTTGATCGAAGGCGATTCTTCAGTCGCCTCTTTCGCGGCCTCAGTTCACCTTTGCTGAGGCCGCTTTCGTTTGCGGGCCGCGCCTTAAAGCCCATCCATGGCCCGCAAGAAAAAAACAGCCCCGAAAGCCGAAACGGTCCCTGTCGCGGAGCAGGCGGTTCCGGTCGCCGCAGAGCAACCCGCGGCGCAGGACGCGAGAGGGCCCCGGCGCGCGTACATGTTGCCGGCCGCCATCGCGCTTGCCATCGCCGTCGTGGGAGTCGCGATCGTTTCGTGGGACGGCGTGCGTTCGCGATACTTCTCCAAGGACACCGCTTCGCGGGCGCCATTGATGATTGCGTCGTACGTCGGCGGCAATGCGTGTGCCGAATGTCACGCCAGCGAGCAGGCCGCGTGGCGCGGTTCCGACCACGACCTCGCCATGCAGGTCGCCGAAGGCAAAGCCGTCCTCGGTGACTTTGGAAACGCGAAATTCCGGTACGCGGGAATCACGTCGACGTTCTTTCGCCGCGACGGCCGGTTCTTCATCAACACCGACGGCCCCGACGGAAAGCTGCACGACTACGAGATCAAGTACACGTTCGGCGTGCATCCGCTGCAGCAATACCTCGTCGAATTCCCCGGCGGCCGCATGCAGGCGCTGTCCATCGCGTGGGATTCGCGCCCCAAGGTTCAGGGCGGGGAGCGCTGGTTTCACCTCTACCCCGGGCAGAACATCAAGGCAGGCGACTGGCTGCATTGGACATCGGGAGGGCAGAACTGGAATTTCACATGCGCCGAATGCCATTCGACCAATCTGCGAAAAAACTTCGACGCCAAGACGGGGGCCTACAAGACCGCGTGGTCGGAAATCAACGTGGCGTGCGAGGCGTGTCACGGTCCCGGCGCGAATCACGTTGCGTGGGCGAAGAAACAAGGCGACTGGCAAGCCCACGCGGCGGACAAGGGCCTCGCGCTCGCGCTCGACGAACGCCGCAACGTGGCGTGGACGCCCGTTGCAGAAACGGGGAACGCCAAACGCAGCGTCCCGCGACAGGGCGCGCGCGAGATCGAAATGTGCGCGCGTTGCCATGGGCGCGCGAGCCGGTTGTCGGACGACTACGTGCACGGCAAACCCCCGCTCGATACGCATCGCCTGGCGGTGCTCGACGACGACCTTTTCTGGAACGACGGCCAGATGCGCGGTGAAGTCTACAACTGGGCTTCGTTCGCGCAAAGCCGCATGTACGCAAATGGCGTGACGTGCTCCGATTGCCACGAGCCGCATTCGCTGAAGCTCCGCGTCCCGGGCAACGGCGTCTGTGCGCAATGCCACCAGCCCGCGAAGTTCGACAGCGACAAGCACACGCATCATGCGCAGGGCACGCCGGGCGCTGCGTGCGCGGCCTGCCACATGCCGTCCACGACCTTCATGATCGTCGACCTGCGCCACGATCACTCGCTGCGCATTCCGCGCCCGGATGTCTCGGCCAAGCTCGGCATGCCCAATGCGTGCAACAACTGTCACGTCAAGCAGACAGCACAGTGGGCGGCCGGCGCAATCCAGAAGTGGACGGGGAAGTCGCCGGCGGGCTTCCAGAATTTTGCCGACGCGCTTCACATGGGGTCCACCGGTGCTCCCGGCGCGCGGGGCGCGCTGCTGACGGTCATCGACGACAAGGCGCAGCCCGCCATCGCGCGCGCCAGCGCCATCAATCGGCTGGGTCATTGGCTCACGCCGACGGTGACCGATGCGCTCAGCCGCGCGCTGAACGATCCGGACGCCATCGTGCGCCTCGCCGCGGTCGAGGCGCTCGCCGGTGGCGATGTTTCGGTCCGGCAACGTTATTTGGCGCGGATGCTCGACGATCCGGTGCGCGCCGTGCGCATCGAAGCGGCGCGTGCTCTGGCGGGCGCCCCCGAGCAGAGCCTGTCCGCGAGCCAGCGCGACGTCTTCGCCAAGGTCATCGACGAGTACGTCGCGGTTCAGACGTACAACGCGGACCGGCCCGAAGGACGGATGAGCCTGGGCAACCTGTATGCGCAGCGCCACGACGTGGGCGCGGCGATCGCCGAGTACAACAAGGCACTGGAAATCGATCCCACCTTTGCCGCGGCTTATGCCAATCTGGCTGATCTCTATCGCGCCGGCGGCGCCGATGGCGAGGCCGAGAAGACGTTGCGGCAGGGAATCGCGCGCAATCCGCGCGAGGCGGTTCTCCATCACACGCTGGGCCTGACACTGGTGCGCCAGAAGCGCCACGCCGAAGGATTGCGTGAGTTTCGGACCGCGTCATTGCTCATGCCGGCGAACGGACGCTTTGCGTATGTCTACGCCGTGGCGTTGAATTCCGGCGGCCAAACGGCCGAGGCGATCAAAGTCCTGAATGCGGCGCGGGCGCGAGAGCCCTACGATCGCGATGTCCTGTCCGGGCTGGCCTATTTCAACGCGCAAGCCGGCAAGCGCGATGTCGCAATGACCTACGTCAAGCAGTTGCGCGAACTCGACCCGGACAGCGCCGAGTACGCGCAGATGGCGAAGCAGATCGAAGGAGCGACGAAACGCCAGGAGCCTGTCCGAAAGCCTCCCGGAAAAAACTAGCGCCGTCCACCGCCACGGAAACCTCCAAAACCTCCGCCGCCGAAACGGTCACCGCCAAAACCGCCACCGCCGCCGAAGCCGCCAAACGAGCGGTCGCCGCCACCAAATCCTCCGCCGCCGCCTCCAAAACCGCCGAACGAGTGATCGGCGCCGGAAAACCCGCCCCAGCGATCGTCGCCCGTGCTGCGCGCCTGCGATTCCTTGTCCCCCCAGGACGATGCGCTCGACGCATTATTCCAGCCGCTCGAGGAGTGCTGCTGCCAGCCGTCACCGGTGTTCTTGTAGACGTTGCCGTTGACATCGGCGTAGTGATTGCCGTTGACGCTGGCCGTTCCCCACGTGTTGGTCTTGCCGGTGTTGGCGTTGGTGGTCGAGCCGCCTCCGACGTGCGCGTTGCCCTCGGGGCCCGCGGTCGACGCGCCCGCGCGATTGTAGGTGCTTCCGCCCGCGCCGGTGGCCGACGCCGCGTTGGCCGTCGAGCGCTGCCCGGTGTAGGTATTGTAGTTCGTGGCGCGCGCAACCTGGCCCGAACCGCCGGCGGCGCCGGTCGCGGTGCGGTCGTAGCCGCGTGTGTAGTTGCCGGTCCACGCGTTGTACTGCTTGCCGGCGTTATAACTTCCCGACGTTCCGGTGCGGCTGTTGTAGTAATTGCCGCTCGCCGTCGTGCCGGCGACGCCACCGCCTGCGTACCAGGAGCGCGTGCCGGAGTAGGTCGTGGCGCCCCAGTGGCCGTAGACGTTCGCGCTGGCGGACGCGCAGCACGGATAGCCCCAATATCCCGGGTGGTAGTACGCGCCACCCCAATACGGTTCCATCCACGCGGCCGTCGCGAGGCCGAGCGCGAAGCCGTAGGTGAAGCCGACATACGGATTGTAGATGGGCGCCGCGGCGACGCCATACGTATAAGGCGTTGCGTACCAGACACTGCCCACCCACGGCGTGTAAACATAGCCGGTGCCGTAGACGACGGTGCCGTAGGGCGCGACCACGGTACCGAGATAGCCCGGCGTGTAGCCCTCGTACACAACCGTCGGCGTCGCCTCGTAGATCCGCACATACGTCACGTAATAGATCGGCGACGAAGGCGGAATCGAGTAGATCACCGTCGGCACGACCGTCGCGATAGACCATGGGCCCGTCAATTGCGCCGCGGTGAACCAGACGCCCGCGGTCACCGCATAAAGTGCATTCGGAGCCACCGCAATGATCGGCACCGACGAATTGCTGATGTACGACATCGCCGTCCCCTGGATCGGCGAATACTGCGGAGGGCCGTCGAGGTTTGGCGTGAATTGCGGGCCGTTCTTGAGGGGAACGGTGGCCGTTTGCGGAATCGAATTCTCGATCACCGCTACTTGCGCCTCCGGCGTTCCCGCCACGGTCGGAAGGACGGCGCCCGCGAGCGAAGCCGGCGGAATCTTCGCGAATCCCGCCGGCAGCGCATTGCTCGCGACGAAGGTCCACGGGCCGGTCATGGCGGTCGAACGGAACCAGCGCCCCGCGAGGAGCACGTAGTAATTGTTGTTCGTCGTGTCGATCAGGACATCGCTCGTCGTGTTCGATGCCCACAGAAGCTGCGTGCCGACGATCGGAACGAAATCGGGCTGGCCCTTGAACGTGATCAACTCCGTGGGGACCTGGCTTGTGTAGATCGTCGGAACGCCATTGGCGAGCGAGGGCTTCGGGCTGGCCTTCGGTCCGCCATCGAGCAAGTCGACGGTACCGGCCTTGGACAGTTGCTGCGCGATGCCGTTGGCAACCGATTTTTCGAACGGCCCCAAGAAGGCTTGCGACCATGGTCCGCTGATCGAGCTCGACGAGAGCCAGCCGTCGAACACGTGAATGTAATAGTTGTCGCCCAACCCGCCCTTGAGGATGAGCGCGCGCGTATTGATGACGCGCTGCACCTGCGAATGATTGGGGACGGGCTTGAGAACGGGCGCGCCGTCGATCGGAACGAGGATGGCCGGCGAATAGCTGACGACCACTTGCGGCGGCGCATTGTTGACGGCGACGGTCGGCGGCTTGATGCCGGCCAGCGCAAGCGACGACTCGAGGCGGTCCAGCGAAACGCTCTTGAGGCCCGTTGCGAATTGCTTCTCCAGTTCGGCGGTATAGCCGGCGCCGTGGCTCGGCAGCGTCGGGAAGTCGCTCTTCGTGATCTTCAGGTTCTCGAACACGACCGTGCGCATGACCTTGTCGACCTGCGTGCGCGCGGTGGCGAATACGACGCCGAACGTTTCATCCTTCGTGCCGGTCGGCTTGATCGCCAGCGCACAGCGGAAGTCGATCTGGTTATCGGCCCACTTGCTGACCTGCGGCTGATAGACGAGGACAGCGGCGTTGGAGATGCTGACATCACGCGGCCACGGATCGGCCGGAAGCTGCGGCGCGGCGGTCTTGGCAGGCGCCTGCGCGTTGACCGAATGAGGCAGAGCGATCGACAGCATCGCGCCCATCAGAACAGCGGATAGCAAACGGGAAAAAGACATGGTGTGCTCGCTCATTTCGGAGACATCAATTGCGCTTGCGCGCGAATCAGCCCGTTGGGGCCGGAATCGAACCGCGCACATTATAGTCGAGTATAGTCGGCGCGGACGGACGTCCGCCCCGACGTCAGTCCGGGATCGGAGGACAGTTCCATGCAGGGCCTGATGCAGGATCGCCCGTTGCTCATCTCGTCGCTGATCGAGCACGCGAACACCTTCAATCCGGGCAGCGAAATCGTATCGCGGACGGTCGAAGGGCCTATCCACCGGTGCACGTACCGCGACATTCACCGCCGCTCGAAGCAGGTGGCCAAGGCCTTGATCGCACTCGGTGTGGAATCCGGCGATCGCGTGGCCACGCTGGCGTGGAATGGCTACCGGCATCTCGAACTTTATTACGGCGTCTCCGGGATGGGCGGCGTGCTGCACACGATCAATCCCCGGCTTTTCCCCGAGCAGATCACCTATATCGCCAACCACGCCGAGGACCGGTACCTGTTCTTCGACGCCACGTTCGCGCCGCTGGTCGAAAAACTGGCGCCGCTTCTCGCGACCGTCAAGGGTTTCATCGCGATGACCGACCGGGCGCACATGCCGGCGATCACCGTCCGCAATCTGCTGTGTTACGAGGAACTGGTCGGCGGACAGGACAGCGACTACGACTGGCCCTCGTTCGACGAGAACACTGCGTCGTCGCTTTGCTACACATCGGGGACGACCGGCAATCCAAAGGGCGTGCTCTTTTCGCACCGCTCGACCGTGCTGCACAGCTACGGCGCGTGCTCGGCGGAGGCCCTGGGCATCTCGGCGTCGGAAACGCTGCTGCTGGTCGTCCCGATGTTCCACGTCAACGCATGGGGCATGCCGTATGCGGGCGCCATGTCGGGCGCCAAGCTCGTGATGCCGGGCCCCGGCCTGGACGGCAAGAGCGTTTACGAATTGCTGCGCGACGAGAAGGTGACGTTGGCCCTCGGCGTGCCGACGGTCTGGCTCATGCTGCTGCAATTCGCCGAATCGGCCGGCCTCGAGCCCAGGAAAGACCTCGTGCTGCGCCGGCTCGTGATTGGCGGATCGGCTGCGCCTCGCGCAATGAGCGAGAAATTCGAGACGCGGTTCGGCGCGTTCGTCGTGCACGCCTGGGGCATGACGGAAATGTCGCCCCTCGGAACGATCTGCAACCTCCTGACCAAGCATCGCGGCTGCACGCTCGAGCAACGGCTCGACGTGCAGGTCCGCCAGGGGCGGCCCATCTACGGCGTCGACATGAAGATCACCGACGACGAAGGCCGCCGCCTTGCGCACGACGGCAAGGCGTATGGCCATCTCATGGTCCGCGGACCCTGGATCATCAAACATTATTACAAGCAGGAGGGCGCCGCGATTCTCGACGCGGAAGGCTTCTTCGATACGGGCGACGTCGCGACGATCGACGCGGACGGCTACATGCAGATCACCGATCGCTCGAAGGACGTGATCAAATCCGGCGGCGAATGGATCTCGTCGATCGACCTTGAAAACGCGGCGATGGGCCATCCGGGCGTGGCCGAAGCCGCGGTGATCGGCATCGCACACCCCAAGTGGCAGGAGCGTCCACTGCTGGTCGTCGTCAGGAAAGCGGGCCACGATGTCACGCGCGGCGAGCTGCTCGGGTTCTTGAGGCCCAAGGTCGCGAAATGGTGGATGCCCGACGACGTGGCGTTTGTCGACGAACTGCCGCATACGGCCACGGGCAAGCTCTTGAAGACGAAGCTGCGCGAGACGTTCAGAGATTATCGGCTGCCGGAATCCGCGGCGCGCGACCGGCCCAGTGATGACGGAGGATAATGGCGCGAATGACTTTGCCGCAAACGGCTTCCCGGCAAGGATCGGGAGCGCCTGTCAATTGAGACGGAGGGGAAATCATGGTGAATGCAGCCAATCCCGACCTGCGCCGAGCGGGCGCATGGGTCATTGTGTGGGGCGTGTTGTTGATCGCGGCGGGAATCGTTGCCATCGTGGCGCCGGGTGCCGCGGCGCTCGCCACGACGTTGCTTCTGGCGTGGTTGTTCGTGTTCGCCGGCGTCGTGCAACTGGTCTATGCGTTCCAGCAGCGCGCGCACGACGGCTTCGTCTGGAAGCTCGTCTCGGCCCTGGCAACGCTCGCGCTCGGTGTTCTGATGCTGATCTTCCCGATTGCCTCCATTGCCTCACTCGCGCTTCTGATCGGCGCATTCCTGCTGGCAAGTGGTGTTAGCAGCGCTTTGCTGGCATTCAAGCTGCGGCCGAAGGAAGGCTGGGGCTGGGTGATGTTCGACGGCGTGCTGTCGATCGTCGTCGCGATCCTGATTGCCTCCGGCTGGCCGCAGAATTCGATCGAATTCGTCGGCATCCTCGTGGGCTTCTGCCTCATTTCCGGTGGAATCTGGCGGATCATGCTGGGCCGTGCGCTGCGCTCGGCCGAACGCACTGCCTGACGGCGCGGCGTTTCGCCTGAGTTAGAATGCGCGGCGCCTTCTGCGCGTTGCGGCGTTGTGCCGCTCGCGGTTGGCGGGCCGCTCGCGGTTGGAGGGCACATGACACATTGAAGGAGAGGCATGATGATTCGCAAGGTACTTCTGTTGTCCGCCGCGCTGGCGATGATGTCGCCGGTCATGGCGCAGACCGTCGTGAAGGACTCGATGGGCGCGGCCGAGGCGGTCAAGATCACCGCCAAGATCACGGCGATCGACGCCGCGACGCGCACGGTGACGATCGTCGGACCGAAGGGGAACTCGGTCTCGCTGGTCGCCGGCGACGATGTCAAGAATTTCGCGCAGATGAAAGTCGGTGACGAAGTCGTGCTTCGCTACATGGAAGCGGTCTCGGTGGCGCTGGAAAAGAGCACGGCCGACCGCAGCCAGACAACCACGGCGAGCGGCCCGATGACCGCGGCGCCGGGCGCCATGCCGGCCGCGGGCGCGACCAGGACGACGACGATCGTCGCCAATGTCCAGAGCGTCGACACCGCCGCGCAATCGGTCGTGCTCGAAGGTCCGGGTGGAAAGTATGTCGAGGTCAAGGTCAAGGACCCCGCAGTCTTCAAGCAGGTCAAGGCGAACGACAAGGTGAAGATCACCTACACCGAGGCCGTGCTGCTCAACGTGGAAACGCCAGTGAAGAAATAGCGGCGACAAAAGCGCGGCCCGCGTCTTGCGGGTCGCGCTGACTGCATTTTGCATTTTTCATTTTGCGTCAGGTCCCGCGCTGCCTGGTCGCACCGGCCTTTCCCAGCGCGCGCAGTCCGTCCAGCGTCGTGCTCATCGTCAGCGCCTGCGGATCGACCTTGACGTGGATCAGCGAGGGACCGGCCGTGCCTCGCGCTCGCTTGAACGCCGGCGCGAACTCTTCCGTGCGCTGCACCGTCTCGCCGCGCGCGCCGTAGGCCCGCGCCAGCGCAGCGAAATCGGGATTGCGCAGGTCGGTGCCGGACACGCGACCGGGATAGTTTTTCTCCTGATGCATCCGGATGGTTCCGTACATGCCGTTATCGACGACGATGAAGATGACGGCAAGATCGTATTGGACGGCGGTAGCCAGTTCCTGGCCGTTCATGAGGAAGCATCCGTCGCCGTTCCACGATACGACGACCCGCTCCGGATAAACCAGCTTCGCGGCGACCGCCGCCGGAACGCCGTAACCCATCGCGCCGGAGTAGGGTGCAAGCTGCGTGCGAAAGCCGCGATAGCGGAAGAGCCGGTGCATCCACGTCGAATAATTTCCCGCGCCGTTGGTTACGATGGCGTCGTCAGGCAGGCTCGCATCGAGCCATTGCGCGATCCGCCACAGGTCGACGTCACCGGGAACCGGCCGGGGGGCCTGCCATGCTTCGTAGTCGGCGCGCGCGTTTTTGACAACGTCGCGTCGAGTTGACGCAGCCGGCAGCGGCTCGGCACACATTGCCGCGAGAAACGCGCCGGGAGTCGCGGCGATGGCGAGTGCCGGCTGATAAACGCGGCCGAGCTCGTCGGGGCCGGGATGAACGTGAATGAGCGTCTGCGACGGCGTGGGCACCGCGACGAGCGTATAGCCCGATGTCGTCATTTCGCCCAGGCGCTCGCCGATCACCAGCAGGACGTCGGCATCCCGCACGCGCGACGCGAGTTGCGGATTGATGCCGATGCCGACATCGCCGGCATAATTCGCGTGCCGGTTGTCGAAGAGATCCTGGTGGCGGAATGCGCAGGCCACCGGCAGATCGGCGCTCTCCGCGAATTGCCGCAGCAGGGCGCAGGCCTGCGCATCCCAGCGGCTGCCGCCGACGATCACGAGCGGCCGTTCCGCACGTGCCAACAGCGCGCAGGCAGCAGTCACCTGCGAGGCATCGGGCGCCGCGACGATTCCCTCGACGCGCGGCACATCCTGGCATTCTGCGCGCGCGGTCAGCATGTCCTCGGGGAGTGCCAGGACAACCGGCCCGGGCCGGCCGGACAGGGCGATCCTGTAGGCGTGCGCCACGTATTCGGGGATGCGCTCGGCGCGATCGATCTGCGCTGCCCACTTGGCCACGTTGCCGAACATCCTGCGGTAATCGACTTCCTGAAATGCTTCACGGTCGGTCATGTCGCTGCCGACCTGGCCGACGAAGGCGATCATCGGTGTGGAATCCTGCGCGGCGGTATGAATGCCGATGGCCGCATTGGCCGCGCCCGGACCCCGCGTCACGAACGCGATCCCCGGGCGGCCGGTGAGTTTGCCGAAGGCCTCGGCCATATAGGCCGCGCCGCCTTCCTGCCGGCACACGATGAATCGGAAGCGTTCGCGCGCGTCGTACAGGGCATCCAGTACGGCGAGGTAGCTCTCGCCCGGGACGCCGAATGCCAGGTCCGCGCCCTGTGCGAGCAGGCCCGCGACGAGGATTTCGCCGCCTGTGCGAACGGTCATGGCAAGTGTCGGCGAAACATGGCTGTTGACGATTCTACGCGACGCGACGCGGGTGCTCTCCTATAATCGCCGGCAAACCGGCCCCTAAATCCCCATGCCCACCTACGACACCATCCACGACGCCTCGCTGTTTGCCGCAGTCGGATTGCTGCTCGCCTTCATCACGATGAAGCGCGCCCGCGCATTCCGCAAAGGCATGGTGAGCATGGTGATCCTGATGTCCGCGGGACTCGCGGGCCTGGTCCTGCTCTCCCGCTATGGCGGCGGCATCGACAGCAGGACGCTCGTCGTCGTGCTGCGCGAATTCATGCTGCTGGTCGTCGCCTTCGGCATGATCCGCATCACCGTCATCTTCCTGTTCGAGGGTCTGTTCCCGCAGTCGTCGGTTCCGCGAATGATGGCCGACGTGATGATGGCCGTCACGCTCGTCGTCTACACGATCTACCGGCTGAACGAGGTCGGCGTGAATCTCGCCAGCCTCATCACGACGTCCGCCGTCCTGACCGGTGTCATCGCATTCTCGATGCAGGAGATGCTGGGCAACCTCTGGGGCGGGATCGCGCTGCAGGCGGACAACACGTGCCGGATCGGCGACTGGATCCGTGTCGACGGCGTCGTGGGGCAGATCATCGGCATTCGGTGGCGCTGCCTTGCGGTGGCGACCAATGACGGCGAAACGGTGATGATGCCCAATGCGCAGCTCGTGAAGAGCCGGGTGACGGTCCTGGCGCGCCGCGGCGACGTGAAGATTCCCTGGCGTCGCGCCATCGAATTCTTTGTCGGCTACGATTCTGCGCCGTCGCAGGTGATCGCTACCATGGACGCCGCGCTTGCCCGCGCCGAAATCCCCAATGTCGCGACGCAGCCGCGCGTCGCCTGCACCTGCCGTTCGTTCGACGACAACTCGATTCGTTACGCGGTTCTCTACTGGCTTTACGATCCCTCGATCGATCTCGTCACCGATTCGCAGATTCGCGCGCAATTGTTTGCGACGCTGGCGCGCAATCACATGGAAATGCCGCTGCCGCGCCGCGTGCTGCTGACGCCGGACGCCGTCGCCGCGCATCACGACGCGACGACCGCGCGCGAGTTGGCGCACCGGCTGGAAGTGCTGGGGAGCCTGAAGCTCTTTGCCGAACTGACCGACGGCGAGCGGCGCGCGCTCGCGGCGGAATTGGGCGACGCACCCTACGTCGCCGGCGACGTCATCTCGCGCGAGGGCGACGTCTCGGATTCGCTGTTCATCCTGGCCAGGGGAAGCGTCGAAATCGCCCGCGAAGGAAAGGATGGCGGCGAGCGCAAGCATCTGGCCGACATGATCGCTCCGGATCATTTCGGCGAAATGGGATTGCTGACCGGACAAGAGCGCTCGGCGACCGTCATCGCGCGCAAGGACGTGCTCTGCTACCGGCTGGACAAGCGCGGCTTCGACGCCATCCTGAAGGCGCGCCCGCAAATCGCCGAAGCGCTGTCGCAGGTGGTGGCGGCACGCGAAGTCGCCAACGATGCGACGATGCAGGCGTTGGACGACGTCGCGCGTCGCAAGCGCGCCTCGGGGACCGCCGGCGAACTCCTACGAAAAATCCGCGTCTTTTTCGATCTCGCACAGTAGCGAGTGAAAGTTTCGCGCGTGGCGTAACGGGGGCTGGCACGTGATTTGGCGTGCTACTGAGCTGGGAGCGAAGCGACCTGCGATCGGCGCGCTTCCGACTTTGGCGCACGAAAGGCGAAGGGCCGCTCCCGAGCCTTTCGTGGAAATTATTCCGTGTGAAAGTATCGTGCGAGCCGCACGCGGCTCGCACGATACTTTCACACGTTATCTCCCGGCTATGATGTCCTCGCGCTTGACGAGGAAGACGCAATCTTCGCTTCCGGCGGTATCGAGCCACATGAACGGCAGCCGCGGAAACGCGGCCTCGGCTGCGGTGCGGTTGTGGCCAACCTCGATCACGAGCGTTCCGCCCGGATTGAGAAAGCGCGGCGCCTCCTTGAGAATCGTGCGAACCGCATCCAGGCCATCATCGCCGCCGTCGAGTGCGAGCTTCGGTTCGTGCCGGTATTCGTCAGGCAGCGCCTCCATCCCCATCGCGGTCACGTAAGGCGGGTTGCTGATGATGAGGTCGTAGGTCTTCTCGGGCAGATTGGCAAAAAGGTCGGAACGAATGAGATTGATGCGGTCGGCCAGCGCGTAGTCGCTGACATTGCGCTGCGCGACCGCGAGCGCCGCCGACGACACGTCGACGGCATCGACGTCTGCTTCCGGGTACGCGTGCGCGAGAAGGATGGCGAGGCAGCCCGATCCCGTGCACATGTCGAGCGCCGCTTGCACCTGCGCCGCGGCGCCGACATGGTGCTCGAGGCCGCCGGGAATCAATTCCGCGATGAACGAGCGCGGGATCAGCACGCGTTCATCGACATAGAATCGGAAATCGCCGAGCCACGCTTCGTGCGTAAGGTAGGCGGCCGGGACGCGCTCGTCGATCCGTCGCGCGAGCAGCTGGCCCAGCGCGGCGCGTTCGGCTTGCGTCAGCTTGGCGTCCAGGAATGGCTCGAGCCTGTCGAGCGGCAGGTTGAGCGCGTGCAGCAGCAGGTACGCGGCCTCGTCGTAAGCCTCTTCGCTGCCGTGGCCGAAGTGAAGCTTGGCCTCGCCGAATCGCGACACCGTCCAGCGCAGCCAGTCGCGCAGCGTATCCAGTTCGCCGGAGGGGATCGAGCTCATGTCAGGAGCCGCGTCAGGATCCCGCGGTAGATGGCGGCCAGCGGCTCCAAGTCCGCAACGCGGACGCACTCGTTCAACTTGTGGATCGTCGCGTTCACCGGTCCCAGCTCGATGACTTCGCTGCAGATGTCGGCAATGAACCGGCCGTCCGACGTGCCCCCGGTGCAGGAGAGTTCGGGCGTGCGTCCGGTGATCTCGGCAATCGATGCGATCGCGATCTCGGCCAGTCTGCCGCGAGGCGTGAGATAGGGCTTGCCCCATCCGGTCCACGCCAGGTCGTAGTCCAGCCGATGCGCTACGAGGACGGCCTCGAAGCGCTCCTGCAGCGATTCGCGCGTCGACGCCGTCGAATGACGGAAATTGAATTGAACTTCGAGGGTGCCGGGGATGACGTTGGCCGCGCCGGTGCCGGCGTGGATATTGGAACATTGCCATGTGGTCGGCGGAAAATAGGCGTTGCCGTCATCCCACGACATCGCCGCAAGTTCCGCAATCACCGGTGCCGCGGCGTGGATCGGATTCAGGGCGAGGTGAGGGTACGCAATGTGCCCCTGCACGCCCTTGACCGTCAGCGTGCCCGACAGCGAGCCGCGGCGGCCATTCTTGATCATGTCGCCAAGGTTCTCGACCGACGACGGCTCGCCGACGACGCAATAGTCGATCGACTCGCCAGACGCGGCCAGGCGCTCGACGACTTTCGCGGTGCCATCGATCGACGGCCCTTCCTCGTCAGACGTGATGAGGAGAGCGACCGAGCCGGCCGCGCCCGGATGGGCCGCGAGAAACGCTTCGATCGCGGTGACGAAGGCGGCGATCGAGCCTTTCATGTCCGCTGCGCCGCGGCCATAAAGGTAGCCGTCGCGAAGCGTCGGGATAAACGGGTCGGAGTGCCACGCCGCGAGCGGCCCGGTGGGCACGACATCGGTATGTCCGGCGAAGCACACGAGCGGCCGCGCGGTCCCGCGCCGCGCCCAGAGGTTGGTGACGCCGTTGGATTGGAGCGTCTCGCAGTGGAAGCCCTGCGGTGTCAAGCGATCGGCGAGCAGCGCCTGGCAACCGCCGTCGTCCGGCGTGACCGAGCGACGCGCAATCAGTTCGCGGGCAAGCGAGAGCGTCGGCAAGGCGGCGGTATCCACGCCGCGAATGTTAGCAAATGTGCCGCAGCGCCGCCGCTGACGAGCCTAGTGAGTTTGGTCGAGGAGTTCGGTGTTGATCGTCATCGTCGCGAAATCCGCGCCCTGGCGCCTTTGCTCGGTCTTGGGATCGACTTCCATGGCGTCGACGCGCGACGACGGGCTGTTCTGATTGATCTGCCAGGCCAGGTTGGTGGGCGAATCGGAGGCGCTCATCGCCTCGTCGTAGCTGATGACACCATCCAGGTAGAGCCGGCACAGCGCCTGTTCGAACGTTTGCGCGCCGGGATAGAGCGACTGCTCCATCGCCTCCTTGATCTGCGCGAATTCGCCGTTCTTGATGAGATCGGCGATCAATGCCGTGTTGAGTAGGATTTCCACTGCCGGCTGCTGCTCGCCATCGCGGTTGCGCACCAGCCGTTGCGAGATGATCGCGCGCAGGCCGATCGACAGGTCGGACAGCACCGCCGAGCGCGCATCGTGCGGGAACAGGTTGATGATCCGGGACAGCGCGTGATAGCTGTTGTTGGCGTGCAGCGTGGACAGGCACAGGTGTCCTGTGAGCGTATGCAGCAGTGCCGACTGCATCGTTTCCTTGTCGCGGATTTCGCCGATCATGATGAGATCGGGCGCCTCGCGCAGCGCATTTTGCAGCGCCTGCATGTAATTCACCGTGTCCACGCCGATCTCGCGCTGGTTGATCACGCTCTGCTTGTGCTCGAACAGATATTCGATCGGGTCCTCGATCGAGAGGATGTGGCCGGAGCGATTGGCGTTGCGGTAGTCGATCATCGCCGCGAGCGTGGTCGACTTGCCCGAACCCGTGGCGCCGGCGACCAGCACCAACCCGCGCTTTTCCATGATGAGGTTCAGGAGCACCGGCGGCAGCTTCAATTCCTCGTACGGCGGGACATTGCTGCGCACGTAGCGGATGACGAGCGAGATCGTTCCGCGCTGGCGGAAGATGTTGACCCGGAAATTGCCGACGCTGCGATCGAGGTGAGACAGGTTCATCTCCATCTCGTTCTCGAACTCACGGGCCTGCTCCTTGGTCATGAGCTCGTACGCGATGCGGCGGACGGTCTCGATGTCCATCGGCTGCGTCGAGACCGGCGCGACCACGCCGTTGATCTTGATGTTGATCGGCGCGCCGCAGGAAATGAACAGGTCCGACGCCTGCTTTTCGGCCATCAGCTTGAACAGTCGGTCGAGATACATGGGTTGCCTCGGAAGCTACAATGGTTGTCGCGCAAAGGGGATCGGTGCGCGGGGTCCTATGATAATGTCATCAACTGGCGCGGGTTTCCAGTCTTGGCTTGTAAAGCTCGCCCGCGCCGTCTTGAGTTTAAGTAACGTCGTGCCGTAGCCTTCCTGGCCGGCATTTCGCCGGTACATTCAATGGGTTAAGCAAGTTTCATGCTCGCAATCATCGGTGGCACGGGCTTAACGAGCTTGTCGACGCTTCAGGTGGCGCACCGCGAGGTCGTCCGCACGCCCTATGGCGATCCCTCGTCCGCGCTCCTGTTCGGGCAGATCGCGGGCCAAACCGCGGTGTTCCTGGCGCGTCACGGCCACGGCCACACGATCCCGCCTCATCGTGTGAATTACCGCGCCAACCTGCACGCGCTGAAGGACCGGGGCGCCAGCGCGGTCATTGCCGTGGCCTCCGTCGGCGGCATCACGGCGAGCCAACCCGGCGACCTTGTTCTTCCGCACTCGCTCATCGACTACACGTCGGGGCGAGCGGCGACTTTTTTCGACGGTGGCGACCAGCGCGTCGTGCACATCGATTTCACCCAGCCATACGCGCCTGAATTGCGCGCATGCTGCCTCACCGCGGCACGCGCCGCCGGCATTGCTCTGCGGGATGGCGGCGTCTACGGTGCGGTCAACGGTCCGCGCCTGGAAACGGCCGTGGAAATCGACCGCATGGAGCGAGACGGCGCCACGCTCGTCGGGATGACGGGCATGCCGGAGGCGGCGCTCGCGCGCGAGCTTGGCCTGCCTTACGTGGCTATCTGCGTCGTCGTCAATCATGCCGCCGGCCGCGGTGACAGCGCGCAGACAATATCCATGGAGGGCATCGCCGCCGTGCTGGAGACTGCGATGGGCAAGGTGCGCACGCTGCTCGACCACGTCGCGCCGCTCGCGCCCGCGGGGGAGGCCCTGAAAAAATGATCCGCGACGTCCTGCGGATGGGCGACCCGCGCCTGTGGGAACGCTCGAACGAGGTGATGCGATTCGGGACCGCGGAGCTTTCGTCACTGCTGGCCGACATGCGCGACACCATGCGCGCGCAGAACGGTGCCGGCCTCGCCGCGCCGCAGATCGGCGTGCCGCTGCGCGTCGTGATCTTCGGCATGGAAGACAATCCGCGCTATCCGGATGCGGAACCGGTCCCGTACACCGAGCTCGTCAATCCGGTGCTGACGCGTCTGTCCGACGAAACCGAGGACGGCTGGGAAGGCTGCCTGTCCGTCCCGGGCTTTCGCGGCGTCGTGCCGCGCTGGGCACGCATCCGCTATACCGGATTTGATCCCGACGGCCGGAAGATCGCGCGCGAATGCACGGGGTTCCACGCCCGCGTCGTCCAGCACGAGACCGACCACTTAGACGGCATCCTCTACCCGATGCGCATCACGGACATGCGCCAATTCGGCTTTACGGACGTGCTGTTTCCCGACATGGCCGGCGTCGACCAGGATGAATGAAGGCTGTCGTCATTGATTCAAGAGCCGCAGGTCTTCGTATAGCGCGGTCTCGAGCCGCAGCAGCGCCTGCTCGTCGTGCAGCCGCGCGCCGTCGACGAGGAACACGTCCTCTGCGCGCTCGCCGAGCGTGTTGATCTTGGCGCTGACGACGTTGACGTTGGCCCGCGCCAGCCGGTAGGCAATCTTGGCCAGCAGGCCGGGCCGGTCGCCGGCGACGACCTCGAGGATGTAGTGCGTGCCCTTGTCGTCGGGAAAGATCTGCACCTCGGGTGTCAGCGGAAAGTGCTTGAGCTGGCGCGAGATGCGGCCTTCGACGGGGACCGCGAGCGGCGTTTGTTCGGCCAGGAGCCGCGACAGCTCGAACTCGACGAACTGGATCGTGTCGCGGTACGAGGCGTTCGGGTTGGAAGGGTCGAGCACGGCGAAGGTGTCGAGCGCGTAGCCCGCCTTCGTCGTGTGGATCCTGGCCTCGAGGATGGATAAGCCCGAGCGCCCGAAAAAGCCGCAGATGCGCGCGAAGAGGTCCTTCTGGTCGGTCAGGTAGACGAGGACCTGCAGCCCGGTACCGTCGCGCGCGAGGCGCGCCTTGACGACGGGCGCCGTGCCGGCGATGCGCCAGTACAGATGTCGCGCGTGCCACGCGATTTCCTCGGACGTGTGGCGCTGGAAATAGGGCGTGTCGAGGTGGCGCCACAGCGAACTTTCTGCGCCGTCGGGCACGGCATAAAGACGCAGCAACCGCCGCGCGTCCTCGCGCCGCGCTTCGATGCTGTCCATGATGGTCCGCGTGGGCGCCTCGCCGGCGAGCGCCGCGCGCGCGCCGTGATACAGGTCCTCGAGCAGCTTCGCCTTCCACGCGTTCCACACTTTGGGGCTCGTGCCGCGGATGTCGGCGACCGTCAGCAGGTAGAGCGCGGCCAAGCGACGCTGGCTGCGCACCTTGCGCGCGAACTCGGTGACCACGGCAGGGTCCGTCAGGTCGTGCTTCTGCGCCGTCGTCGACATCATCAGGTGCTCCTGCACCAGCCACGCGACGAGCTCGCCGTCCTCCGCCGACAAGCCGTGCTCGCGGCAGAAGCGCCGCGCGTCGCGCGCGCCGAGTTGCGAGTGGTTGCCGCCGCGGCCCTTCGCGATGTCGTGGAAGAGGCCCGCGATATAGAGCACTTCGCGCCGCTCGAAATCGGCGATGAGGCGCGAGCACGTTGGATACTCGTGCGCGTGCTGCGGTTCGGTGAACCGCCGCAGATTGCGGATCACCATCAGGATGTGCTCGTCGACAGCGTAGACATGGAACAGGTCGTGCTGCATCTGGCCGACGATGCGGCCGAAAACGGGCAGGTACTGGCCGAGGATGCCGAACAGGTTCATCCGGCGCAGCTCGTGGAGAAGGCCCGTGCCGATGCGGAACATTTCGATGAAACGCGCACGATTTTCGGGATCGCGGCGGAACCGCACATCGATCAGCCGCCGATGACGCCAGAGGGCGCGCAGCGTGCGCGCCGTCATGCCCTTCAGCTCGCGATGCCTCTGCATCATCAGGAACGCGTCGAGCATCGCGGCGGGACGCCGCGCGAAGAGGTCCTCGTCGCGCACGTCGAGGAGCTCGTCCACGGTCGCGAATTCGTCGTCGAACGGCACGGGTGGAGTGGCCGCCGGATGCAGCCGTGCATGAAGGTTCTGCATCAGGATGATGTTCACCTGTCGCACAAGCTTGGCGGCGCGGTAATAGCGCTGCATCAGTTGTTCGCTGGCGCGCCGCGTTGGCGTGTCGGCAAGGTCGAGCTGCCCTGCGAGTGCCGCCTGCTGGTCGAAGATGAGGCGATCCTCGCGCCGGCCGGACAGGTAGTGCAGGCGCACGCGCATCGCTCCGATGAAGCGCTCCTGGCGAGAGACCGCGCGCGCTTCGGCGATGGTCATGAGCCCGTGCCGCGCAAGTTCCGCCCAGTTCCGTCCGAGCCCCGCGGCGCGGCTGATCCACAGCACCGTCTGCAGGTCGCGCAGGCCCCCCGGGCTTTCCTTGACGTTGGGCTCGAGGTTGTAGATCGCGTCGTTGCACTTCTGGTGCCGCTGCTGCTGCTCCAGCGCCTTCGCCGCATAAAAGGCGCGAATGTCCAGGTCTTCGGCGAACTTCGTCCGGAATTGCCGGATGAGGCGCCGCGAGCCCTCGAGGATGCGGTTCTCGAGGAGACTCGTCCGGATCGTGACGTCGCCGGCCATTTCCGACGCGCATTGCGCGACGGTGCGAACCGCGTGGCCGAGTTCGATGCCGATATCCCAGAGGGTGGCGAAGAACTGCTCGATCTGCGCCGCGGGCGCGATGCCGTGCTCTGGAAGCAGGATGAGAACGTCGACGTCGGAGTGCGGGAAGAGCTGGCCGCGGCCGTAGCCGCCGACCGCCATCAGCGCCAGTTCCGGCGGCATGCCCGCTTCGCGCCAGACACCGCGCACGACGCGGTCGACCAGGTGCGCGTGCTCGCGCAGCAATTTGGGTGTATCCGGACGCGTGAAGAACGCGGCGCGAAGCGCACCGCGGCCGCGCTTCAACTGGTCGCGCCAGAAGACGATTCGCGCCGCCGTGTGCGCCGCCGCGGGAGCAGCGTTCGCCGCCTCGGGGGCGAGCGACGCCATGTCGCTACGCCGCCGGCGGCGGCGGAGCGCCGGCAGAGGTTGTCAGCACGTCGACGCCGGAGCCGGTCACGAGCACTGTGTGCTCCCATTGCGCGGACAGCGAGTGATCGGCGGTGACGATCGTCCAGCCATCGGCCAGGCAGCGAATGCCCGGCTTGCCGGCGTTGATCATCGGCTCGACGGTGAAAATCATTCCCGGCTGCAGCTTGAGCCCGGTGCCGGCGCGGCCGTAATGCAGCACTTGCGGATCCTCGTGGAATTGCGTGCCGATGCCGTGGCCGCAGAACTCGCGCACCACCGAGAAGCCATGGCCCTCGGCGAATTTCTGGATCGTCGCGCCGATGTCGCCCAAGTGCCCGCCGGGGCGCACCGCGCGAATGCCGCGCCACATCGCCTCGTACGTGACCTCGGCCAGGCGCCGGGCCTGGATCGAGGGCTTGCCGACGTAGAACATCCGGCTCGTGTCGCCGTGGTAGCCGTCCTTGATCACGGTGACGTCGATGTTGACGATGTCGCCGTCCCGCAACTTCTTGTCGCCCGGAATGCCGTGGCAGACGACGTGATTCACCGATGTGCACAGCGAGGCGGGGTAGGGCGTGTGGCCCGGCGGCGCATAGTTGAGGGTGGCCGGCACCGTGCCTTGCTGGTTGACCATGTAGTCGTGCGCGAGATCGTTGATGGCTCCCGTCGTCAAGCCCGCCGTGACATGCGGCGTCAGATAGTCGAGAAGCTCCGAGGCCAGGCGCCCGGCGACGCGCATGCCCTCGATGTCGGCGGCGGATTTGAGGCTGACGGACATGGATTCTCTATGCGCGGAGCAATTCGTTGATGCTGGTCTTCGAACGCGTCTTCGCGTCCACCTGTTTGACGATCACGGCGCAATAGAGCTGACATCCGCCATCGCCGGATAGCAGGCTGCCGGCGACGACGACCGAGCCGGCCGGCACGCGGCCGTAACTCACTTCGCGCGTCGCGCGATTGTAGATCTTGGTGCTCTGGCCGATGAACACGCCCATTCCCAGCACCGAATTCTCCTCGACGATCACACCCTCGACGACTTCCGATCGGGCGCCGATGAAGCAGTTGTCTTCGATGATGGTTGGGTTGGCCTGGAACGGTTCCAAGACCCCGCCAATCCCCACGCCACCCGACAGGTGCACATTTTTCCCGATCTGCGCGCACGAACCGACAGCCGCCCAGGTGTCGATCATCGAGCCCTCGTCCACGTAAGCGCCGATATTCACGAACGAGGGCATCAGTACGACGTTCTTCGCAATGAACGCACCGCGCCGCGCGACGGCCGGCGGCACCACGCGGAAGCCGCCCGCGGCGAAATCGCCTTCCGTGTAGTCCTCGAACTTGGTCGGAACCTTGTCGTAGAACTGCGGGGAATGCGCCGCGTCGGGTGACGACCGGATCACGTGGTTCTCGAGCAGGCGAAAGGACAACAGCACCGCCTTCTTGAGCCAGCCGTGGGTTATCCATTGCCCGTCGATCTTCTCCGCGACGCGCAGTCGGCCGGCGTCGAGCTCGGCAATGGCGTGCATGACCGCGTCGCGTACGTCGGCCGGCGCGCTCGCCGGCGAAAGCTCGGTGCGCTGTTCCCAAGCCGCGTCTATTGTCTGCGCCAGCCGATCCATGCGTTTCCGTAGAAAAACCGCCATTTTACCGCGAGTTGGCGGGAATTCCGGATCGCACGGATTGTGCGGATCGGGCGCGCGGCGTTACATGGCCTTGAAGCGATGCGCGAACGTCCGCGAGACGGTCAACTTTTCGCTCCGGTCGCGCAGGGTGATGACCGGCTGGTCGCGCCAGTCGCGCTCGATTTTGGCGATGGCGCGCAGATTGACGATCGTCGCACGATGGATCTGCCAGAACGCTTCGGGATCGAGCTCCTCGAACAGTTCCTTGATCGGCTTCTTGATGTGTGCGTCGCCCGCGGCCGTGACGACCTTCGTGTACTTGTCCTCGGCCTGGAAATACAGAACTTCATCGGTGGCGATCAGCTTCATCGTCGCGCCCAGCGAAGCGCGGATCCACTTGAGGTGGCCATTGCCCTCGCGCGCCATCAGGTTCGCGAGCACCGCGGAGAGATCCATGGGCGCGCTGGCCAGCCGCGATTTGAGCCGCGCGACGACTTTTGCGATGCGCTCCGGCGAAACGGGCTTCAGAACGTAGTCGACCGCGCCCTCCTCGAAGGCCGTGATCGCATATTCGTCGTAGGCCGTCACGAAGACCATGTGACAGCGTCCTTCCAATGCATGCGCGACTTCGATCCCCGTCTTGACCGGCATCCGGATGTCGAGGAAGACGATGTCGGGACGATGCGCGTCGCACAGCGCCAGCGCGTCTGCGCCATTGGCGGCTTCCGCGATGATGGCGAGCTCGGGCCAGGCTTCCGCAAGCCGCGCCTTCAGCTGGGCGCACAGCATCGGCTCGTCTTCGGCAATGAGCGCGGTGGGCATTAGCGGGCAGATTCGAAGGGGATGGACAACATCGCGCTTGTGCCGTGCGGCGGCTCTTCGGAGAGACTAAACCGGGCACGGGTTCCATACAATGCCGCCAGGCGCTCGCGGACGTTGGAAAGCCCCACCCCATCGCCCGCCGTGTCGGCAACCGTCGCGCCGCTTCCGCGTCCCGTGTCGATCACGCTGACCGTGATCGAGTCGCCTTCGCGGCGCGCGACGACGCGGATCGATCCTCCGTCGGCCGCCGGTTCCACGCCGTGCTTGATCGCGTTCTCCACGAGCGAGATGAGAAGGTTCGGCGGGAACGGATGCTGCGCGAGATCGGCCGGCACATCGAACGTGAATGCGAGGCGTGCGCCCATGCGCATCTGCAGGATGTTGAGATACGCCGCCGCCAGGCCGATCTCCTTGCCGAGCGTCGTCGAGCTGGCGCGCAGTTGCGGGAGCGCTGCGCGAAGATAGTCGATGAGGTGCGAGAGTAGCTTGCCGGCCTCGCGCGGGTTCGTCTCGGTGAGGTACTGGACGGAGGCCAGCGTGTTGAACAGGAAATGCGGCTCGACCTGCGCCTGCATCAGTTTCAAGTCGGCCTCGACCGCATGCTTGGACATGAGATGGCGTTCGGCCTCGGCCCTGTGCAGTGCGGCGGCGGCGTGCGCCTCGCGGAACTTGAACAGGAAAATGAAGCTCACGCACATGCCCATGATGAAGGCGGAGATTGCCGTCCCGACAAAGAAGCCCGGGTTCGTGCGAACGTGCGCAATGCTGTAGTTGGGCTCGCCGATGCCGTAGCCCTTGATCGCGATGACGAGAAGGACGCCCGCGACGGAGGCGACGGCCACCACCGCGGCCAGGCGCCAGACAGGGTGGCTTTTGCCCCACGGCTCCACGGCGTTGACGGCGTAGGCGATCAGCAGGCCGATGGTCTGCGCGGAGACGAAGGGATGCCAGAAGGGCCGGGCGTCTTCGACGGACAGGAGCGCCGCCACACCGGTGTTGATCGCAAGGAGCAGCAACACGGTCCGCCACGACGCGTTGAAGCCGCGTCCGAGTGCGGCGAGGGGGCCGGAAGCGGGTTTTAAAGGTTCGATGATCGTAGCCATGGCCGCAATTCTAGTGCCGCACCCCGCCAAGCGAGCCCCTGTCCGACGGGACGTTACCGAACCGGACGAAGCGTTCCGTCCGCTCGCGGAACGGTCACAACCGGCGGGCGAAGCCCACGACGCGGTCAATGGCTTCCGCGCATTCGGCGCGCGGCGCGACCAGCGCAAGGCGGACCCGGCCGTGCCCCGGGTTCGTGCCGTGGGCGTCGCGCGCAATGAAGCTTCCGGGGACGACCGAAACATTTTCCTCGGCGAGCAAACGTTGCGCAAACAGGGCGTCGTCGATGGGTGTCGCCGCCCACAGGTAGAACGCGGCGTCGGGCATGGCGCACGGCAGCGATCGGCAGAGCAACGGTTGCAGCGCCGCGAACTTGGCCGCGTATTCGGCGCGATTGGCGCGAACGTGGTCTTCGTCGCTCCACGCCGCGATGCTCGCCGCCGCGACGGCGGGCGACATGGCGCTGCCGTGATAGGTTCGGTACAGCAGGAACGCCTTCATCAGCGACGCGTCCCCGGCCACGTAGCCGGAGCGCAAGCCCGGGGCGTTGGATCGCTTCGACAGGCTGCCGAACACGGCAAGGCGCGGATAACCGTCGCGCCCGAGCGCATGCGCCGCGGCCAGGGCGCCCAGCGGCGGGCGCGCTTCGTCGAAATAAATTTCCGAATAGCATTCATCCGAAGCAATCACGAATCCGAATCGATCCGACAGCGCAAACAGTTCGCGCCATTCGTCGAGGCTGAAGACACGGCCGGTGGGATTGTCGGGCGAGCAGACGTAGAGAAGCTGTGTCCGCGACCAGACGTCGTCGGCAACGTGGCGCCAATCGTGTGCAAACGCATTGGCCGGATCCGCGTTCACGCACCAGACCGACGCTCCGGCCAGGAGCGCCGCGCCCTCGTAGATCTGGTAGAAAGGATTGGGGACGACGACCGTGGCCTTCGGGCGCGTGTCGTCGATGATCGCCTGCGCGAAGGCGAACAGTGCCTCGCGCGTGCCCAGGACGGGCAGCACCTGCGTTGCCGGATCGAGGGTCGGTATCGCGTGGCGGCGCGAAAGCCAGCCCGCTACGGCTTCCCGTAAGAGAGGCGGCCCGATCGTCATGGGATAATTCGACAGGCCCGAGCCGCCGGCCGCCAGCGCGTCGAGCACAAGCCGCGGCGTTGGATGTTTGGGCTCGCCAATCGACAGGCTGATCGCGCGCTTCGCCGGGTTGGGCACGACACCCGCGAACAAAGCGCGCAGCCGATCGAAGGGATACGGTTGCAATAGCGAAAGGCGGGGATTCACGACGGGGAGAGGTGGGAGAATCGGTGCGGACAGCGGGCGATTATAGCGGTGTGGCGTCGGGGATCGCGAGGACGTGATGCGCGGCGTCGCGGCGTCGCCGTCGGGTTCGCGAGCCGTTGCGGCCCTCGCGGCGTTGGCGGTGATCGGGGCAATTGGGCTTTTGGCGATCGTGCTGGCGTGGTGGGGCTGGCGCTGGTTCGGTCCCGCGGCAACCCGTTTCGTGCCCGCAGGACCACAGGATCCGGCGCTTGCCTTGCTGGCCTCAGGATTGTTCGCCGCGCCTGCCGGGTTGCCGGCGGCGGCGGACACCTCCGCGCGCGCCGCCCCCGGCGAAGCGCGCCTGCTCGGCGTTCTTGCCGAAGAGGGCGGCAACGGTTATGGATTGTTCCGCCTGCCGGCAGGGCCGAAGCTCGTCGCGGCGGGTCGCGAAATTTCTGCCGGGACCGTTCTCGTGTCGGTGGAATCCGATGGCGTCACGGTCCGCGATGCGGGCGGCCAGCGGCGCCTCGTGCTTCGGGCCGGCGCGGCGGCTCCCGCGGCAAAGACCGTTGCCAAAGCCGCGACGGGCTCGGCAGCATGCCTTCCGCCACCCGGATTCAAAGGCGATGTCCTGCGCTTGAATGCCGAACTTGTCGGCGGCATCGTTTCGCAACCGGACACGTGGGCGGCGCTTGCCGTCGCAGAGGGCGGCGCGCTGGCCGTGCGCGATGACAGCGGCTTTTCCGCGATGCTCGCGATGCAAAAGGGTGACCGGATCGAGCAGGCCAACGGCATCGCGTTGCGCGCGCCCGATGACGTCGTTGCCGCCGTCCTGCGTCCGCTCGCCGCCGGCCAATCGGTGCGACTCGTAGGCTCGCGCGGCGGCATCCCGCGCGAATGGCTGCTGCAGAACGCCGGGACGTGCCGCTAGCGCGCCGCCACGGACGGCAGCCAGTTCAACAACGCAAGCGGGTCCGCGATCCAGCCGGTCGCGGGCCACGTTCCATTGGGCTCTGCGCTGCCCATATATCCGTATTCCGCGACGATCGTCGGCATGCCCGCCGCATTACCCGCAATGATGTCGCGCAGATCGTCGCCGACGTAGATGCACTGCGACGGTGAGACCCGCAAGCTGCTTGCCGCGTGCAGCAGGGGTGCCGGGTGGGGCTTGGTGTAAGGCGTCGTGTCGCCGGAAACGACGGTGGACGCGCGCTCCGAGAGTTCCAGAGCATCCACCACGGGGCCGGTGAAGCGCGCAAATTTGTTGGTCACGATGCCCCACCGCAACCCGCGCCGCTCGATCGCGTCGAGCAATTCCGCCACGCCCGCGAACAGCACGGTGGTTTCCGACAGGCAGCCGGCGTAATGCGCGAGAAACGCTTCGCGCAACTCGGTGTAGTCGGGCGCTTCCGGCGTGATGCCCATCCCTGCGCCGAGAAGGCCGCGGGCGCCGGATGAAGCATGGGCGCGCAATTCCGCTGCGGGCAATGGTGCAAGGCCGCGTTCGGCACGCACGCGATTCAGCGCGCCGGAAAGATCGCCCGCGGTGTCTGCAAGCGTCCCGTCGAGATCGAACAGGACCGCGGCGACCGCCAGCGGGCGCGCCACGGGGCGCGGATTCGGCGCCCTAGCCAGCATGCGGCGCGGCCGAACCCGGTTTGCGATAGGCGGCGAGGTAATTGACCGATGTGTCCGGTTCGAGCCGGTATGCACGTGTGAGCGGGTTGTAGGTCATGCCGATCAGGTTCATGAGGTCGAGTCCCGACCGGCGCGCGAATGCGGACATTTCCGCGGGTCGCAGAAACTTCGCCCAGTCGTGCGTTCCCCTGGGCAACAGGTGCAAAAGATACTCGGCGCCGACGATCGCAAACAGGTACGACTTCGGATTGCGGTTGAGCGTCGAGAAAACGGCGACACCGCCGGGGGCCAGCAGCGCCGCGCAGGCTGCGACGATCGAACCCGGGTCCGGCACGTGCTCGAGCATTTCCATGCACGTGACCACGTCGAACGCGCCGGGCGACTCCGCTGCGAGCACCTCGGCGGCCACGAGCCGATAATCGACGGCCACGCCGGACTCGAGCCGATGCAATTGCGCAACACCCAGGGCCTTTTCGCCGAGATCGATGCCCGTCACCCGTGCACCGCGCAGGGCGATGGCTTCCGCAAGGATGCCTCCGCCGCAGCCGACGTCCAGCACACGCTGGCCGGCGAGTCCGCCGGCGACAGTCTCGATCCAGCCCATGCGCAGCGGGTTGATGTCGTGCAGCGGCTTGAACTCGCTCCCGGGATCCCACCAGCGGTGCGCGAGGTCCGCAAACTTCGCGAGTTCCGCGGGATCGAAGTTGCCGGCGGTGTGCGACACGGTGTTGGAAGTCATGGTCTGCTGCCAGCCCTTAGCTCAGCCGTTGCTGCCAGGCGCGGGTGCGCGTGAGGAGGGCGCCCTCGTCGATCGTGGTCAGCCGGCGCTCCGCGACGACATGTTCGCCTCCCACCCAGACATCGGTCACGCATTCGCGGCCGGCGGCGTGCGTGAGGTGGGAAACCGGATCGTACATCGGGAGCGTCCCGATTCCCGACAGGTCGACGGCCACGACGTCGGCGCGCTTGCCCGCCTCGAGCGACCCCGTTTGCGCATCGAGGCCGAGCGCCGCAGCGCCGTTCAGCGTGGCCATGCGCAGCGCCAGCGTGGCCGGCACCGACGATGGATTGCCGCTGGCAACCTTCGAGAGCAGGCTTGCGAGCCGCATTTCCCCGAACAGGTCCAACCGGTTGTTGGATGCGGCACCGTCGGTGCCCAGTGCGACATTGATGCCGCGCTCGAGCAGTTCCCCCACCGGCGCAATGCCGCTGCCGAGCTTCATATTCGACCCCGGGCAGTGGACGACGTGACAACGTTGCGCGGCGAGCAGCGCCATGTCCGCGGGTTCGAGGTGGACAGCATGGATGGCGATGAAATTGGGCCCGGTAGCTCCGAGCTGGTCCAGGCGCGCGAGCGGAGTCATGCCGGTCGACGCGCGCGCTTCGGCGATTTCGTGGCGCGTTTCGGCGAGATGCGTCTGGATCGAAAGGTCGAGCTGGCGCGCATACATCACGATCTTTTCCCACGACGCGTCGCCGACCGTGTAAGGCGCGTGCGGCGCGAGCGCAAAGGTCAAAAGCGGCGCGTGCTTGAACGCGTCGCGCGCTGCGAACCCCTGTTGCAGATACGCGTCCGCGTCCGCCGCGTAGGGCGTCGGAAAATCGAGCACGACGATGCCCACCAGCGCGCGCAGACGCGCGGTTTCGAACGCACGCGCGGCGGAGTCCGGGTAGAAATACATGTCGTTGCAGCACGTCACGCCCCCGCGCAGCATTTCGGCTGCGGCCAGCAGCGTCCCGTCGTATACGAATTCGGGTGACACGAAACGCGCCTCGAGCGGCCAGATGTGCCCCTCGAGCCACGCCTTCAACGGAATGTCGTCGGCGACGCCGCGCATCAATGTCATCGCGGCATGCGTATGGGCGTTCACCAATCCGGGGATCAGCGCATGCGAGGGCAGGCGCCGAGTCGTGCGCGGGGCAAAGGCCGCATCGGCGTCCTCCGCGGGAAGCAACGCGACGATATCGCCGCCGTCCACGATCAACGCGTGGCCGGTCAGCACGCCGGCAGGCTCGACCGGGATGATCCAGCCGGCGTCGATGCGAAGGTCAACTTCTCGTGGGCCGTTCATCGGTGCAAGTGTCGCAGTTTCCATTGTGAATCGACTGGCTTTGCCAGCGATTCACAACATTATTCCGGATTATTTTCTACCGGCCAAAAGTAGGGGTTTACTTTTGGCCGTCGCTCAAAAAATAAGCCCCGCGCGAGGCGGGGCTTATCTGAGGCCGGGAGGACCGGTTACTTCTTGGTCATCTCGCCCTTGACTTCGACTTCCACGCGACGGTCAGGCGCGTAGCACTCGATTTTTTCCTTGAGGCTCTTCTGGTTGCAGACGACACCCGGGATCGGTTGCGTCTTGCCCATACCCAGCGTCTCGATCTTGTCCTTGGCGACGCCCTTGCTGACCAGGTAATCGCGGACGGCGTCAGCACGACGCTCCGAGAGCTTCTGGTTGTACTGCTGCGTGCCGATCGGATCGGTGTGGCCGGTGACCAGGACCAGTTCGAGCTTCGTCACCGTCGCGAGCTTGGAAAGGATCTCGCTGTCGATCGCGGCCTTGCCTTCGGGCTTAAGAACCGCCTTGTCGAAGTCGAACAGCGCCTTCGATGCCAGCGTGATCTTTTGCACCTGCGGCGGCGGAGGCGGCGGCGGGGGCGGCGGGGGCGGCGGCGGAGTGACGGCCGGCGGCGGCGGTGGCGGCTTCGGCACGAGGTCGGGATCGCACTCGATGGTTGCCATCGACGGCGCCCAGTAGCCGGTACGCCAGCACAGATTGCCCGACAGGCCTGCGGTGCCGTTGTAGACGCCGCTCTTTACGGTGCCATCGGTGGGTGTCGGATAGGCGTCGCAGGCGTACCCCGTCGTGCAGGGCGCGGTGCCGGGAACGTAACCCTTTGGATCGGCCTTTACTTGCGCGCCGGCGGTGCCGGCGATCGCTACTGCCATCGCGCCAGCAAGCACACCGTACACGAAACGTCGAGTCATTGTTTCACCCCTTTGGCTTTGGTTTTGAACAGGTTTTGTACGAACTTGCCGGTTTGAGCCTCACGGGAATGCGTGACGCGTCAAATGCGTTGTCTCCTCAAGAAATATAGCACACGGGTTTTCGTGCCGCAAAGAAAAGGGAACCGGTCCCGCCCCGACGGCGGCAACTGTCGCGGCAATACAACGCCGTGATAAAATTACGTGATTTCAAGGGCCTCCGGAAAGGTTTCGGCCCCTGTGTGCGCCGCAAAACGATGGCGCTACGGGCCGTCCAACCCGAAAAGCCCGCGTCCGCGGCCGATTTAGCGCTTCGCCCGCTTTCCAACCCTCCTTTTCGCCGAAACGACACAAAAGCCCATGGAGCAGTTCGCCAAAGAAACCCTTCCCGTCAGCCTCGAAGCCGAAATGCGGCATTCCTACCTCGATTACGC
>Ga0070708_100000224_pt1 | contig 42021 bp, 31 predicted proteins | sample KBSK5503metaG_FD_65469 | JGI IMG/M metagenome (GOLD analysis project Ga0070708, IMG submission 65469) | Corn, switchgrass and miscanthus rhizosphere microbial communities from Kellogg Biological Station, Michigan, USA - KBS K5-50-3 metaG | ecosystem: Host-associated > Plants > Roots >... | reverse complement strand
GATCAGCGCGAATCTCTAGCGCCAGTATGTGAGCTCGCAGCTAAGAAGCTGACTAAGCTTAAAGCTCCCTGCTTTAGTTTTGCGGATGCCAGATCGCGCCGAGATCAACGGCCCGCCTTGACCGCTAGCAACACTCCCGGGCGCGGACTCCCTCTACGCCCTCGCGCACAATGATCGGAACCATGACAAGTGCTGCAACGGGATCGGCCCACCACCACCCGGCTGCCGCATTGAGTGCGACTCCGGCCAAACCGATCACCGAGAGGTAGGCGCAGAGTGAGGTTTGCGTCGCTTCCGCCTCGAGGGCGCCGCTCGCCAGCGCTCGCGCAACTTTTTTCTTGCTGATCGCGAGCACCGGCATGACGATGACAGACAGCGCAAGTATCGCGACACCAAGCGGACTCCGATCGGGAGCCCGCCCTTGCCAGAGTGTGTTTGCAGCGTCGAGGAGAATGTAAAGGGCGAGACCGAGGAAACAGGCACCGACGATTCTCAGCGTGAAAACCTCGACCCGTTCGCGATGTTCGACGTCGACGTCAGCGCGAAGCCGCCATTGTGCAGCGATGCTCGCCGTCACCTCGATCACACTGTCAAATCCGAATCCGACCAGTGCGACGCTACCCGCCAGGAAGCCGGCAATGAGTGAACCGAGTGCCTCGAGACTGTTATATCCGATTGTTGCATAACTGAGCCAGATGCCGCGCCGCACGAGGGCCGCGCGATGGTCCTCGAGGATTTGAGGATGAAGAGAGTTCGTCACGGGCTGTTCAACACCTGATCCCGCGGTGCTTCCCTTACGCCTCTACGATGCGACGCAGCCAGAACAAGCAGTCCGACAAGCAGCATCATCGCCGACAGCACCTGCCCCATGCTGAACCTGCCGAGGACCACCAGTCCGAGCTGCGGGTCCGGCTGACGCGTGAACTCGAGCAGGAATCGCAACAACGCATAGCCGATCAGGAACGCGCCGGTTAAGAGACCGTTCCAGTACCATCCTTGCTTGTGCGCAATCCGATCCAAAGTCCACAGAACCAGCGAGAGCAGAATTCCTTCAGCGAACGCTTCATAGAGCTGTGAGGGATGTCGGGGCGTGTGCAGCGGATCTGCCGGAAACACCATCGCCCATGGCACGTTGCTGGGACGTCCGTAAAGCTCGCCATTGATGAAATTGCCGATGCGTCCAAAGAAGAGGCCGGCAGTTCCCGCCAATGCGACAACATCCGTGATTGCGAGAACGGGAAGTTTGTGGCGCCAGGCGAAGAGCACGATGGCGATCGACATGCCGATGATGGCGCCGTGGAACGAGAGCCCACCTGTCCAAATGGCGAAGGCATTCAACGGATGCGCGCGGTATGCCGGAAAGTCGTATACGAAGACATACGTCAGTCGCGCGCCAATCAGCATCCCTAACACGAGGTAAGGGAGGAGTGCGTCGAGCTCTTTCTGCGTGAGCGCGCTGATTCCGCGCCGAATGCGCGCCAGCGCTAGCCTGTACCCGACGAAGTAGCCGACGAGGTACATCACTCCGTACCAGCGAATATGAAATGGGCCGATCGAGATAATATCCGGCGGGATCTTCGGGTACGGGATCGTCATCTACTTCTAAACGTAGTGAGCGTCGCGGTGATAATCCGACGTGATTATAGACTTGCGCGGCGAAGGAGCCGTGGATTCAACGCGACCTATCGGGTTCCGCACGCTTGCGCAGCGATCCTATGCTGACTCTACGCGATCTTCTGATCCAGGGTTTGACTCGGGCGCCCGATCCGGAGACTTGTCAACCGGACGGAGTAATCCATCATCGGCACGAAGTTTTTTTTGGAGATAAGCGAGACTCCCACCGATGGGTCCGGCTTCGTCGCTGGCGATCTCACGCGGAGTTCGATGACCACTCGCCGGATGTGCGTCATTCTGATCAAAATCGCGGGGATCGGTCATTCGACGGCTCCTGATGAGCGGTGAGCGGATTGGCCCACGCAGCGGTAGTAAGCGCATTCTACGTGCCTATTCGCAACAAGCTCATTCGTTGCGCTGCGCTCCGAATGCGGCTCGTACTACGCCGGCCGCACTGATGTCACTGAGCCTCGCTCATGGGTGTACAGCAGTGCGAACGCAAAGCCCATAATCACACCAAAAAGCAAATGGCCGATGAGGCTTCCCATCGCCACCATTCGCATTGGAGGCATTTGAAGAGAAGCGAACGCGCGCATCCCAAGAAGGAGAGGCATGAGAATCAAACCGCCCAGAATCCACCATACAAAACCCCAAACCGCTCCCCAACCGATCCCACTGCGGACGTTGTGAACTCGGCTGCCGAGCGCCGCACCGAACAGCGCGCCGATGACTGCGCTGTTGAAGAGATGATACAACCAACCAACAGCCAGGCTGTCGGAGCGAACGACCATCGCCACCATCGCCATCATCGGCATCTTTCCGCCTTCTGGAGTCGGGGCCGCCATGATCTGCATCATGATCCCGAACACGAGACCACCCGCAAGTCCGGCCAGTGCGCCAGCGGCAATTTTCGATCGAACCATTTCTTTCGCCCTGATTGATTGTTTTTTGTTGCTTGGATGAGTGGAGTCAGCTGACAGGTTTCGAGCTGGATACAGGCTCTGATTCCGAGAACGCGGCCATTGTGGTTCCTGCCTGCTCGATGCATTTCCGCGCCAGCACTCTCAGCGTTGACTCGGAAACATTTCCAACGAAGGCATGGAGCAGCCCTGGCTCGGTCCAACTCACGACGTGATAGCCATCCCAAACCGCCTCCTCCAGGCTTGAAACAGAAGTCGTCCGTACAGCCGGGGAATCCGCGACAACGAAATAGGAAACGACATCCTTGCCGAGCGCGTACTCGATGAGCACGCCGCGCCTCCTTTCCACTTCCAGGACCCGAGCGCCCCTGAGTGAAGCTTCGGAGAATACGGGTACGTGGGTGGCAAAGGAGAGTCGACCATTCAGCCACCGCGAAATCTCGGAGGGATCGGACGATCTGATACCGGATTCGCCGAGAGCGCGAGCGTGTTCCTCGGCCAGAATCGGTACCAAGCCTCGCGGTGCTGGAGGATTATTGTTTCCGGAAAGTGCCCTGATGCCCAAAATGAACATCAGGATTAGAGCCGATGCCCCTGCCGCAACCAGAGCCGCGGTCGGCCGGAACCGGGAGCCAGTCTGGGTACGCGCTCGCGATATAGCCTTGAACAGTCGCTCCCTCACCTCGAACGGGGCGACAGTCGGCCCCACGGAGCGACGAACATCGTCCGACAGCCGGCTCATTTCTTCGAAAAATGCGGCACATGAAGCGCAGTCTTCGACATGTTCCTGCGCCTCGATGACTTCAGGTGTGGCGCTGCGCGGGCCGTTATCCGGCCAGAGCAGGCGCCTGGCTCTTCCGCATTCCGCTGTCATGTTCGTTCCCTCGCTCGCAACCCACTTGAGTTTTCATTCAGTGCTTGGCGCAGCTCGCGACGGGCGCGGAATATTCGTGATGCCAGAGTGCCCTCCGGAATTTCGAGCATCCTCGCGGCCTCTCGCTGCGAAAATCCCTCCACGTCAGTAAGGACGACAGCGGCACGAAGTTCCGGATGCAGACCATCGAGGAGCTTGATAAGCCCCTCTGCTGATTCCTTTCGGTCGAGAAATTCTTCGGGGGTAATGTTGGACCTCCACGCGGCGAGCGCCTCTTCAAATGCGCGATCGCTAAGATCGGCGCCAAATTGCTCGGCCCGTCGGTTTGCTGTTCGGACGCGATTCAAGTTTGTCCGCACAAGTATCGCAAAGAGCCACGAGCGACCGGCGTCCTGGTGTCGAAGCTGGCTAAAATGTTCGAACCCGCGTAGTACGGTGTCCTGAAGCAGATCTTCCGCATCGGCACTTCGGCCCCCAACCAATCTGAGGGCCGTACGGTACAGCGAATCGATGTGCTCGCTGACTAGCTCCTCAAACGCACGCGGGGGCGTTGAACGTGAATGTTGCGCCAAGTACTCTCCTCTGCGCCCAAGACCTTTTTACAGGGCTGCGTTTCTGTACGCTACTCGGATGATCAGGTGTCCTCTCCGCAAGGGTCTTAACAATGAGACACCGATCGAACCCGAATCCTTCGCAGCGCTCTGAACGCCTTGATCCGCCACATGACGCGAGCACTACGGCACAGCCAGTCAATTAGGAAAGCGATATGACATCATTGATTCATCCTGCAACCAGCGTTCATAACTGCGTTCGACGAAGTAGTTGAGCATTGAGAGCAACCACAACTGTGCTTAGAGACATCAGGATCGCGCCCACGGCCGGATTGAGGACAATGCCCCTCGACGCGAGCACGCCCGCAGCGAGGGGAAGCGCGACGATGTTGTAACCTGCCGCCCACCACAGGTTCTGAATCATCTTTCGATACGTTGCTTTGCTGAGCGCAATGATCCGTGGCACGTCGCGCGGGTCGCTTCGAATCAGCACTACATCCCCGGCCTCGACCGCGACCTCGGTGCCCGCGCCGATCGCGATGCCCACATCCGCAGTCAAAAGAGCCGGCGCATCGTTGACGCCATCGCCAACCATGGCGACGCGCTTTCCTGAGTCACGCAGCTCTTTCACCTTCGATGCTTTCTGCTCGGGAGATACTTCGGCGAGTACCGTGTCGACTGCCAGCTCTTTGCCGACTGCATCCGCTACTGACTTGGCGTCTCCCGTCATCATGATCACCTGAATCTTCTGCTCGTGCAGCCTCTGTATGGCTTCGTGCGACTCGGGGCGGATTGCGTCAGCCACTGTCAGCACGGCGAGCGGCGATTTCCCGTCGACGAGCGTGATTGCAGTCTGTGCATTCTGCGCCGCCTTATCCATCGCTTTCTGGAGATCCGGACCAAGTGCGATGCCAAGTCGGCGCAGCAAGGCGGGACCGCCGATGATAAGCTGCCGCCCTTCGACAGTCGCCTGCGCCCCTTCACCCGGTTTCGACTGAAACTGTTCCCCCCGCGCCAGCGACAACCCGCGTTCCTCTGCGCTCTTCACCACGCCCTGGGCGATCGTGTGCTCTGAGTCTCGTTCGACCGACGCGGCCAGTCTCAGCGCGTCATCAGGCGAGACTCCGGACGAAGTTATGATCTCTACCACTCGGAACTCCCCCAGGGTGAGAGTGCCGGTCTTGTCGAAGACGACTGCGTTGAGGTTCCTCGCTTCTTCCAGCCCTCGCTGGTCGCGAAAGAGAAGCCCCGATCGCGCGCCGAGCGTGGTCGAGATTGCGATTACCAGAGGAATTGCCAAACCCAATGCGTGGGGACAGGCAATCACCAGCACCGTTACGACACGCTCAACCGCGAATACGATTGGAGCGCCGGCTATGAGCCAACCGATCAGTGTCAGAACGGCGACGACGATCGCAACTACGGTGAGAAAGAATGCCGCCCGATCGGCCAGCGCCTGGGCGCGGGAGCGTGACGTCTGTGCCTGAGCGACGAGGCGCATGATGCCCGCCAGCGCCGTTTTCTCTCCCGTGGCGGTCACCTCGACTCGCAATGACCCGGCGCTGTTCACCGTTCCGGCAATGACTTTGTCTCCCGGCTTCTTCTCCACCGGACGGGACTCGCCGGTGATCATCGCTTCGTTCACCGCACTGGTCCCTTCGCGCACAACGCCATCGGCGGGGATACCGCCGCCCGGGCGAATCAGAACCAAATCGCGTTCGTGCAGCTCGCTGACCGGCACGTCTTCCAAAGTCTCGCCCGTCACCCGTGTCGCCATATCGGGAACGAGCTTGGCCAGTTCCTGTAGTGCCCCCTGCGCCTGCATGACCGAGCGCATCTCGATCCAGTGGCCGAGGATCATGATGGTGATGAGCGTCGAGAGCTCCCACCACAGATCCATTCCCGGAACGCCAAACGTGACCGCGAGGCTGAACACGAACGCCACGGTGATGGCGAGCGAGATCAGCGTCATCATTCCCGGCAGCCGATCTTTGATCTCGCGGACAGCGCCACGGAGGAAAACAGTTCCTCCGTAGAAAAACAGAATCGTCCCGAAAACCGCCGGGATGTACGTCGATCCCGGGAACGCTGGCGCGTGGAAGCCGAGCAACTGCTGCACCGTCGGCGACCAAATGACGGTTGGGACGGTCAGAGCGACCGACCACCAGAACTTGTCGCGGAACATCGCCACGCTGTGGCCGGCGTGCTTGTCATGCGCGGCATGGGCACCGTTGTCCATTTGCGAATGTGCGTCGTGCTCCATCTGCGCGTGATATTGGTGATCCATATTCGGGGTTACCGCCTTCGCGAAGACCAGTGGACGGCCGCAATACGCCAAACCTTTCCTCGCTTGGTCAGAACCATGAGCTCTGCGCCAACCGAGTCGATCTGTCGCGTCTCGAACTGACCGCGGGAGGCACTGGCCGATGTGACCCACGCTGTTCGACCATCGACGGCAACGCGGATAACGGTGTTGGTGTTTGGAACGGCGCGCGCAAACTCGATGTCAGCCGGAAGATGGTGAGACCGATATTGCGCTCGCGTTTCTACCGTACCTGATTCGATTATCAGCGCGTCCGGGGCGAGCAGCACGAGCGCACCCGCGCTGTCGCCCGAGGCAAGTGCAGCATGAAACCTGGACACGACGTGCGAGACATCTGTCGAGTCGGAAGGCGCCGCTTGGGCAACGCCGGTCGCCGCAAACAATAACGCGGCAAGGGCGATGAGTGCGACCTGGCGCGAATTATTTCTCATCTCGAGCTCCTTGTCGGAGAATGTTCATGGATGCTCCGTGCGGCATGGGTGCGTTCATTTGCATGGCCCTGTGCGGTGAGTGATATGCACGCAGTCGCAGAAAGACCATTGCTCCGAGCGGGGCTCGCGAGCCGTACGCCGACGTCAGCGCACCGGGCACAAAGTTCACCGTACCACTCCCGCCAAAACCTATCGTCGCGCCGCAACCTCTCAGAAACTCGCGAATGTAGCCAATTGATGCGCTGCCGACATTGAATAGCCGATCAGAGACAAAACCGGTCAGCGACAAGTCAGCAGCGCTTTTCTGGACGAGCTCCGCTCGACCGAAGATAGTATTGCTGCGGTCGAGCACTGCCTCCGATTCGAACAACACGCTCTGCGACCACCCGGTTTCCTTGTTCGCGCCATAAATGAATGTAGATGCCCATTGGGCATCATCTCCGAGAGATCTACCGTTCATCGCCGACGCGACAGCCCGATGAATCTTTGCGTTCGGATTCCCCGCCTCCGGCTCGAGAATAGTTCCATAACCAGCAGTGAGGCTCCAGCTCTTGTCAGGATTGACCGTCAGACGAGTCGAGTACGAGTTGAGCTTGATCGGGTCGAAGTCCCAACGCTTGTCGTTTGGCTCGATGCCGTTGAAGGCGGACGCTTCCAAACGAACGGTTCGAGTGTAGATGCCCGTCGTAACGACACCGAAGCTGATATGCGTCGCATCCTGCCAATGGTGGCCGAGGGGGGCGAACGGGATATCCATTGCTGACGGTCGGTGCATGAACGCCACGGGACCCAGTGCCGGTTCCCCTGCCGGGGCAGCGTACAAAAGCATCGCAACTCTAGATGTCAACTCGCGCTCGTAGAATGCACCTAGCTCCATGAAGAGATCGTGCGGATGCTGTCGATCGACGAGTGGTCGGCCGTTGCATGCCTCGCCCGATTGTAGCAGGAGTGGATAGCCGCACTTTCCTACGGTTGCCGGGTCGAGGCTCGGCATGAAGCGCAGCTGAAATCGCCCGCCCACCAGAGGGCGATCGGCCATGATCATCGCCCAGTTCAGACTTCCGAACTGACCGCGCCCTGTCGGTCCTCCCTGCCTGTCGTACTGTGCGAAAGCAAACCCGTGGAGCATTAGGCTCCATTTCCCCTTCATGAAATGACGCGAAGGCAGAATGACGGCGTCAGGAATCCACGTCGTGCCCGACCCCATCCGCTCCATGGAAATCCCGAGCGGACCTTCCATCGACATGGCCATACCCAACGTGTCTGCCATCTTCGGCATCGCCACATGAGATGTGTCGTGTGGCTGGACTCGTGCGCTATCCGTCATATGCTTGTGCGCGGTGTCGGGCATCGCCATTTGCACCGCTTTATTGCTACTGGATGTTGCCGGAGGCTTGCTTCGCGCAGTTGTGCCTGAAGTCTTCTTCGTCGCCCCGACCTTCACTTTCGGTTTTGTTTTCTGATGAGGCTTCTTGGGCGCAGGCATCTTCACGCCCGGCATTCCCCTATGCGTAGTGTCCTGTTGCGCGCCCGCGCTCAGTGGCGGACACAATATGAATACGGCGGCAAGCGCCATGATTGTCGTTCGATGCATCTATCTATCCCAGGTTGAAATGCCCCGACGGACGCGCGCGATATTCGTCCACGCACGACGGTCAACACCCCAGACGGCTGTATGCCATCTGTGGATCGCGAGTGCTTGATCTGTAGGGGCTAGAACCTGGGAGGCGGAGTTTCCGGAGAGCTGACGAGCGAGGCTGGGGCATCCGCCCTTAGCGGCAATGCACGATGATGGTTTTCAGGAGAGGCATTGGAGGAGACGCCCGCGCCGAGCCCGAAGGTCACGGCACACGACGCTGCTGTCTGGCAGCAGTCTCTGGTTGCAGGAATCTCGCACGACTTCTGTTCGGCTGTGGCTTGCTGCTCGCCCCCTGCAGGCATCGCCATGCCATGATGTTGAGCAGCACCCATCGCAGCGTTAGACGATGACCCTCCATCGTGTTTCGCGCAAACGAGATCGCTTGCTCTAACGCTGAGCTGGAGCATGAGCGACCACAGAACGAGACCGGCGACTCGGCGAACCGTCACAATCGCAGTCTAATTACGGGCGCCATCGAATTCGAGTGGTTCGCGGCAGCTAGATGGCGGTGCGTCGTCGGCTGGTCATGAGCTCCTCGCGCCGCTTTCGCCAGCCGTATGGCGTTCTGCCCCGTGGCTTGTAGACAGAAAGTGTCGCGTTGATGAGGAGCGCTACCAAAGCTGCTGCCGCGTCAGCGATAAGCTGGATGCGTAGACCAGCCATCTCGCCCCCTGCCAGAGTCCTCTCCGCCACGACACGCGCTAAGTGACCAACCGGCTGCATGTGAACGAGCAGGAGCAGTGTGGCAAGGACGGTTATCAGGAGTTTCAGCAAAACCCAGTAATGACGGAACAGTCCCCAGTGTGTCCCGAGCGACTGAGCCAATCCGGTGAGCAATGAACCGAAACACAATGGGACGATGACGAACCATCCAATCAAGTCCATCGCGAGATACGCGGCTCGGACTGTCTGAGCATCCGCACTGGTGAGACCTGAGATTGCGAGCGCCAGGAAGGCAGCAATAGATCCGAACCATCCGACTGAACAACTGACATGTGCAGTCAGCCCGAGCTTGCGGACGCCCTGGGTGAACATCATTGGAGTGAATGGCCGTGAAAGCCACCACCGGAGAGATGGATAACGACAACGATTAGAACCAGGAGAAGCGCAACAACCCCAATCACCTTGACCCAGCGGGGAGCGCTCTCGTCTTCGGGATCGATCTTCCGATTATCGGGGGTTTCGTCGTCCACGTGACCTCCAGACAAATGTGGTAACCATAAGATGGTAGCAATCTCTGGTACGCGCTTGCGGTTGTTGTCATTATGGGGCGATGCCGACGCAAGTCATTTTTCTATACGGCCGTCCCGGTGTCGGCAAGCTCACCGTCGGCGAACATCTGACCGCTGAGCTAGGCTACCGCCTGCTGCACAACCACGCCGTTGTGGATCTCGTGACATCGCTCTTCCCGTTCGGAACTCCGGCGTTTGTTGCGCTGCGCGAAGCGCTCTGGCACACCTCGATCGAAGCCGCGCTCCGAGCCAAGGTGAGCGGGGTCATCATGACTTTCGCGCCCGAAGCAACGGTTACCGACCACTTCATTCCAGCACTGCAAAAGCGTGTTATAGCGGGGATGGGAACTCTTCACTTCATCGAGCTACAATGTACAGACAAGGAGCTGGAGAAGCGGATCTCGTCGGAACCGCGCGCACGCTTCGGCAAGTTGCGCGATGTCTACAAGTACAGGAAACTCGACGAGGCGGGCACTTTCGACAAGCCGAAGATGCCCAAGCCCGAGCTGGTCATCGATACCACAAATCAGAGTCCCCTCGATTCAGCGCGCGCTATCGCGAAACACTTGCGTCAGGCATCCATGGGACACGTCTAGAGACGCTTTGAACCTTCTCGCTCCGCGGACGAATTGCGGTTACGTTAGAGCGACCAAAAAAGAGACTGCAAAAGTCTCGAGACCAAGCCACCTTCAGCGGAGATTCCCTGCATGAACCGGCGCGCTGTCTCACCTTCAACGTTGCGATCCTTCCTATTCCTGGTCGCGGCACTAACAGCTCTCCTCTCTCCATCACTGGCGTCTGCACAGGCGCAGGCCACGACCGGTGTTCTGCGCGGCACCACGACCGACTCGAGTGGTCGTGCCCTCTCAGCCGTCGTCACCATCAGAAATACCGAAACCAACTTCACGCGCAGCATCAAATCGACCGATCAGGGAATCTTCGTGGCGACCCTGGTTCCCCTGGGTAATTACCAAGTGAGTGCGCGTGCCGTCGGCTACATCCCCGACAACAAATCCAACATCATCGTGAACGTCGGCCAGACTGTCGAAGTCCCTTTGGTAATGGCCAAAGCTGTGACGACGCTGGCTGGAGTCACCGTCGTCGGTCAGACGGCAGTCGAAGCCACCAAAACCGCCGAGGCGACACGATTGCCCGCAACTGTAGTAAGCGCGTTGCCTAACAACGGGCGCAACTACCTGAATCTCACTCTGCTCACGCCGAACGTCGCCATCACTCAGGGGCCGGACGGAGACGTGATCAGTGTCGGCGGACAGCGCGGAATTCACAACAACGTCTCGGTGGACGGCGCCGATTTCAACAATCCATTCTTTGGTGAGCAGCGGGGCGGTCAGCGTCCTCCCTTCACCTTCAATCTCGATGCGGTTCGCGAGATGGTGGTCACCGCTCAGGGCGCCAACGCCGAGTTCGGGCGGTCGAGCGGCGGATTCGTGAACGTGATCACCAAGAGCGGCACCAACGACTTGCATGGAACTTTCCATTACTTCGGCAAGGACGGCGCGCTCTCCTCCGACGCATCGCACGCGAACCTTACGCTCAAGCCCGATTTCCAGCAGCACCAGTTCGGAGTGACGCTCGGCGGACCGATCGTGAAGGACAAGTTCTTCTATTTCGCTGCTTACGATCAGCAGGTTTACACCGAGGTCAAGCAGAAGAGCAGACCCGCGAGTCCCGCTTTTGATTCGCTCAAGACCTACCTCGCCACTGCGTTCGGTGGCGTGCTGGCCGATGATTTCGGATCCATCCAGCGCACCAACGATGCACAGGTCGCCATGGTAAAGCTGGATTGGCGCATCAACCCGATCAACATCGCCTCACTCAAATACAACTTCACCAACTCGCGACAGAACAACGGCACCTTCGACGTCGATACGTGGGCACGCAGCTCGAACGCAATCGAGAAGGATTACTCCAACGCGATCAACGGCAGCCTGATCTCGAATCTCACCAACAACATCGACAACGAGTTCCGATTCCAGCTTGCGCGCGAGGACAGGCCGCGTCCGTATCAGGGTCCCCAGATAACCGGACAGAACCGGCCGTTCTCCGATACGGGAATGGATTTCGCCAACGGATTCAGATTCGGCATGCCGTTCTTCATTCCGATCAAGGCACACGATACACGGATCCAGGTGCTCGACAACATCTCGCTGATCCGCGGCAATCACTTGATAAAGACCGGGTTCGAGTGGAACCGCACCGCCGAGACGCAGACATTCATCGGCTTCGCCAACGGGCGCTTCATCTTCAACTCGGTGACGGGATTCGAGAACTACGTGCAGTTCGGTAACAACTACGTCGAGTGCAGCAGCCCGGCCGGCGTGCTGGTAATCACCACCACCACTGGCACTTGTCCGGCCGGTACATCGATCTCGGGACCGGTGCTGTTATATCTGCAGCAGGCTGGTGTCGGCGGTCGTTCCGTGGAAGCGGCGGGCACACAGAACATTCCGCAGCATGATATCTCCGGCTTCATCCAGGACAGCTGGAAAGCCTCGCCGAATCTCACCGTGAACTACGGACTGCGTTGGGAAGGACAGAAGGAGCCTGATCCGATCACGCCGCCGGCGCAGGTGTTCTTCTCCGGCTTTATCGGCAAGACAGTAACGAACAGTACAGGCACCTACAGCTTCCCATCCGATGGCAAGATTCCATCGGATTGGAAGATGTTTCAGCCGCGGCTCGGCATCGCCTGGGACGTGAACGGAAACGGAAGAGATCTGGTACGCGCCAGCGCCGGACTATACTACGCGCGCATTCCAGGCCTCAATCTCGCCAGCACTCGCAGCACCAACGGCTCGATTGGCCAGACGATCTTCCGCAATAGCGCACTGATTGGAGTCCTCGGCCCGCCGCCGAATTACAACACGTTGTTGCCGGCGCCCGCTGGTGCTCCGTTCCGACCCGACATTTTCGTCTTCGACAAGAATTTCGAGAATCCCCGCACCTTCAGCGCATCGGTCGCCTACGAGAAGGAAATTCTCAGCCAGGTGGCGGCGTCGGTGAGCTACATCTATGCGGCGACCGATCATCTCACCCGTTTCATCAATCGCAACGACGCGGTGTTTGGACAGCCGTGGCTGAGCGGACTCAATGGTACCGCCAACGGCGTCAGCACTCTTACCACTGTCGAGAGCTCCGCGAAGTCGCGCTACAACGGAGTGACGTTCGCGCTGAGCAGAATGGCTGATCCGGATTTTCAGTATCAGGCGAACTACACGCTTGCGGTCGACAAGTCGGACGACGACAACGAGCGCGATCCGTTCAGCTTCCGTTACGCGAGAGCTGATCGCCTCGATCGCGAGTATAACTACAGTGAGCGCGATCAGCGCCACCGGTTGAATCTGTGGGCGCTCTACAAATTCCCGTTCGAGATCTACGCCAACAATCGCTTCAGCTGGTATTCGGCGCAGCCGACGTCGGAGAAGTGCGGAGCCAATAATCGTGGAACAGGTGAGCGTGCGACATCCCCGACAGACAGGATCTGTCCGAACGGAAGCATCCTGCTGCGCAACACGATCAGGCGCGACAACGCTTTAGCGAGCTGGGACATCCGTCTTTCGCGTCCGTTCCGCACCACTGGGCGCGGGCAGGTAGAGGCGATCGCCGAAGTGTTCAACGTTCTGAATCGCGACAACTTCCGCGATCCGTCATCCACGTCGTTGCTTTTCAACTTTGACGGGACGATCCGCAACGGTCTTGGCGATCCGCGGCAGATACAGGTCGGGATACGATACGGGTTTTAGCTGACCAAACGCTGGTCGTGGCGTGCGATTGCCGCGACCAGCGTCAGGACGCTAAAGCCTCAGCAGGTAACTACACTTCGCGAAGAAGTAATCCGACGCGCGACGCAGCGGCTGCCAGTTGAACCGCTGCGTCGGATCCGGATCTCCATCGGCGCGACTTCCATAGCCGAGGAATACGACCGTTCCCGGCGTCGGCTGGTAGGAGAAGAGATAGTCGCCGTGCAGTGAGCGCGAGCGCACCGCCGTGGCCGGCTGACCGTCGATGATGAGAGGATAGTTCGTCCTCATCTCGTCGCGCAGATCGTCGTGCTCACTGAGATCGTACTCGCCGACGAGGCGCATGAAGATGGCGCGTGTGATCTGGTACTCGAGCTTCACCCGCGGAATCATGTTGCGGCCGACGAGGCTCCCGTCGCTGCGCCGCCAGTAATCCTGATAGGCGAACGTCCCTTCGACCCGCGCGCGATCGCTCGGCCTGAAACTCATCGCCAGCTGAATCAGGTCGATGTCCGCCTGCGCCCACTCGAAGAAGTTCTCGTCCTGTCCGCCTACATAAAGCAGACTGCCGTTGAACGTCTTCCACTGCGGCGTCGACAGCGTGAACACGTAATCATGATTGGTGATGCGCGGCCGCCCGGCAAACGGGATCGTCGCGCCCGTCGGCGTCAGGATCTGATAGTTCGCGTACAGCGCCTGATCGAAACCGAACGTCTCCAGATAAAAGCCGGCGCCGATGTTCCAGCCCCCCCGCAGCCCCGCGTTGGCGCTCCAGTGGATCTTCTTGTCCTGTGCGTCGCCGTGACGCATGAAATGCGAGTACTGCCACTGATCGTCGAGCGCGAAATCACCGGTCAGTGTCTCGAGCAGCGCGCCACGCTCGCCAAACCAAGTCGCCCGATGATCGACATCCGCCCGGACGACTCCCGGCCGCGAGATGAATCCGCTCCTGGCACGGAAGTCATCGCCGATCCCGTTGAACAGGTAGCGCAGCCCGAATTGTTTGCCGTTACGGGCAAATATTCCTTCCCACAGCGGCGCGTTGAGCGTCCCGCCTGAGGTTCGGTCGAAACTTTTCGCGCCCTGAAACGAAGCGCTGTAGACATCGCCGAAGACGATGCGGCCATCGACATCGGCAAGGCGATTGTAATCGTTGCCGAGCACGCGGTCGGTGTAAGCGATGCCGATTCGCGACTGCCCGCCGAGGTCTCGCTGCGCGCGCACGATGTTGTAGAACGCTCGCTCACGACCGGACGGCGACAGGCTGCGGTCGTCCGCTGCCGACAACAGGCCGAGGCTAGTGCCTGCAACCTTTCCAGTCATCTTGAGCGCCGCGTCGGGCTGCACGATGCGACGGGTGTAGATCAGAGTGTGCGGAGTGTTGAACGCGTCGAGCCCTTCGAGGAAGAAGGGCCGCTTCTCCGGAAAGAACAACGCCTGGCGCGGATCGATGACGAACTGACCTGCGTCGGACTCGACTTCCGCGAAATCGGGATTCACCGCCGCGTTGAGGGTAAGAGTGCTGGTGATTCCCCACTGCACTCTACCACCAAACTGTGGTGAGCCCCGATCATAATTCCAACCGCTCGCACTTCGTGCGCCGGTGACCTTCTGTGTCACCGATGGATTCACGTCCAGCACGAGCCCACGCGAGAGACCGGTCAGTCCATCGAGCGATCCCGACTGCGAGAGGAACGATGTGTTGGCGCGTTTCGCCGGCACCCACGAATCCTCGTGTCCGGAGTGCTGCACTTCGCGCACGATATTCAAGTCCCAGCTCTGGACGTCCCCCGACTGATACTTGAGGCTCTTGAGCGGAATCCTGACCTCGACTTCGTAGCCGTAATCGGTCAGCCGCCCCTTCGAGGTGAAGACGAAATCCTGACTCAGATCGGGCGCGACTCTTCCCGAAAGCGTCGGCGTCCACGTTCCGGTGAGCACTTGTCCCTGCTCCACGATCGTTCCATCCATCTGCACACCGAGTGGATTGACGGCGAACACGTACGCCTGGCGATGATCGTGGAAGGTGCCGAGCAGTATCTGGACATTGTCGTCGGCGGAGATCTTGTCGCGATCGGCGAGTGTGGCGTGCACTCCACCATGCGCCTCGAAAGCGCGGATACCGAAGTAGATCGCCGTCGGCGAGTACCAGACGAGCACTTGCGTCGAATCCGCGGCGGGAATCCCGTCGTGTGGGGAGAACTCGGAGAATCCGGTCAGGACCGCAGCCTGCTGCCACACCGGTTCCGTCAGCGCCCCGTCGACAGTGACGTCAGCCTCGATGCGGGGGACACGGACGTTGAGCTGGTTGTCGCGGCCGCTGTAGATGATGGCGGCAGCGGCGGCGAGGACGAGGCCGGGCTGCATAGGTCGAAGATGGCGGGGGTTCTGGAGGCGGTAAAGCCTTTTTACGTGTTGTTTGCAATCGGGGTTTCACGTCTGGCTTGACCAATGCCGGGCGCGACCCTATAGTTGCCTGGTGACCACTTTCTATTTTGCCGCGAGCTTTTACTACGGGTTCTGCAGAACTCGGAGGTCGACGTCGCGCGCATAGCAGGATAGAGTCATACTCGCACCGACACTCGGCCTCCGCAGCGCGGGGGCCTTTTTGTTTGCCCCACCCCGCTGCGAGCGCACCGACCGCCTTCACCTTTTTTTTCGTGGGATACCATGTTGAAAGAAAAAACCGTTGGCATGAGCAAGCCGAAAACGAACGGCGACCTACACGCGCGCGACCTGCCGATGCGCATCGCTTTCCAGGGCGATCGGGGCGCCTACGCCGAGTCGGCCATTGCCCAGATCTGGCGGCATCCGGTGGAGCACCTTCCGTTTCCCACTTTCACCGCTGCCGTGCGCGCCGTCGAAGCGGGCGAAGCAGACGCCTGCGTGATTCCCGTCGAGAACTCGATCGTTGGAAGGGTGGAGGCGGGGTGGCAAGCTCTGTCTGCACATTCGCATCTCAGATCCGTCGGCGAGACCTTGGTGCCGGTGCGCCACTGTCTGCTCGCACCAAAGGGTGCGACGCTGGAGGGATTGCGCAGCGCGTCCAGTCATCCCGTCGCGCTCGCCCAATGCAGTCGATTCTTCGAGCAGCACAGCTGGATCAAGCCCGGCAAATCATTCGACACCGCCGGCGCCGCCCGTGAGGTCGCCGAGCTCGGTGATCCGTCACGCGGCGCGATCGCCAGTCGCGCGGCGGGCGATCGGTACGGACTGGCAGTCCTGGAAGAAGGAATTCAGGACACCCGCGACAACCACACGCGCTTCGTCGCCGTCGTTTCGGATCGTGCGCGGTTGTGGCGACGGACGCACGCTATCCGCGGAGCGACGTCCGTCGAGATGGATGACCCGCAGCACATCGCCGACGCGACGCGCGAGCTGTTGGAGGAAATCGTCGAGCGCAATTGGCTCGAGCTCGACGAGATCATCAGCGTCTGGTTCACCGTAACCCCGGATTTGACCTCGGCGTTTCCCGCTCTGGCCGCGCGCGAGATGGGCTGGGTTGACATACCGCTACTCTGCGCCAGTGAGATTCCGGTGCCGGGTTCAATGCCGCGCTGCTTGAGGACGTTGCTCGAGGTGGAGCTGCGGGCACCACGGAAACTCGACACCCACGTCTATCTGAGGGAAGCGGTGAGGCTGAGGCCTGATATCAAGACGGGCCGTAGATCATGACGCTCACGGCCCACCACAAAACTAAAGCAGGGAGCTACAAGCTTTGACAGCTTTGTAGCTCCGAGCTATTCCGGCGGATTACAGCGAAGGTCAACGGCCCGCGTTCACCCCCTGCCCAAAATCGAAAGCTCCTTCCATGTCGTTGGCATCGGCGTCCCGGCCGGTCAGGGGCGCAAGCTCCCAGCGATGCTCGATCAACGCCAGGATCGAGCTCGTGTCGTACTGAGTGTGATCGACGAACCCATGCCTGGCCAATGGCGAGATGACGAGCGCCGGCACTCGTGATCCCGGGCCCCACTTATCTCTGACGGGCGGCGCGACGTGATCCCAGAATCCACCGTTCTCGTCGTAGGTGATGATCACGGCGGTATGCTTCCAGTGCGGGCTCGAGCGCAGCGCCTGAAGAAGACTGACGACGTGATCCTCACCACTGCGCACGTTCGTGTAACCGGGGTGCTCATTCACTTCGCCAAGTGGCTTCACGAAGGAAACGGCTGGCAACTTGCCGGCGCGCGCCGCGGCGATGAATTCGGTCTCGTCCTTCAGGTGATTCTTCTTGGCCGCCGTGCCATCGGCGAAGTTCGCGAAGTACGCGAACGGCTGGTGGTGAAACTGAAACAACGGATCCGGATGACCAGCGAGCGCGTCATTCCAACCACCTGAGTACCACGCCCACGACACTCCTCGGTCTGTCAGGCGATCTCCGATCGTCGGAAAAGTCTGATTGGGAACCAGATTGGCCGCCGGCGTCGTCGCCGGGTGAGGCTTGTTGACAGTAAACGAGGTGTTGACCGCGTAACCGTCCGGAGTGACGGGGCCATCCTTTATCAGGTTGCCGTTCTGATCGAGCTGCGCGCGGATCGATTGGGGCGCGTTCGGGAAAGGCGGCGCCTGAGTCGAGATCAGGAAGATGTGGTTGAGGAACGATCCGCCAAAGGCACTGTGAAAGAAGTTGTCGCAGAGCGTGTTGTTCGCCGCCTCGGCCGCCAGCGGAAGGTTCATCGTATGGTAGAAGCCCATTACGAGTCCCTTCGCATCACTGATCGCGGCGAATTTGTTCATCCTGCCGGTGTTGATCTGGGCTTGTTCCTGATAGTACCGATGGACGAGGTCGGGCGTATTGGAGCCGATCGGGACGAACTGCTCGATGTTGAACGGCGCGTTGGGAAGATTGCTCGGGAACGCACCGCCCGGGGGCGTCGGCAAAACACTGAACGGGTTGCCGGCCAGATCCAGCTGCGTCGATTGAGCCGCAGGAGCGCGAGAGAGTCCGTTTGCTCCCGGGAATTCTCCGTAAAGATTGTCGAAGCTGTGATTCTCCAGGTAGATCACTACGATATGCTTCAGCCGACGGAGCCCTTCACCCTCATCTTTCGGATCGTCGGACGCTTCGCTCGCGTCGGCGTCATTGCTGCCTCGCGAGGAGCTCGCCGCGCCGGGCGCGGATGGACGCGTGACGGCGTCCGAAGAACAGGCGGTGAGTGCGTAGAGAGCACCGGCCGCGAGCAAGAGGGCCGCGGTGTGAGCGGGTTTGTGGTGTCGCATGGAGTCTCCGGGTGGATGTTGACGCGAGAGGCGGCCACAGGTGGCGTCTCGTCGTCAGCATGCTCGTCGGAGGCGGTCACGAATCGTCAGCGAGCGCGTGCCGGTTTTGTAAAGTACTCGTGATGATGTCATGCCGGCGTCAGGTTCAGGCCGGGCGCTAGTGTTGTGCAGCTACCCAGACGCGAACTCTGGTATCGAGAACGTCGAGCGGCAGCGCGCCCTGGCTAAGAACCTGATCATGGAACGCCCGGATGTCGAACCGCGATCCAAGCTCCTGCTCGGCGTACTTGCGCAGCGCCTTGATCTCCAGCTCACCGCTCTTGTAGGCCAGCGCTTGCGCCGGCATTACGATATAGCGATCGACCTCCTGGACGATGTCCTGCTCCGTCTTGGCACTGTTGGTCTTGAAGTAGTCGATCGCCTGTTGTCGGGACCAGCCGAGTGAATGAATGCCGGTATCGATCACGAGCCGGATCGCTCGCCACATCTCGTACGTCAGCTGACCGAACTTCGAGTACGGATCCTTGTACAGTCCAAGCTCGGGGCCGAGGCTCTCCGAGTACAATCCCCAGCCTTCGACGAAGGCCGTGTACCCGCCGTAGCGTCGGAAATCGGGAACGCCTTCCAGCTCCTGCGCGATGGCGATTTGCAGATGATGACCCGGCACCGCTTCGTGCGTGGTGAGAACTTCCATCTCCCAGATCGGCCGGCTGTCCAGCTTGTAAGTGTTGACGAAGAACTGACCGGCGCGATGAGCGGCGGGCGCACCCGGCTGATAGTAGGCCGTCGTCTGCGACGGCGCGGCGTAGGAGGGAATGGTCGACACACCGTATGTGAGTCGCGGCAGGCGGCCGAACAGTTTCGGCAGCTCCGGATCGATACGCTTGGTGATGTCGCGGTACGCCCGCACCAGCGCCGCTGAATCAGTATAGAAGAACCGCGGCTCTGTACGCAGCATGTTGGTGAACGCCGCGAAATCTCCAGTGAATCCAGTCGAGCGAATCAGGCTGTCCATCTCGGCGCGGATGCGTTTCACCTCTGACAACCCGAGCTCGTGGATCTGCTGAGGGGTGCGCGTGGTTGTGGTTTGAACCTTGACGTTGTACGCGTACCACGCGGCTCCGTCTGGTAGCGCGCTCATGCTGATACTTTCTCGAGCGCGCGGGAGGTACGCGTCGACGAGGTAGCGTTGCAGACGCTGAAATGCAGGTCGATCCAACTCGTTGTACGCCCGCACTGCATCGGCGCGTAGTCGCGTCCTGTCGGCTTCGAGAATGCCGACTGGGAACTGCCTGAACGGGGCGAGCAGTGCGCTCTTGAGCGGATCCTCAGGAATCAGATTCGCAACTTGCGCCGGCACGTCGCGCAGCGTGATGCGCGGCGGCGTCACGCCACGCTTCAATCCGCTGTCGAGCAATGCAATCGTCTGATCGACGACGGCGGGGAGTCCACGCAAACGTGCGATGATGTCGCCGTACTCCTTCACCCTCGTCGCCGGCATTGCGCCCAGTGTCGAAGCTGCGTACTGCGGTCCATCGCGCTGACTGACCTGCAACAGTTCCGACGGGAATCGCAGTCCTTCGATGAATTCCTCACCCTGGCGCTTGAAGATGTCGTAGCTCAGTTGGTCGGCGGCGTTCAATCGCGTGCGGTTGATGGCACGCAACGCATCGTGCTCGCTGCGCGCGGTCGCACGTCGCTCGTTGATGGCGCCGATCGAGAGATCCGTCCAGCGATCGTTCTGCCCGGGGTAGCCGGTGTACGTCGCATACTCAGGGTACATGACGTTGGTGTACTCCCAATCGAGAGCGAGCAGCGCCTGGAATCGCGCGCTGTCGCTCAGTCCTGGCGCGGCGGCGAGCGCGACGAATCGCTGCCGGTAATCCTTCGCCGTCGGAGTCTGGGTTGTGACTATCCGCGGACTGAGGAGAACCCAAATGGAGAGAATTACCGCCCGGGCGGGCGAGGTGAGTCGGAATCTCATGTTGGTCACCGGCGATCAGTAAATGGCAGACGGCGTCGCGTTACAATCGCGCGCGTGCCTTCACGGGTCAAGCTCGCAATGAAAAAACGGGGGCAGCTCTCGCTGCCCCCGTTTCATCGAACAAGTTCAACCAGATCAACCATCGTGTCCACTATGATCATCGATTCCCGACTCGTGCTCATCCTCGAACGCGTGGAACGCGCGCGCGATGTTGTCTTCGATCTGCTGACGAGCAGCACTGCCCTCAGTCGCCGTCGTCGGATCGATGACGTTGCCGGATGAATCAAGGAACCACTTGCCAATATCGAGACTTACCGTCGCGTTCTTCGTCGTCGCATCGATGACCAGCGGCGGATCGAATGTCATCTCCAGACTTCTGCGCACCGACGAAGTGAATACGAATGCCGTTCCCTTGAACGTGCCTTCGACCCGAACGCTTTTGCCAACCATATCCGGATTCGTGGTGTTGAACGTCGTCGCCTCGGCGGGGGCGGGCTCAAGTTTCGCCTCCAGCTCCGCGTAAGTCCCTTCGCTCAGCGGGACGTTCAGCAGGCCATGAAGTGTACCGTCGACCGGAATGTCGATTAGCACCGGATCGCGCGAAACATCCTCGCATTCCTCGCCCACTTGGGCGTGATCGTCACCCGAATTCTCTATCTCGGCCACGCAGCTTGAAGTGCCGCTACGATCGAGCTCTATCTTGTCGAGCACCACCTGCACTTTCGTGAGCACCAGATCGCCTGTCGCGCCGACCGTCATATCGGGCGAAATACGAATGCCCGTTACCGGCGCTGACGCAGAGTTGCTGATGAACGACAGTTGGACGGGATGTCTATTCCCACCCGTCAAATCGCTCGAGCACGCCGCCAGCGCACCAATCGCAACAACCGCGGCGAGCGCTTTGATGTTCTGTATGAATCTTCCAATCATTGTTTTCCTCCGGTTCGATTAGGCCGCGACGTACACGCAAAGCGGCTGCGGGCGTAATTCTCGCCCACAGGAGGAAGACTCCCCCATGCCGCCGTCGGGTCACTGCGTTTACGGGGAGTGATCGTTTTTGGACGGTGAACGACTGCCGGAATCTTTCAGATTCGGTCTACCAGGCCTCGATCGGATCGAACGCTTTGCCAACGCTGTGGATCGATCGAAACTCCCAGATCGAATCCATGCTCGCAGTGTTGGACGGCCTCGCCGCGTGAGAGAGTCTCCGGCGAGCGTGCGTCCCTGAACAACCGATTGCTGTCAACAGGCTCACAAATACAATTCCCGCGATCAGTTGACGCGTCATCGTCGCCCTCATTTTCGCCCTCGGCGATGGAGTCGCAGCAATATCTCCGGCTGCGTCAGAGAGGCGTCAGGTGCGGTCCTGTCGGCACAAGTTCGGTTGGTCTTGCGGGTTTTCGATGTCGAGAACTATTTAGTCTGGCTCCGGCCGACCTGATTCGGCCGCCTCCAAATCCCACCCAAGGAGGACCAATGCGTACGCGCTCCACCCGACTTGTCGCGGCAGTCGCACTTCTCAGCATCACGCCGTTTGCTGCCCGCGCGCAGGTCGACACTTCCCTCAAGCTCAGTACCGCCAATGCCGCAGCGGCCGCTGAATTCCGCGCCGGCATGAGCGACTACGGGAACATCTCGTTCGAATCAGCGGCGGCTCACTTCAAGGCTGCGATGACCGCGGATCCGAATTTCGGACTGGCCCGCGTCCTTTATGTTGGTACGACCGGTGAGCTGAAGCCGGATCAGGTGAATACCGAGCTCGCCCGTGGTGTTGCTGACGCCGCGCGGGGTACCAACAACGAGCTCATTCTCGCTGCCGCGTATCGCGAAGCGACGCTCGGTCACACCGACGCTTCCAACGCATTATTCCGCGCGGCGGCGCAGCTGATGCCCAACGATCCACTGCTTGGATTTGCGGCGACTGGTGGCTTCGGTGCACCACTCCCCGCGATGCGCGATTTCGTCGCCCACCATCCACAGTACCCGATCGGCTACAACATGCTCGCGTATCGAGAGTTTCTGGGTGGCGATCGTGCTGCCGGTCTCGCCGCGGCGAAACGTCAGGTCGAGCTGCTACCGAACGCGCCCAATCCGCATGACACCTACGCCGAGATTCTGCAGTGGAACGGCAACTTCGCCGAGGCCGCCGCTCACTACAAGCAAGCAACGACGCTGTCGCCGCGGTTCCCCGAAGCGTTCGCCGGACTGGCGGAGGTTGCCACGCTCCAGGGCCAATACGATCAGGCGAGATCCTACCTCAATCAGGCGATCGCCAATGCGTGGACTCCGGCGCAGAAGCTTGGTTACATGCGTCAGATCATCGGCACCTACGTAATGCAGGGCGCACCTGCCGATGCCATAACAAAGTCGATCGAAGCAGCGCTCGCCGAAGCAAAAGTGCAGGGCGATGCGCGCACTACATCGGTGCTCTACTCGCAGCTCGCTACGGTCCAGGCAAACGCCGGCAACGCTAACGCTGCGCATCAATCAATAGCCGCCGCCGAAGCAGGGGGTGCGAGTACGCCGTGGAACGCTCACTACTATTCGGCGATGGCGCACGGCCTGATGAAGCACTGGGCGCCAGCCGCACAGGAGCTCGCCACTCTGAAAGCGATGGCGGCGAAAGATCCAAGCTCGGTTCCGAAGGACGAGCTGGCTGCGCTCGAAGGTTACCAGCTAACGCAACGGGGAAAAGCAGCCGAAGCATTGCCAATTTTGATGGCTGCTGACACCACGAACGTATTGGTGATGAACCGGATCGCCGAAGCCCACGCGGCGCTTGGACACGCGGCTGAAGCGGCAGCGTGGAATAACAAGGTCAACACCAACTACGCTCTGAATCTGGCCGTTTTCACCGACGTGAATTCGCGGCGGAGAGCAAAACTGGAGACGGCGAAGCCGCAGTAATTCAGGCATTCTCGGGTCGTGATCCGCGACAGTTGATCGCGCGGATCACGACCCAACTTCTCTGTCGGATTGGCAGGCGACAAAATCGCCCGAACAAGTACCGATCTTAACGCCTTCTTAGCGTTGCAGCGCACTCTGAAAAGGGGTCATTGAGGTAGAGCATCAACTGCTCAAAAAACACCTATCGGAGCACCGTTTTTATGCAACGCAACCGCAAGGGTTTTACCCTTATCGAGCTTTTGATCGTGGTCGTGATCATCGGCATTCTGGCGGCGATCGCGATTCCGAAGTTTGCCAGCACGAAGGATAAGGCGTACGTCGCGGCGATGAAGTCTGACCTCCGCAACCTCGCCACTTACGAAGAGCAGTATGCGGCTGACAATCAGGGCGCATACTTCAGCGGCACTGCGACGAGTACATCGCCGGTTCAGGGATTCACGCCTTCGCAGAACGTCACCATCACGGCGACCACACTCGCGGGTCCGCCGCCGAGCTGGACGGCGACCGCTACGCACTCACAGTCGGCCAAGACCTGCGATAGTGGTGTGACCACACCAGGCATTATCACCTGCACCTGAAGCGGGGCAGAGAAAGCACAGTGGGACTACGGGCTTGAGAGTCGCCCGGAGTCCCATTGTGTTTTTGGTGGGGCTGCGGACTGCGGACTAACTGAATTCCGAACTACGAGCTGATTGCGAACTACGAACCTGCTGCGAGCTGACGCGACGATTACAGACAACGCGAAATCTCGCGCGTACAATGTTGCGCGAATTAATCCTCCTAACGCGCGCGCCAGTGACGTGAACCGCCCTATGTGCGGTCTACTCTTAGGGGCCCTTTAGCTCCCGTCCCACTAACGGAGACATCAATATGAAGCAGTTCGTCATTGGTGCGACGCTGCTGTTCGCTTCCATTGCGTCAGCCCAGAACGCTAAAGATCCTTCGGACAGGCTACGACAGGTTCTGCCTGCCGATGTCGCACAGCATGTGTTGGCCACGATTGCCGATGCGCGCTCGCATTCTCTGCCGGCGGCTGCACTCGAGCAGCAAGCTCTGAGACTCGCCAGCAAGGGCGCGAAGCCGGCTGATGTCGAGAAGTCGGTCGATCGCAGCGCAGAGAACATGAAGAAAGCGAAAGCTGCGCTTGAGAAAGCGGGACGCAAGCCGACCAGCGATGAAATTACCGCCGGTTCAGAGCTGATGGGCCACGGCGTCGACGGCTCGCAGGTTAGCGCACTAGCCAAGTCTGCGCCATCGGGCCGCTCTCTCGCAGTACCGCTCTACGTCACCAGCCACATGATCGACAAAGGCGTGAAGCCAAGCGCCGCACTGGCGCGTGTGAACGCGAGATTGCAACAGAAAGCAACGGACCGTCAGCTGCTCGCCGACGAGAACACGACGGCGAGCGACAAGCGTCCGGAGACCGCGAACAAGGAAGGCGGGCTCGCGCATCGTCCTGCCACCGCTCCCGGTCTCGGAGTCAAACCCATAGCACCACCGCAGGGGCGCCCCGCCGGAACGCCCGGCAAGAGGGGTTGAGTTCAGTTCGATCTGGTTGAAAACGCCGGCTCCGCAAGGGGCCGGCGTTTTCTTGTGGAGACATACTGAACGGTGCAGATTGGTAGAACTGTCAGGAGATACTGATGACAGATACCGCTACGACCCTGCACCACGCTTCGATCGCGCGCCGGCCGCGCGATGACGAGATCGACTCATACGGTATCACCCATCCCGGCCTGGTGCGGCCGGATAATCAGGATCACTTCCTCATCGGCCAGCTGCGGGGCCGACTCGAGATCCGCGCCTCCAGCCTGCCGTCCGTCGACCGCTTACCGATCGAAGAAGAGCGCGTCGGCTCCTTCATGATGGTCGCCGACGGCGTCGGTGGCGGTCTGAAAGGCGAGAAGGCGAGTCGCCTCGCTCTCGAAGAGATCACTCAATACATCAGCGAAGCGGCGCGTTGTTACTACCGCGCCAACGAGAGCGACGAAGATTTCATACACGCAATCAACCGCGCGGCGCGGGAAGTCCATGAAAAGGTTATCGAGCAAGCAGCCGCGGATCCCGAAGCAGAAGGAATGGCGACAACGCTGACGCTTTTCATTGGCGTCTGGCCGTGGACTTATCTGCTTCAGGTAGGAGACTCGCGCTACTATCGCTATTGCGGCGGCACGCTCAGCCAGATCTCCCGCGATCAGACACTCGCCCAGGCGCTCGTCGATCAGGGCATCATGTCGCCGAGCGTGTCGGCCAACTCCCCGCTGTCGAACGTACTCGTCAGCTCGATCGGCGGTGCTCAAACCGCGCCGGTGGTGACGCGCATGCCCAACGAATGGGGGAACATCCACCTCCTCTGCACCGATGGCCTGACGCGACACGTCTCCGACGATCGCATCGCTGAGCGACTGGCCTCGATGCAATCAGCGCGTCAGGTGTGCGAGGATCTGTTGCAGGATGCGCTCGATGGCGGTGGCACCGACAACATCACCATCCTCGTCGGGCGAGCGATTCCAAGCGGAGAATCGGCGACACTCTAGCGCCACCCACTGCTCGGCAGCAACTCCAGGCGCCAATTTCGTGACAAATCCTAGACGAAATCACGAATGACGCCGTTGTGCCAGATGGTGAGCGTTCGGCGTTCACCAAAAATGGAGCAGTAGATCTTATGAGCGGACCCGAGCAGACGAAGCGCTGGGTGAGAGCCGAAACCAGACTCGTTCGCCCAGGAGAGCGACTCACTCTACCCCACGCGTTCCCCGCTGATTGCGTCGAAGAAATGCGCTCGGTCGAGATTGAACGCGAGCACCACATTTCCACCGAGGGGCGGCAGAGTCTGCGTGGGAGAGATGCGAGCCGTGAGGTCGTGCCGGCCGGCCCTCGCATAGATGAACGTCTCGTTGCCGAGCGACTCTACGAGGTCGAGTCGTGCTGTCGCGGTCGCGGCGGCAACCCGTGGGCCTGCGACTACTGAGACGTCTTCGGGACGAATCCCGAGCGTAACCGCTTTGCCGCGCGCTGCCGCGAGCGGCGCCGCAAAACGAGAGGGCAGATTGATTTCCCAGTCCCTGCCCTCCGCCACGAACCTCGACGGCCCGCCGCCCTCGACGGTGCCGTTGACGAAATTCATCGCCGGATTGCCGATGAATCCGGCGACGAATCTGTTCTTTGGCTTCTCGTAGAGATTGATCGGCGTGTCGATCTGCATCACGTGACCCTTGCTCATCACGACGATGCGATCGCCGAGTGTCATCGCCTCGACCTGATCGTGGGTGACGTAGATCATTGTGACTTTCAATTCTTGATGAAGCCGCGCGATCTCACGACGCATGGAGACCCGCATCTGGGCATCGAGATTGGAAAGCGGCTCATCGAACAGGAACGCCTGCGGCTGCCTGACGATTGCTCTTCCCAGCGCGACGCGCTGGCGCTGTCCACCCGAGAGATTGCGCGGCTTGCGATCCAGATATTCGTCGAGTCCGAGCGTCGCCGCAGCAGCCTTCACTCGCTTGTCGATCTCGGCGCCGGGCATGTTCTTGAGCTTGAGAGCGAAGCCGAGGTTCTCACGCACGCTCATGTGCGGGTACAGAGCGTAGTTCTGGAACACCATCGCGATGTCGCGAGCCTTGGGAGGAACGTCATTGACGACGCGATCGCCGATTTTGACGGTGCCGGCGCTGATCGACTCGAGCCCCGCGATCATGCGCAGCGTAGTGCTTTTCCCGCATCCCGATGGCCCGACCAACACGACAAATTCTCCGTCTTTCACATCGAGATCGACGCGATCAACCGCCACTTGCTGTGCACCTTCAGTATAGATTTTGCGGACGCCCTCGAGTTTTACTCGCGCCATAGTCCCTCAATGAGATGACCGATAAATACAGATTCCCCGACGACTTCCTTTGGGGAACGGCGACCTCTGCGTATCAAATTGAAGGATCTCCGACGGCTGACGGCGCCGGCCGCAGCATCTGGCATCGCTTCTCTCACACTCCCGGCAACACCTGGCTCGACCAGACTGGCGACATCGCCTGCGACCATTATCGGCGTTACAAGGACGATGTCGCGACGATGGCTGAGTTGGGAACGAATGCTTACAGATTCAGTGTTGCCTGGGGGCGGATTTATCCCGAGGGCACCGGTGCGGTCAACAAGAAAGGCATCGATTTCTACTCGCGGCTCGTCGACGAGCTGCTGAAAAAAGGAATCAAGCCGAACGTCACGCTTTATCACTGGGACTTGCCGGAGGCGCTCGACGATCGTGGCGGCTGGCTCAATCGAGACATCGCCGATTGGTTTTGCGATTACGCGGTGACGATGTGGGATGCGCTCGGCGATCGCGTCGAGATGTGGACGACGCTCAACGAGCCGTGGGTGGTGACGGATGGCGGGTATCTCTCCGGTGTGTTGGCGCCTGGTCATTCGAATTTGTTCGAGGCGCCGATTGCCACGCACAATCTGATGCGCGCGCACGGAATGGCGGTCGAGCGATTCCGCTCGAGCAAGGCGGCGAAGAAAGGCAAGATCGGCATCACCGTGAATCTGGAGCCGAAGTATCCGGCGTCGCAGTCGGCGGAAGACATGGACGCGGTGCGTCGCGCCGACGCTTACATGAACCGACAGTACCTGGATCCAGTTTTGCGCGGCCACTACCCGGAAGAGATGAAGGAGATCTTCGGCGAGGCGTGGCCAGAATGGTCGGAGGCGGACATGCGGCAGATCAAGCAGCCGATCGATTTTCTGGGAATCAACTACTACACGCGGAAGGTAGAGCGGTATCATCCGGATCACCTGCCGCTGAAGACCAAGCACGTTCCGCAGTCCGACGCGCCGATGACCGAGACGCACTGGGAAGTTTTTCCCGAGGCCCTGACCAAGGTTTTGCTGTGGGTGACTGAGCGGTACGGTAAACTGCCGATTTACATCACCGAAAACGGCGCGGCGTTCTACGATCCGCCGCAGCCGATCGATGGAAAAATTGAAGATCCGCTGCGGGTCGAGTACTTTCGGCAGCACCTGCGCGCGGCGCACGACGCGATGCGGCAGGGCGTCGATCTCCGTGGCTACTTCGCCTGGTCGCTGCTCGACAACTACGAGTGGTCGCTCGGCTACTCGAAACGCTTCGGCCTCGTGCACGTCGACTACTCGACGCAACAGCGCACGATCAAGTCGTCGGGTCGGTACTATTCCGAAGTCATTCGGTCTAAGGGCGCTGCACTTTCGCGTTGACGCATCACTGTATGCGGTCGGCGAGGGGGTGCTCTTCGGCGACAACGCGAGCTCGGGCGGAGCCGCTAACAACGCTCCCTCGCTCCGCTCGGTCGCGCGTCTCCTTGGTCGCTCGCTCAAGTCGCCTACGAGCACCCCCTCACCTCCCTGCACAGATCTGTAACGACACGGCGCTTTCGCCAAAGGTTTCTCGCCCCAGACTAACGCGGGAAACCGGCCCGCCTTTTTTCATCGGGCGTACCTGACCGTAACAATCGACGGAAGTTTCCTCACCCTGATCTCCTGGCCGCGGATTGGGGCGGCGACGCCGTCAACGGCTGCCGACAGGATCGGCTGATCTAGCGGACTGTAGATCACGATTCCGCCAGGCGGCATCCTGATCCCCGTCCGCAGGTTGATCGTCACAACTTTCCCGACGGCGCTCATGTCGAAGTTCAGCGGTCCGTACTCGGTGCTCAGGTTGGAGACGTGAATTCCGGGCGGCTCCTGCACCCACTCATTGCGCACGCCGGCCCCAATTACCAGCGCGCTGTCGCTCTCACGCTCGTAGGCGAGCATGTCAAGAAAGCTTCTGATGTAATCGCTGCCGACCCAGGTGTGCGGCATGTCGCCGATGAACTTCGGCGTCTTCGGATCGCGATAGACGACCTCCGCCCACTGATGCCACTGCTCCGGGCGCTGGCCCTTGAAGAAGAAGTCGAGCAACTCATGGGCGCGGGCGCGTTGGCCGAGCTGGACCTCGACGCCAACGTTGCGCAGCTCGTACGGCGTATAGGAGTCCCACGGATTGATGCCAGCCCCACGCAGCCGGGCGCTCTGGAAATATTTGTCGAAGGTGCGATTCAGCAGCGGTCCAGGCAGGCGACCAGCCTCGCCTCCAGGAGTGACCGCAATTGTCGTCGATGTCGGATCGAAATCAGCGAGCTCGACCGAGCCGGGGATGTAGTCGATCCGCCGTGTAATCACTACCTGCCGGATGGACTCGAAAAGATTCCCGCGAAAGCTGTTTCGCATTTGCGCGAAATCGTTCGCTTCCGGTTTCCCCAGCTCCTTTGCTATGAACGTGGCGTCCTTGAATCCCCGCAGCGCAAAGAAATCATCCCAGTAGGAATGAACCGGTTTCGCGCTGTAGCCCTCATGGCTTATAGACTCCGGCAATAATCCAAAAAACGGCTTATTAGCGCCGACGGTGTACTGAGCCGTCATCCTTTGGTGCCGCAGCGAATCCATATACGCCACCGCCTTCGCCACGTGCGGCCACATCTTCTCCAGCTCGGCCTTGTCTCCAGTGTGTCGATAGTACTCGGCGACCAGATAGATGAATTCGCCGTGGCTGTCGTTCTCCGGCACCGGAGTCGCGCCATGCTCGTCGACGCAGCACGGAATCTTGCCGTTGTCGTACTGGTAATTCGCGAACCAGTCGATGAAATCCTTGACGTCCCGATCGTGGCCCAGTCGGAGTAGAGCGGTCGAGGTCAGCGAGCCGTCACGGATCCACGAGCGTGAGTAGCTGCGCGAGCCGGGTTGAATCGCCGGCCCATCACGGTTAATAAGAATGTCGGCCAGCTGTGTGCGCAGCGTCTGGGTGTAGCGCGCGGCCGAAGGCGGCAGGGTGATACTCACTGGTCCCATCTTCTGTCGCCACTCGGCGGTCACTTGCTCGAGCTGCGATGAGACGGCGCGCTCTCCCTGTCCTGGCAACAGCACGAGACCGGGCGCATTCCCAGGCGCCGGCTCCGGAGTAGCGCCCGGTCTGGGAGCAACCACCGTTGTCGGCGCCGCGACGTATCCGCTGCGCGCTGCGGAGAGGAGCTGATTGATGTTGAGGTCGCCACCGTGAAGCGGCACGGCGATATCGATCGGACTCGACGTCGCGTGTGGACCCAGCTCCAGTTGATAGGCGAATGCTGCGGAGGCGTGACCGGTTGGATCGACCACCGAGACGGAAACGGGAAGCTTGCCCACGCGTAACCAATCGACAATGTTGCCGTCATCAAAAGCCAACGCACCAAACCCGCTTGGCGATGCCAGCGCCCGAACGAACTTGTTCCCGGTGAGGCGCACGGTTGAACCCTGGAGCGAAATCGAGTCAATCGTCGCCACACCACCCGGAAGATTGAGGAATTGCCACGGCGGGTTCACCTGGAACGGTCGCATCGCCACGTAGAGCGTCAACTTCTTGTAGCCGCGCGAATTGTTGGTGACGCGATAGCGCGCGTACAGGACGGACGAATCGACAGGCCCGGCCGCGAACGGCGCTATTGTCAGGTCGATATCCTTGGTGCTCCACACGACCTGAGGCAACGGCAATCCTTCAAGGTTGGACGCGACCGAAGTCCTGGCGTCGTTCCAGGTGACGAGCTTGCCGTCGGTGAAGAGAAATGGCTCGATCGAGAACTGCCCGCGCCCAACCTCGATCATCCCTTCTTCGTTGACGAGCGCCTCATCGCTGTCACGATCGACGCCGAGGACGGTCCAGTACGATTGCTCGCTGGCGAACGCTCGCGGATAACTGCCACGGGGTGCGTCTCTAGCGATCGCCATGAAGAAATCATTTGCGGTCGTCGCCCACTCGAGCGGCTTGACAGCGATGTCGCGAATGCCGTAGCCGCTACTCGTCTCCGGCGAGACGAGAACGATGCGTACGTAGCGGGTGTCGCTTTCCGGCAAATACAAATAGTCGCGGAACAACGGTGACACCGCCGCGATCGTTCTGCTGGCAGAGGTCGAGCTCGACGCAACCGGAGAGGGCGACGTGCGATGGACCGTGTAGATGGTGCGCCACGCTTGCTTGTCGGGCGATGCCTGGACCATGTAGTTGTTCGCCCGCCGGCCTGGCTCCCAGCTGATTACGAGTCCGCTGAATTCTCGTCGTCCCTGAAAATCGATGTCGATCGATTCCGCGCCTGACGGGACTGCGCCGGGTGTGACAACGCCGCCACTTGCCGGGACAGTCACGCGCACCGGCGCGCTTCGCCAGGCAGAGTTGGGATCCGCGTCGAACGCGCGGCCGATTTCGTAACCCGATGCTTGCGAAGATGCGATTACGTTTGGCGCCGGATAGAATCGAGTTTCTGCACTAAGCGGTGTTACTGCCAGGTCATCCAGCCAGATACTGCCCTTCCCTCCAGATCCGGCTGTGATCGCGATTTCGATCGCGGCGAATTTCTTCAGCTCGCGATCATTGGTTGGTCCCCAGGCGAACGAGATCTGCCGCTTCTTACGCGTCACAGTCGTCCAGTCTTTGGGGAAATGGAAGTTGGGATTATTCGACCACCAGACGTTGTCACCGGTGGAGTCGATCAGCTTGAACTCGAGGGTGTTCGTCGGCGCGTTTCCTTTGATGGCAAACGAAAATTCGTAGTTCGGAGGTAGTGTCAGGTTAAGCGCGCGATGGATGACGGCGTAACCGCCGTGCCCATGAAAATCGAAATCGACGCGCATCGCGTTCCCGTGCGCGCCGTTCGGATCGGGATGGACTGAGACCTCGACACCTTCCGCCGGTGCCGTCCTCCACTGAGCCACCGAATCGAAGTTGTCCAGTACTATAGTAGGGACGGCTGTTTGTGCCGGCGCTGCCGTAACCGGATTGGCCGGTACGACCGTTGGAATTGGAGTCGGCGCGGGCGGATTCGATGGCGGCGGCGGTGGTGGGTTTTGAGCCTGCGCCTGCAAAGACACAATGACGCCAAGAACGAGCATCGCCTGCAATGTGCGACGCTTCCCTCGTCCCTCTTCCCGCTTCCCCCTTCCCGCTCTCATCCCTTCACGCTCCCGGCCATCACGCCCTGGATGTAGTAACGCTGCAAGAATAAGAAGACTGCCAAAACCGGAATCACCGTCAGCACCGACCCCGCCATCATGAGCTCGGTATCCTGCACGTGCTCACCCGACAGATTCGCCAGAGCGACCGGCAGCGTGTAATGAGCTTCATCGCTCAACACGATCAACGGCCACATGAAATCGTTCCACGTCGCCAGGAAGGTCCAGATAGCCAGAGTGGCAAGAATCGGTAGAATCCCGGGCACTACGACTTCCCAATAAATACGCAGCTCCGACGCGCCATCGATGCGCGCCGCATCAAGCATGTCGTCAGGAATCGACAACGCGTACTGTCGAATCAGAAAAATTCCGAAGATGCTCGCCATCCCGGGGATGATTACACCCCAGTAAGTGTTGACGAGATGGAGATTCTTCATCAGCAGAAACAGCGGCAGCATCGCGATCTGCACCGGCAGCACCAGTCCCAGCGACAGAATTCTGAAGGTGCGATCTCGCCCGCGGAATCTCAGCTTCGCGAACGCGTAGCCCGCCATCGAGTTCACCACCAGCGACACGCCGGTTACGACCACCGCGATGAGCGTGCTGTTGAACAAGTATCGTCCCAGGTTCAGCCGCGTGAACAGCTCACGGTAGTGAGTGAGGGTGATGCGGCTGGGGATGAGGTGCGGCGGATAAGTGCTCGCCTCCCCCGTCGGCATGAACGAAGCCGACAACATCCACAGCATCGGGAACAGCGCGATCAACGCACCAATGATCAGCAGGACGTACAGCACGACTTGCGAAACCCGTCGCCGGACCAACTCCGATTCGAGCGCCCGCCCGCGCCCGCCGCCCCCAGCCGCTCCGCCCTCAGCCCCTGGCCGGTAGTCGTAAGTTGCCGTTTCCCCCTGAACCACTAAACCCTCTCCTTCTGTAATCTGAATTGGATCAGTGTCGCAACCAGAATCACGATGAACAGGACGAACGCAATAGCGGCTGCGTACCCCATCCGCCACCAGCGGAACCCCTCCTCGTACATCATCAGCACCACGCTCGTCGTGGCGCGCAGCGGGCCCCCGCTCGTCATCACGTACGGCTCCGAGAATAGCTGGAAGTACCCGATCATGGTGATGACGCTCACGAACAGCATTGTCGGGCCGAGCAGCGGAAGCGTGACGTTAAAAAAGCGTCGCACCGGTCCGGCGCCGTCGATCTCCGCCGCGTCGTAAAGATCCTGCGGAATCGCCTGCAGCCCGGCGATGAAGATCAGCATGTTGTAGCCAAACTGCTTCCATACGGCGAGCAGGATGATCGCCGGCATCGCCCAGCGCGGATTCCCTAGCCAGTCGATCGGTCCGATGCCGATGTGCCCGAGCGCGTAATTGAGGAGGCCGTAGCGCGCGTGATACAGGTAGCGCCAGACGATGGCGACGGCGACGAGCGTCGTCACGAACGGCGTGAAGTAGATCGTGCGGAAGAAGCTCTTGAACCGAACGAGCCTGGCGTTGAGCAACAGTGCGGTTGCCAATGACACGGCGATGGTGAGCGGCCCACCGACCAGCGCGAAGTAGAAAGTATTCCTGAGCGCCTGCCAGAATTCCGGCGTGTGCATCAGCTTGGTATAGTTGGCGAGGCCTATAAATCGGGTGCTCGGGGGGTTCGCGATGGCGTAGATGTCGAAGTCAGTGACGCTGAGCACCAGCGACGCCAGCACCGGCAGGAAGAAGAAGACGAAAATCAGGATCAGCGCCGGCGCCAGGAACCACCACGCCGCCTTACCAACGTCAGCGGGTGTGCGCGTGCCCGGATCCCTCGACCACCGCAACCGCCGCCGCAGACCGCCGAGCATTCCCGGAAGCGGCTCGGAGATGAGCTCGCCCGACGCCGCGCCGTCAGGAGGAATCGTCGCGCTCATAAGTGCGCCTTAAGCTGACAGCGCCCAGCGTCTATAAAAGTCGTAAGCTCACAGCTGCAAGCCATCACGGCCGAGTACTCTGACTCAACAAGTATCTCCTCTTCTCGAGCATTGCATTCACATCCTGATCCAAGGACGCGAGTGTCTGATCTACGGTCTTGGCGCGACGAATCGCCTGCTCCCCATGCTCGTATATCGTAGTCGCGATCTCCTCCCACTCCGGCACCTGCGGCGTCGGCAATACCCGCTCGAGCTGATCACGAAACGCACGCGCGTACCTGTTGTTGGCAAGAGTCGTATCTGCCCATGCGGATTTTCGCGGCGGCAGATCTCCCGTCAAACGGTAGAACTCGACCTGCACCGATGATTGCGACAGGTACTCCATGAGCAACCACGCTTCACGTTGGTGCTTCGATGCTGCAAAGAGTGACAGACTCGATCCTCCAGCGAGCGACACGCCGGGTCCGTTTGGGCCGGGGATCGGCGCGGTCATCCAGTTTTTCTGGGTGACGGAGTCGAGGCGGTTCTTCATTTCCCCGATGAACCAGGGGCCGGAGATGAACATGGCGATGTTTCCGCGCTCGAATTCCTGAAAGAGATTCGAGACCTGGGAGCTAGAGACCGGCGACGCGAGCCCCTGTCTGTAGAGACTCAGATAAAAATCGAACGCCCGTCGGAACTGCGGCTGCTCGAAGGCGCCGTACCGTCCGCCGTCGCGCAAAATCGGCGAACCCACATTGAGCGCGAAGATGACTGGCTGCGGCCACTCATTCGTCGGCATGAGGAGCGGGTACTGGGTTGGCGCCATGCGAATCTTCATCTTCTTCATCGCGGCGACCCAATCGCTCCACGTCTTAGGGAATTCCTTGTACCCCACCTTCGCCAACAAATCGGTGCGATAGAAGATCAACCGCGTATCGACGTACCACGGAATCCCGTACGTCTTGCCGTTGACGACGTTGGTCTTCCAGATCCCGTCGAAGAAATCATCACGCCTGATTACGCTCGAGTGCGACGCGAAGCTGTCGAGGGGCGCCAGCGCATTGAGCGCGACGAATTCCGGCACCCACGTATTGCCGAGCATGGCGATGTCGGGCGTCGACTCACCGACATAGGCAGTGAGGAGCTTCTCGTGCGCCGCTGTCCAGGGTATTTGCTGAACCTCGACGTGGATGTCGGGATGCGCCTTCTCGAAGTCCGGCATGAGCTGGGAGAGCACTTCCCCCTCGCGCCCCATTGCCCAGATACGTAGAGTAGTCTTGTTGCCCGCCGAGGCGGAGGAGCACCCCAGGCTCGTAACGAGGAGAAATCCACTCCCGACCCGCGACCAGAACTGGCTTGTCATATGCTGGCTAAGCCTTGGCGCCATAGTCCTCAACCCAGGGTTTTCATGCGCTTGCGTCGTCAGAAAGCGTTTCTCGTCCTCGTCCTCGCGACCGTTGCATGCACCGGGCCGAGCGAGCCGGCATCGATCTCCGCGCAATTCATATTGACCGATGTCGACGGCCGCACGTTGCCGGCCGGTTCTCCGCCGAGCGTCGGCACGCCTGGTCCAACCGTCGTATCCGGCACGATGACGCTCGACCTTGGCGGGACCGCGGTCACCGCCGAAGATCGGATCAACTCAGATGGAACGCGCGTTACGCTCACCACGCACTACGTCTATACCATTAAAGATGCGCAAATAACGTTTGCGTACGCCTTCCCGTGTCCCATCAACGCCATCTGTGCACCGCCACCGACGGGTCAAATTCTCGACAACGGGCTTCGTGCAGAGCTGGTGTTCCCTCCGGGATACGCATTTCAAGTCTACAACTATCGAATATCTGCCACGCTTTAGAGCGTAGTTGCTCGGACTAAGATCATCGGCTTCGCCGTCAGTTCCCCAACCAACCGCCGGTGAAGCCCGCCTTTTTCAACCCCGCCACGATGTACGGATTCTTCCGCATCGTCTTCCAGATCAAATCCGATCGATAATTCTCGATCATCGCGATGATCGGCCCCTGATCGATGCCGAGGTAGTCGGTGTCGAACCAACCCACGCCTGGAACAATACGGCCGTACTTCGCCGTTCCGGTGACGAGCGTTGGATTGAAATCATCGACGAACCCGTAAGTGGTAAAGAGATTGTCGCCGTACTTTTCGCGCATCGCGATCAGCGCGGGAATCGTGATCTCAGGCGCAAAGGGCACTGAGCCACCGGCGGCTGTCGGAGCGATCGTGCCATCGTCGGTTACGTCTCCGGCTGCCGCGCCACGTGCGCGATATGTAAAGAACTGTCGCGTCCGCCCATTGATGACGAACGTCGTATCGAACGGACCATCACCCGCCGTCAGACCCCACACGTCAGCACCATAGCCAGCAAATTTTCCCGGATTGTCGATCGTGTACAGCCGCTGCGACACCGTCGCTCGGCGCGAGTTCTCGAAGTAATCGATCCCCTTCCCACGCATGTACGCGTCCCTGATCCCGCGGAAATCGATCCAGATGTGCGAGTACTGGTGCCCGAAGAGCGGCGGGAAGTTGACATGCGTCTGGCCGTAGAAATCCGCCCACTTGTAGGTGCTCGTCCAGTCGACCCAACCCGCCGGATCGATGGGATGCGTGGGCGAGCCGAGTGCGAGAACGTAGACAATCATTCCTTCATCGTACCCGCGCCAATCCGCCGGAATCCAGCCATTCTCTGGCTTCCATCCCATGCTCACCACGCTCGGCGTGTGCACAGCCCACGCCCAGTCGATGCGCAGATAGATCGAATCGGCGTAAGCGCGGATCGCACTCTCGGTTGGATCTGCTCCGGTGTAATACGACTGACAAAACAGGATCCCACCGAGCAACAGCGACGTGTCGATCGTCGACAACTCGACCTGCTGGAACCGATAGCCCGTCTGCATGTCGAGGAAGTGATAGAAAAATCCTTTGTAGCCGGTGACGTTCGTCGCTTGCGATCCTTGCGGCGCGTCGTAGAGGAATCGCAGCGTATTCAGCGTCCGTTGCGCCGCGTCGGCCCGCGCCACGTAACCACGCTCGACGCCGACCGGATACGCCGTCAGCGCGAAACCGATCGCGGCCACGCTCGAGAAGCTCTTTGTCGGCCAGCGATCGGGCGTCAGGCCGTTGTTGGGATCGGTGCTGTCCCAGAACCAGTTGAAGGTTCGGCGTTGGAGTGTATCGAGAAACGCCGCTTGTCTCGTCGACAGCTGCGAAGGAGGAAGCGACGCGGTGGCCGTGACGCCCGTGATCGACGTGGCCGATGTGCACGCCGAAGCGAGGCCGGTCGCGACGTAGCACAATAGAACGCGCCAACGGAAACGCGGTGCCATATCCCTCCCGTTCGCCAGATAACGCTGCAAGAATATCATCGGTTAAGAAACCGGCGCTGACTGCGTCTCCGCAACCAGCGCCGGTTACTCTCCACTCAGTCGGTGACGTCGATCAGAAATTGATCTCCGCGCCCAGCTGATACCTGCGTGCATCCGTAGCTACGCCATTGGCCTTCCCAAAGTTGGGGTCAGGCTGCCCATTGGCCTGCAGGCTGGTGTTATAGCCCGTGAGGTTGACGTGATTCAACGCGTTGAAGATGTCAAAGGTCAAGCCAATCTGTGCCGGAGATCTTCCGAATGTCGGCAAATCCTTCCGGAACCGCATGTCGAGATTCTGGTACGGGAACGTGCCGGGAACAGTAAAACCTCCCCTCTCGAACACTGGGCAGAAGCGCTGGCAACCGGCATCCAGGGTGTACTTGCCGCCCAACGTCAAAAGTCCCGACCACTGGATTCCGAATGCCCACGGCATATCCGTTATCCAGTTGGCGACAATGCGGTGCTTCTCGTTGTTCGGCGCAGCGTGCTTCTTGATCGTGAATGCCTGCGGGAACGCGAAGGTGTCGCCGAGATTATCCTCGCCCTGCAGATAGCGCGTGGCGAAGGTGTATGTGATGCCCGCGCCCCATCCAAACGCATTCAGGTCCGGCCGGCTATACACCTTCTCGAGCTGCAACGATACGGCGTCGTACCAGGTTTTCACGTCGTTCGACGAATAAATCACCGACGCGATTCCATGCGCTCCCCAGTTGAACGGGAAGTTGCAGCAGGTTCCGTTGGCATTCAGTCCGCCGGCGGCAACTTGCCACGTGAACTGGTCGGTGCCGCGCTGAGCCGCGTAGGTGAGAGCACCGGCGAATTGCCCGAACAGCTGTCGCAAGCCGACACTGAATTGAGTCGTCTTCGGAACCTTGATGTCGTTGTTCATTAGCCACAGCTCACGCGTTCCAAACTGCGACACCAACGCATCCAGGACCACAGTGTCGGCGGTCAGATACGAATTCTGCCACGCTACCTGACCCGGGACCGGCGTCACTCCCGGCGGTGCGAAATTGATAGTGTAGGTGGGATTTGAGATCTTCAGTTTTTCGTCGACCGCGACGTCGAACGGAATGCGATCGTAGTACAGGCCCCAGGCTGCGAAGACCGTAGTACGGTTTGCTTCGTCGATGCCGTACGAAAACCCCACCCGCGGCTGGATCGCTTTCTTGAACGGCCTGCGATTGTTTCCGGTTGCGATGTACTGATTGAGATCGAGCGGCACGAACAAATTGACGCCCGAGGGCGAATTTGCATTTGGCAGGTTCATGTACGTGCGCAGCGTGTCGAGATAGTGAATGCGACCGGTGTTCGGCGTCACATAGCCGGTGTTGAGCATGTTGCTCTCGTAGTCCCAGCGCACGCCGATGTTGAGCAGCAAGCGCTTGACCGGACTCCAGTCGTCCTGTAGGTACGTACCGAACTCGTTGTTGTTTGACTTCATGAACGGATCGCCACTACCGAACCTGAGCTCGAACGGAACCTGGAAATTGTAAGTCTGATTTCCGTTTCCCGTATTTGCGGTCTGTGCGTAGTGGAACTGTGGTACGAAATCGTTGCGCTTGTCGACGTCGTAGGTGTTGTGGTTGAAGCTCAGACCACCCTTGAACACATGCTCGCCCAGCCACTGGAAGCCGGTGAACGTTACGTCGTCACGGAAGCCGACACGCTTCTGGATGTATTCCTGAATCGACGCCGCAGAGCCGATTACGTAGTCGGCTCCACCGGCGGTATAGAGTCGTCGCGGTTGACCAAGCTGATTCGGGCTGAATCCCCGATGGAACTTTGAGAAATCGATTTTCGCTTCGTTGAGCCACGGTCCAGTGAAATAGTTGTGCTTCGCCTGGACGACGGTGTTGTAGTTGTGGACATTCACCGCCGCGGCAGCCGTGGTATTGCCGCCAAAATCTCTGATGTCCGTTTCATGCCGATTGTTGAAAGCGATTTCGGCAGACTGATTATTGCTGATATCGGCGTTGACTTTGCCGAAAAAGAGATTCTCGCGGAACGGTGAAGGCGAGTTTCCGTTGTACTGTCGCAGGTTCACGGTGTCTAGCGCGGGAAATCCGGTCGGCAGCGTCCCGATGTTCACGAAGTTGAATCGGTTCTGATAGTTGCCTTCGTACGCGCCGATGAAGTGAACCTTGTCCTTGATGATCGGCCCGCCAACGCTGACAGCAGTTAGCGTCCGCCGATAGTCGGGTTTCGGAGTACCGGCAGCGCGCTGGAAGCTATCGAGTTGCACCATACCCTTGTTCTGGTAGGCATAGAGCGCCTGACCACTCCAGACATTACCGCCTGTCTTGGTTTGCGCCGTGATAACCGCGCTGCCAGCGTTCTGATACTCCGCCTTGAAGTTCTGTCCGATCACGCGGTACTCCTGAACTGCGTTTCGCGGGAACGGATTACCGCGGCTGGCGTCCTGGCCCGCAATGCCACCCTGTGTCAGCTCGTTCTTGTAGCTAGTCCCGTCGATGAAAAGGTTGACGGCTGATGGCGGCTGACCGCCTGCGGTGACTGTTCTGAACTGTCCATTGACACGGTCTTCGGTCACCTGCACGCCCGGCGCGAGCTGCGCGAGATCGAGAAAGTTTCTACTCGGCGTCGGCAGCTTGTTGATCTGCGCCTGTGTGACGTTCGTCGCCACTTCCGAAGTGCGAGTCTCGACACCCGATGCCGCGGTTACAACCTGGGTCTCGAGTACTGCCGCCTGCGGGGTGAGGGCAAAGTCCTGTACCTGCGTCGCGCCAATTTGTACGACGATAGTGCGCGACTGCGGTGCGCTGCCGATTCGCCGCACATTTACTTCGTACGTGCCTGGCGTTAGTCCTATCAGCGCATACGCCCCGGTCTCGTTGGAAAGCGCATTTCGCGTAGCGCCGCTACTGACGTTTCGCGCGACGATTTGCGCGCTTGGTATCGGCGCACCACCTGACCCGGTTACCGTCCCACGAATCGTGCCCGTCGTCGTCTGGGCGAGAACGTTAGTCCCCACCAGACTTGCCACCAGCCCGAGTAGGGCCAGCGTAAGAATCCGAAGGTTAAGACTCCACGTGTGTCGGTGTTTCATGTACATCTCCGGTTGTTGTTTCACTGAAAAACCAATGGACGTGCGTGGATCAGATAGAAGCCATCACTTTGTTGAGGGTTGTGGGTGGAGGAGGACGCTCCGCCGGCTCCGCCCCGGTCGAGCGGCGGATGACGAGCTCCGTCGACACGCGCTCGCGACGGCGCGTGTGGTCGTTCTTGTGCATGATGCCGTGGAGAAGCAGCTCGACCGCTTTCGCGCCGAGCTCGTGAATCGGCACGTGCACCGAGGAAAGGGGCGGATCCATGTAGCGGGCGAGCGGAATGTCGTCGAACCCGGCGACTGCCATTTCCTCTGGGACTTCGACATTCGACTCCCGCAGTGCGCTCAGCGCGCCAATCGCCATCGAGTCGTTGGCGGCAAAGATCGCCGTCGGACGATTCGGGAGCGACAGGAGCTTGAGTGCCGCGGTGTAACCGGCGGCCTCGGTGAAATCTCCTTCGCGCTCGAGGTAAGGATCCGGCGCGATGCCCCGTTCGCGCAGCGCCATCCGATACCCGCGCAATCTCTCCGCCGCGTCGTAATTGCGCGCCGATCCCTTGATGATCGCTATGCGTCGGTGGCCGAGGGAGACCAGGTGGGCGACCATCTCTCTTGCACCACGGCAATTCGTGATGGTGAGCGAGTCAATTTCATTTCCCCTCGGCACCGAGCATAGCAGCACCACCGGAATCGTGCTCGGCAGATTGAGCAGCGATTTCTCGTCGAGATCGGGTGACATGATGACGACCCCATCGACCCGACCGCGCATCGCCTTTATCGCCGTCTCGATGCCGTGACGGTCGGCGTACGCCCGCGAGATCAGCAAATGGAAATTGTTGCGCTGCGCGGTGTCGTCCATGCCGCGAATGACTTCGGAGAAGAATTCTCCGTACAGATCGGGGAGGAGCACACCCAGTGTCTCGGTCTTGCTGGTGATCAGACTGCGCGCGCCGCTGTGCGGGACGTAGCGCATCCTGCCGGCGACTTCACGAATGAGGCGCCTGGTTTCATCGCTGACTGGTCCGCTGCCGTTCAGAACTCTGGAGACGGTGGCGACGGACACGTTCGCTTCGCGCGCGACATCTTTGATCGTGACCATTCTCCTCGCATCGATGGGCCGGTCGTCTCACTTTGGGAGTGAGCGAGTCGGACGGGGAGACAGCTCAACTGTTGGCCGATCCGTGCCTGCAATTGCCCGAATATGTAATCGTTTACACAGAGGGGCGCCAG